>Ga0187846_10000520_pt1 | contig 22434 bp, 34 predicted proteins | sample TC_taG_FD_161473 | JGI IMG/M metagenome (GOLD analysis project Ga0187846, IMG submission 161473) | Biofilm microbial communities from the roof of an iron ore cave, State of Minas Gerais, Brazil - TC_06 Biofilm (v2) | ecosystem: Environmental > Terrestrial > Deep subsurface > Cave > Wall biofilm...
TGATCTTTATGACTGAGCCGGGCAATTGAAGCTCCGTATGAAAAAAAGCTCCCTCACTATCCTGGATGCAGTGGGGTGGCCACAGCCCGCCCTGCTGCCGAAAGCTGATATGGTCCACCGGATGCCAATCGCGGGAAGCGTAGATAGGAACGTTCTTGACGAGAGCGGCGGCGATCCAGCGATTAAGGATAGGCACCACATCATTCCCCCTTTCGATCGGCAAAGCGCCGCCCGGGCAGAAGTCGTTCTGGACATCGACGATAACTAGAGCATCACCCGGTTGGAAGGCATCTTCAAGCTTGTTCCGCATTCCCGCTTACCTTGGCCGGAAGGTATAAACGCCGTTGAACCCAGGTGGGCGCCATCCGTTGTCTGCACAAGTAATACAGACTGCAAAATAGCGCGAGCGGCCATTTTCGCGGCCAGCTAGCGATACCATCAGCTCTGTCGATTGGGTCTTATTGCAGGCGGCGCAAGTTGCTACCAGGGCTTTGTTGTCCTTTGCCTTTTCACTGGGCATTTGGCGGTACCGTAGTTAGTTCAATTTGAATCCGATGTACGAGGCTAATGACTGATCGCCAAGCCAATTATCATTCCGATTGCCAACACTATGAAGAGCGCAAACGCCAATACGGCGACGGTCGCGACAGTGTTTGCGTGCGCCTGGGATTGCGGGTCAATCGGCTTTTCAACATGAGCAGAATGATAGCCGCTGTGGTGGCCGGAGCGCGAGGTATAGTAAATGCCCGTTCCCGGAATTCCGACCGTACGCGTTATACCATGACGCCCAAAGGTTAGATGGGCCCCGCGCATGCCAACGGTCACGCTTGGGCCAGACTTGGAGAGATTGAGCGATAGTCCAGGGAAAAGGTGGAAGCGCCGATAGAATCGAAAATTACCCAATTCCGATCTCTCTGGTCATCATACTAGGGATTGCCGGGCGTGGTCATCGCATTCGCGTTGACCACGAAATCCGCCGCAAGGTCGCAGCAGAGACGGAAACTGTCGCCAGCTCGCGGCTCCGCCGCATATGCTTCCAGGGTGCCGTCGCCGTTCACTTTGACCGCTTCATAGCTGGTCGCGCCCGATACCCTGGTAACGGTGAATACATAATAATGATCGGGTTGAAGCGGTTGTGGAGGTCCCGAGTCAGGAATCGTTGAGACGAAATTGGCCGGTAGCTTGCCGTAAATGACTTGGGTTAGTGCGTAGGATTTGCGCTCGCCGAATAGTGAGACATCAGCCAGCAGCTTCTTTTCCACGCCAATCTGCCATATTAGCACGCCACCGTCGAATCTGATGATAGAGGCCGACGGGCCTTTGCCGGATTCGGTGAGGACCGTTTCTGCACCGGCGTATTCGGTAACAGTCAACGAGTTCAGGAAGTCGCCGGGCCGGCTGTAGCTGATATTGATCTTGGCATCAGGGCCGGGCGGCGGTGCATTGTCGGACGTCTGCTGAGCGCGTGCAGACGACGTAGCTGCCGTCTTCTCTCCCGAAGCGCAACCGCCAATAAGCAGACACCCAGCCAGAAGAAAACAGAAGAAGAAGGAAGCACGACGCGTTCTAGGAGTAGACATTGACTAATGCTTGAGCCGCTGAATTCCGATAATACTGTGGCCGGCAAACCCAGCGAACTTCTTTGAACAATGACTCATCACTGAGAAAATTCGATCGGCTGAGGCAGGCTTCCGCCGGCATTGAAACCGAACACCATCCAGCCGCCATAGTCAGCGCCTTTTGCCAGTATAAGGGCCATCAGCACAAGTCCAATCATGAACAAGGGACGGCCTCTTTGTGGCATTGGGCGCGCCAACAATGCCCATCCCGTCAGTACTGTACTGAGACCCAGCACCGCGAGCATCAATGATTTATGATATACTAGAATGTGGTTGCGAACTGACGGCGCAACCATTACGCCTTCGCTGCCTACCAAGCCGGTATAGACCGCGGCCGCAGCGCCCAGCGTACCTAAACCGAGTAGCCACAGACCGAACAATTCCAGCGATTTGCAGCGTAAAATCCAAGCTAACAGGTAAATCGGTACTGAAGCTGTCAGAAAGGCAATTGGGTAGTGCACTACCAGTGGATGAAGATTCTGCAGGCTTTCAACGCCCCGGAACTGTGCTAAGGCCGCCGGCATCTAGTCAAGTTGTGTGAGCCTCGCAGGCTGCCGGAAAAGTCTTCACTACCTGCTTCCCTGGGTGGTCTCGCAACCTAGCGAGATAGCAGAAGGAACGGCGACAGCCCGTCTCTTTAAACACCCTGCTGGAAGGAGCACCGCAAACCTGTTCGCGAGAGGTTATCGGTTTACGAGTCGCGACCATGAGGAACAAACGCGCTACCGTCGAATCTTCGCCTCCTAGTTTACTTCACTGCTTTGACCGTCAAATAATGAACCCCGCCTTTATCGTACTCGTCACCAGTGATCGTCACCTCATCTTCCATCCGGTTCGTGATGCTGTCTGGAATCGGTTCGTCGTTCTTAGGCGGCAGCAAGATGTACATGGTGCCAGTCCCATTCTCGACGAGCGATACCGGGATGCCTTTTTTGGCGCAGACCTGCGCGCATTTCTGATGGCTTGCGCCATGCGCGCCCATTGTCACATAGCAGAATGAGTCTTCGAGCGTTCCGGTTATGCTTTTTTCAGTAGCCGAAGCAATAGCGCCGCCGCCGCCGGTAGTGCAGTACGCGGCCAGCGCCAGTATCAGGCCGAGAAGTCCGGCGACCATATACCTACGCATACATCACCTCATCACAGGCCCTAATTACTCGATTCCCGCGTATCGATTTTCGGCCACGCTGTCCGGCCCGCGGCTCGAGTCAGGCGTGGTGCTCATGGAGCATCGTGCAGTTCGCGTGTTTGCCGCCGGAGCAACACGACGAATTCGGGCAGCAGCTCTCGTGATTCTGGCAACATTGCGGCGTATCAGCGACGCGCTTGACGGCAGTAAATCCGGCGGCGCCGAAAAGCATCGCGGCAGCAACTAGTGAAATCATTAAGCGTCTCATTGTCGGCCTCCATTACAACTTGGACTGGTTATGATTGCCATGCTTTCTTACGAAGGGCGTTGAGACCGAGTCTCCGGGGGACTGTCTTCGGCAGCTTCCCTTCTTAATACTGGGCAGGGACGCAGGCGAACTTCCGCTGCTTCAGCGGCGGACCGACCGCGCCTCCATCGGCGCGCCGACGCTCGCCAGCCGTTCGCGCCATCGAGCGCGTCCAGCGGTCGAACTGGAGGGTTCGAGGCGTTGGAGATGCTGTTCAAGCACTTCCTTGAGCTGGCGGTTTAATTGCTCCAGCTCGATCTCTTCCGGCGTTTTTAACTGTTCTTGTCCTTCCGCGAAACTGTGCCGTCTACGCCCATAGAGTTCCTGGAATCGCAGCTCGGCCTTGGCCAACGCGGCTTTGTATTTATAGTCCAAACGGCGCAGCGATTCATTCATCTCGGCCACCGCACGGAACCGGCTGCGCGCGATAATCCATTGAATCACCGCGACCAGCATAATAGCCAGCATCAACGCCGCCGCACCAGCGGCAACAAGTGCCGCAGCCCGCCACCATGGCAACACGTGCAGGTCATGCCCGTAGTGCTTGTTTGAGGCGCTCAAATCGTCGACCTGCGCGCGCAGCTCAGAAGCGGCCTGCTGAGACTTTTGGGCACGCTCCTCCGCCGCCTGCTTGTCAGCGGTGAGTCGATCGAGTTCCGACGAGAGTTCTCGTTCACGCGCCAGGAAAGGATTGGGGACCCGCAGAGTGTCACCGATCATGAGTTCGCTCTCTGGATGAAGGTGATTCAGCCTCAGCAGGTCAGCCACCGGAACGCCGAATAACGACGCGATACCAATGGGTGTATCGCCCGAACGGACTGTGTATGGGAAGACGGCACGAGGCGGTGATACTGAACTCGCGGAGGAGAGGTCGCCAGGGACCTGAACACCCTCTTCATCGGTCTTGCCCTGGTCTGGTGCCACATCCGTATTGTCCCCGGAACTCTCAGGCAATTTGCTAAAACCACCGCCACCGCCTCCCCGAAGCCGCGGGGTTCGTAACGAGCTTGACCCAATGTTTTCTTCAGACGGAGCGGAGTAGGCCACGGGCGCGGCATAGACTACCATCATCACCATCAGAAAGACGGCACTTATCCTCCCAGGCCCTGAACAACAATTCTTCATAGCTCGTTACCAGCCTAGACGATCCTTAGAACGATGCCAACGTCATCGATCAGTACATGCCGTCTTGGCAGGATTAAGCACATTGTGCCTCAAGAGTGCCAGATATTCGTGATTTCCGGATGCCCCCTGGATAGGCGACTCGATTGCACCGGCAACGCCTAGGCCAAGCGTGCGCGCCGTCCCCAGAACTTGCTCGACCGCCCGTTGCCGCTGCATCGGATCGCGTACAATGCCACCCCTGCCAACAGCCCCCTTTCCGACTTCGAATTGTGGCTTGATCAGGGCGACTATATCGGCAACCGCCGCAACCAGTTTAATGATTACCGGCAATACAAGCCTGAGCGAAATGAAGCTCGTGTCTACCACTACCAGGTCAGGCAAGTAAGGCAGGTCAGCTATCGTGACGTAGCGGATATTAGTCCGATCGAAAATCGTCACCCTAGGGTGGGTACGCAGGCGCTCCGCGAGTTGGCCATAGCCGACGTCGAGTGCGATTACATGAGATGCCCGGCGTTGGAGCAGAACGTCGGTAAAGCCGCCGGTCGAGGCGCCCACGTCCAATGCCAGTCGCCCGGCAACGTCTACGGCAAAATGATCGAGGGCCGCCAGCAACTTGTAAGCGCCGCGGCTCACAAATTCAGCCTCATCACCAACCACTGCGATAGAGGTGTTGGAATCGACCCGCAGGTCGGGTTTCGCTGCCGGTCGTGAATTTACGCGGACCCGGCCTGCCATAATTAGCCGCTGGGCTTTCTCGCGGCTGAGAGCAAGCCCGCGCCGGGCCATCTCTACATCCAACCGCTGCATAACCGTGTTCATCAGCATAACATATCGCGACCCCGGCTCCCGCAAGCCAGCGAATACATTTGACCACCATGCCCCGAGCGGTGCACTATCACCAAGCTGGGCAGAGGAACAATTCCCCGAGGTGCGCACCGAGACCGCCGGAAAAGGTGAAAAAATGGCTAAGCTTCGTCATATTGCGCTGGCGACGAATGATCCGGACAGGACTGCTGAGTTCTACAAAGACGCCTTTGGTTTTCGAGAAATCAGGAAGGTCAACAGTGACTTGGCGCATGGTTACTTCCTCAGCGACGGCACCCTGAACATCGCGATCTTGAAGTTCGCGAAATACGATCAACTGGGTAAAGGACTCGAATACGTCGGGCTGCATCATTTCGGAGTTGTTGTGGACGATGCCGACGAATGCATCCAGAAACTGGAGACGATGGGCGCGGAATGCTTCATGAGACCCCCGGCCGAAGAACGTGCGAAAGGTTATTTCGAAGTTAAGTTCCGTGGTCCTGACGGCGTCGTTTTCGATATTTCAGATCGACCGTGGCCTGGCAGCGAACCACTACCTAAGCCGTAAGTGCCCCATCCGAGCGATGTAGGGGCGGGGCGTCCCGCTATCGTTTGCGAGAAGATCCGGCCGGAAATGCCGAGCCCACCGACGGAAGGAGACTGGCAGATGCCATATCAACCACTCAATGTGAATCAGGTCATTATAGCCGCGACCGGGTTTAAAGGACCGGAGGGGGTCGTCGTTGATCGCGCGGGCAACGTCTACGGTGGCGGAGCCGACGGCGTAATCCGCAAACTTTCGCCCGAGCGGGGCGTAAGCGAGTTCGCTCGCACGGGCGGTCGTCCAGCCGGAATGGCCCTGGATCGCCGGGGCAATCTGTTCGTCTGTGATGTCGGCAAAAACGCCGTCCTCAAAATCACCCCCGATGGGGGGGTCAGTCTGTTCGCTGATCAGGTTGGCCCGATAAAACTGTGCTTGCCGAATTTTCCGGTGTTTGACGCTGCCGGCAACCTTTACGTGACCAACTCCACGGACCATCCGCTTGGAGGGATGGAAGATGTCGCAGCCGAAATTCGTAACCCAGTCCCAAACGGAGCGCTGGTGAGATTGCGGCCGGACGGGCGCGGAGATGTGGCCGCAGCGGGCCTATATTTCGCCAACGGAGCCGCCATCGATCCGAGCGAGGAATATGTCTACGTGTTGCAGTCGACTCGCAACAATTGCGTGCGGATTGCCATGCGCAAGGATGGGACTCATGGGCAACCAGAGCAGTACGGCGAAAACCTGGGTGGGCTACCCGATGGGATGGCGTTCGACGCAGAAGGATATCTGATAGTCACGCTGCCGATGAACAATCGGCTGGTGGTGGTAGACCCGGCGGGCAAGGTATCGACCTTGGTGGACGATCGCGACGGCAAGACGCTGCTCGCACCCACCAACTGTGCTTTCGGCGGACCCAATTTCGACGATCTCTTCATTGCCCATATCGAAGCCGATCGGGTAAGCAAGCTCCACACCGGCCACAAAGGCCATCCGCTATACGACCGGCGGTGACCTCCGCTATCGACACCGCATTAAACAACAGAATACAAGGCCTGAGATCCGGACGCGGGCGCTCTGCGGTTCTTGGAATGGTCACGACAATCGGCTAATTACCCCCAGCGTTGCCCGCCAATCTCCGCTCTCACCATCACGGCCATCACGGCCTTGTTATTGCCGCGCGATCAAAGATCGCGGATGACCAACCTTCCCGAACCCATCGACGGGATGTGCTCAGGAGGAGTTGGCCAAGAGGAGTTCGCCAAGTCCGCCCACCAACTCAGATCTTCGGCAGTCGGGAAGTCGCGTCTAACACTTTCCCCGAGTTGGAGGAGGAAAGGCATCGCTTCCTTTCCCCTCTTCGCTCGTTTCCAAATCCTGTATTTTCTTAGCGACGGCGGAACCGCTCGATTACAAGCAGGGCGACACCCACCGCCAGAGTGAGCCCACCTGCCGCGGTGCCGGGGTCAAGCTCCGGCACGACCCAACCCGCGAGAGCCGTCCCATGTAGAGCTACCAACAGCAAACTACAGGAGACTCCGATAGATGCGAGGCGCGTAAGGATTTTTCGGTCCATGCTCTTCTACCTCCGAAGCCATTAGCCTAGAACTGCTAGTATATGGAAGTCAAGAGCCGTGTTTTGGAAGATTAAGCTGCAAATACTCGGGTACAGCAAAACTAACTAAGGCGAGGACGAGTGGACGATCATAAGTGCAAGGCATCGTCCTAGAACCAAATGTGCCCTCAGTGGACCCAATTTCCACGATCTCCTCATTTCCAGATATCGAGGTTGATTTGGCAAGCAGGCTCCACCTTGGCCACGAGGATCATCCGCTAAACGCTCAGTTGTAGCACCGGCTTCCTACCCGGTTGTTTGACACGGGAGCACCAGCGGAGGTCGCCACGACCAAAGCAAGCTAACGAGTCTGCCAGGTGCACTCAACGAGGATAAAGAGGGGGGTGCAGAATACGCAGCCGATGCAAAAGTGGACTGCTAGTAATGGCGTCCCGCAAGTAACTTCACAATTGGGAGGAATGTCGCGGTTGTGACCCTGCTGCTGTCATTTCCGCGTGGCTGCCGCGTGACGCGGCTCTTTTGCCGTCCTGAGCCCGTTCGTCGGTACACTCTTCAGGGCAAGCTCCGCCAGAGCACCACGAGCCAGCGCCGAGCGGAGCCGGCCGAAGCCCCGAGCGCAGCCGAGGGGGAAGGAGCCCGGCCGCGCCGAGACCTTCACTTCGTTCAGGGCGGCCGCACGCGCCGTCCCGGAATTAGAGCGGTCACACCGCACCGCCCGGCGCATGGTCAAGCTCTTCGGGTTTCTTGCGGTGCGAAGGATGCGGCTCATGACGCAGAGGTCGCTGGTCGTGCCTGGCTTGGATTAAGTTCGCGAGCAAAATCTCTTGCTGCGGCCTCAAGCCATGGGCTCTGGGCCTTTAGCTTCTGGCCTTCTCTGAGAGCTTTGGCGGTGCGGACTAAAACACTCGACGTCGAATCTAGGCGGTCGCCTGTTGGATCTAGTCCGCGGGCAATCGCAACCTACTCGACTGCCCACCAATTTCTGGCTCCTCGACAGCTTGAGATCAGAGAACATTCCGCCGATTAGGGGAAGGAAGGCGACCCTCTCTCCTTTCCTCCCCAAAATTCGCTTTTTTCAGCTACAGTTGGCCTGTTAGCGACGCCGAAACCGCTCGATCACGAGCAAAGCAATTCCAACGGCCAGAGTAAGCCCACCTGCGGCTGTACCAGGGTCAAGCTCCGGAACGGTTGCGTAAGTCGCGAGCGCCGTCCCCTGTAGAGCGAGCAACAGCAAACTAGAGGAGACTCCAAGTGATGCAACGCGCGATAGAATTTTTCTGTCCATAGCTTTTCTACCTCCGACGCCGTTAGCCTAGAACTGCTGGTATACGGAAGTCAAGAGTCACATTCTGAAGGACGAAGTTGCAAATACTCGTGTAGAGCGAATCAAACGAAGGGGGGACGAGTAGACGATGGTAAGGAGAAACATTGCTCGCGCCACCCAAAACGTGACCTCGGCGGCCCAATCGTCGACGATCTCGTCATCGCCCATCTCGAGGGCCGATCTCAGGAAGCAGGCCCTACCATCTCAGTGCCGTTAGCGCGCTCATTTGCGAGAGGCGAGATAAAAGCCGAGCAGTGAAATTAAACAAGACCGCTTTCCCCACTAAAGGAGGAAAGATACCTTTTCTCTCATTGCCACTCGCTTTCCGCTACTGCGCTTTTTCAACGACGCCGAAACCGCTCGATCACCAGCAACGCGATGCCTACGGCCAGAGTGAGACCACCCGCAGCGGTACCGGGGTCAAGCTCCGGCACATACGAAAGCGCGAGAGCCGTCCCGTGTAGAGCGAGCAACAGCAAACTAGAGGAGACTCCGATAGAAGCCAGGCGCGATAGGGTTTTTCTGTCCATTTTTTTCTACCTCCGACGCCGTTAGCCTAGAACTGCTGGTATACGGAAGTCAAGAGCCAAGATCTAAAAAATTAACCTGCGACTACTCGTATACAGTAAAACGAACTAAGATGGGGACGAAGTGGACAATCGTAAGGGCAAGACATCGCTCGCCTCGTGAAGATGTGCACTAGGGGGATCCGAGTTCGACGACTTTTCTTTGGCGATATCGCCGACATCGCAGCCGAACAAGAGAGCAAGGTTCACCTAGGCCACCATGGCCATCCGCTGTACGATTGGCGCAAAGAACAGCGTGCACACAAAAACGCCCACCGACACCCGACGAGTCGGTGTCGGCGATCGTCAACCCAATCAGCAATGTCGTCGTGTTCGCTTCGCGATACTCGCTAAGCGAGCGGCTCAAGGCGCAGGCCTATGGCCTCCAACGAAAGTAGACCGAGCAGCAACTCGTGTACAGCAAAAGAACCAAGGCGAGGACGAGTGGACAATCGTAAAAGCAAGACGTTGCGCTCGGCTGAAAGTCACGTTTGAGATTTCCCTCCGGGATTCGAAGAGGGATGGCAGGCTCGGCATTTCCTCGCAAGACCTCCAGTCGTTTCAGCTGCTGTGTTGCTTCAGCGACGCCGACACCGTTCGATTACGAGCAGGGCGATGCCTACCGCCAGAGTGAGCCCACCTGCAGCAGTACCGGGGTCAAGCTCCGGCGCTGGTGGTATTACCGCATGGGCCGTCCCATGTAGCGCGAGCAACAGCAAACTAGAGGAGACGCCGAGTGATGCCAGGCGCGATAGGATTTTGCAGTTCATGCTTTTCTTCCTCCTCGAAGCGGTAGCGTAGAACTGCCGGGTATACGGAAGTCAAGAGCCATTGCCTCAAAAATAAAACCGTAAATACTCGTCTACAGCACAACAAACTAAGGTGAGGATGAATGGACGATGGCGGGGGCAGGACATTGCCGGTACCCGCCAGCTGCGCCTTCGGCGGGCACCATTTCGACGGGGTGATCCGGGGAAATCCGGGCAAGCTGTTCAGTGCGCCTCCCTAACCCTCCCCCATGTCAGCTAACCGGGGGAGGGGACTTAGGAGCGGCGTTCTTCGCCTCCCCTATCCAGATACTTGTTTTGACTAGGACCTGCTCTTACGATGGCGAACCCACTCGACGAGAAGCAAGCCCGCACCAACAGCGAGAGTGAGACCACTTAGTGCGGTGCCGGGATCAAGCTCCGGCACTATGGTCGCGGAGGCTGTCCCGTGCATAGCGAGCAAGAGCAAGCTGCAGGAGACGCCGAGTGATGCCAGACGCGATAAAATCCGGTTCATGCTTTTTAACCTCCTCGAAGTGACAGCCTAGAACCGCTAGGGAACGGAAGTCAAGAGTCATTCTTCGAAAGATAAAGCCTTAAATAATCGTGTAAGCAAGAAAAACTGGTCTAAGGACGAGTTCTTGTGGTTCAAATTAGTGATTACACGCAAACGTAACTCGGAATTAATGGTTTTTCATTGAGGACGCGCGTTCGATGCTGGAAACGCTCGGCTTCGAACCGTCACTCGACCCGCTCGTCGTGATATGACTCTCGATGGCGATCGCTACGAAACAGAATCATTGGAGGATAGATGACGTTCGACCGAGGTCGGGGGAACTTTCTTAGAGTTGTAGCTCGAACCCACATATCTGATAGCCTCGACCGTAGCCATGACTGCCAGTCAACGTGGCTTTCGCACTGCTCTTTTTGAGCAAGAAGCGGAACAATCTCTACGGAGTGATCGAGGCGATCTGGCGACCGTAGAGACACCCCCTCCGTAGCTCTAGGTTAGCGCACCTCGGCGACTCGTTAGCTTGCTCCGGTCGCGGACCTCCGCTGGTATCCCGTGTCAAGCAACGGGGGAGGGATAGAACTACGGCCTATCACTGGAACTTGGACGCGACGGATTCATGTACCCGGCGGAGCGCGCTTAGTGAATCACGCGCCACCAGTCCTGATGGCAGCAACCGTTCAACTCCCGCCTCTGCCAGCCGCCTGACATCGTCTACCGTCGTGCTGCGCCATTGCGCTCCCATCGTCAGTTCCAACGGCTTTGCGCGCTTGTAGCCCTTTTCGAGGTCGCGAACCCGCTTCACCAATGCGAGCGCCTGATCAAGCGTTTTGCCAATTCCGTACCACCCGTCGCCTAGCCGGCAGGCTCGTCTAATCGCCGGGTCGGTGTTGCCGCCGATAATATAGGGCGGATGGGGTTGCTGGACTGTTTTAGGATTGAAATAAAAATCGTGGGTACTGACGGTCTCGCCTTTGAAAGCTGGGACTTCTTGAGTGAACAGCGCGTCCATCAGCTTGAGCATTTCATTATTGCGGCGGGCCCGGTTGTCCCAATCCATTCCAACCCATTCGAACTCCTCTTTCAGCCATCCGATCCCGACTCCGAACAGGAAGCGGCCGTTGGAGAGCTGATCAAGACTCGCGACCGCCTTGGCTACTGAGAAGGGATTGCGCAACGGCAGGATATAAACGCCGGTGGCGAATTTAATCTTGCTCGTAACTGCTGCGAGATAAGCGAAGACGATCAGCGGATCATGAATCATCGCGTCGTTTCGGACTGGTGGTTTGCCGCTTTCGTCATAAGGATAAGGCGATTTGAACTCGATGGGGAAGCCGAGGTGCTCTCCCATCCAGACCGATTCAAATCCGAGTTCCTCGGCGAGCCGGGCATTAGCGGCCAAGTCCTCGCCGCGCCGTTGCCACAAAAATGCTCCAAATTTCATTTTCTCACCCGGGGTTCAGGCTTAGCAGCCTGTGTTTTGTTCCTGGTCCATCCGGCTATCCGCTTTCGCCTCGCTCTCTTCTCAGCGCGTCCTGATAAAGTTCGCGGCGGCTTGCATGCGTAATCTTCGCCGCCGCTGCTGAAGCATCCTTTAGACTTAATCCCGCCGCACGCAGAATGTCGATTACTCGCGACTGTTCGCGCGACGATGAGGCACCCGCTGTCCCGGAGCCACGCGCTGCTTCGATTACTAGTGTCACCTCGCCCAGGACGTCTCGATTGGCTAAGCTGTCCGTAATTTCGGCCAGAGAACCGCGCAGGATTTCCTCATGAGTCTTGGTCGCCTCACGCACGATTGCGAGATGACGACCCGGACCAAATGCGGATGTCATCTCCGATAATAGTTGCGGAAGCCGCCGGGCCGTTTCATAAATCACCAGCGTTCGCTCTTCCCTGGCAAGGCGTGCCAACGTCCGCTGGCGGTCACCGGCTTTCGAGGGCAGAAAGCCTTCAAATGCGAAGCGGTCGGTGGGTAGGCCGGCAACGGCCAACGCGGTGACAACCGCGCATGGTCCCGGCACCGCAGTCACGCGTATTCCCGCTTCGATGGCGGACCGCACCAGCCCATAGCCGGGGTCAGAAATGGCGGGCGTGCCCGCATCAGTTACCAGGCCTACACTAGCGCCGGACCTGAGCTGCATCACCAATTCGGGTATCCGTCGAGCTTCGTTGTGCTCGAAATAGCTTATCGTTGGGGTGCGGATCGAATGGACTGCGAGCAGGCGGGCAGTGCGGCGAGTATCTTCGCAAGCTATTAAGTCCACTTCGCCCAAAATGTGAATCGCCCGAGCGGAGATATCCTCGGCGTTGCCGATAGGAGTTGCAACAACGTAGAGCACGCCATGTGCCGGGAATGAGCGAGGGGAGAAAAGTGAAGAACGAGAAAACTCCAGATTACGCACTGCCGTCTCACAGCTCAGCGAAGCGAGCGGAGATGAGGTAAGAAACGAGAGTTTTCCAGGTTAGGCGAGCGCACCCTTGCTTGCCGTGTTCGAGGCTTCGTCTGCTCCGGTTTCTCGCTTATATCCCACTCACCTCTCTCTGGCTGGCATTGGCTCCATATGGGCAGCCTGAAAAGTCCGCGATTTGAATTTCCAGCCGTCGCCGAGCTTCACATACTCATCTTGATAGAAGCCGCTGCCGCCCCATTGAAAGTTTTTTTTCGCGTCCCGGATCTCGACGTAACAGCGTCCAGTTGCCTTCTCGCTACCTTTGAGTTCAACCACATGATTGTGAATATAAGGGCGCGGCGTCATATCACCCGTAGTCAAGCCACCATAGAGTTTCAACAAGGCATCGCGTCCCTCCGCGCGATGCTCTCGCTTACGCCCCTTCGTGATGAAGGCGCCGTCGACGGCAAACAAATCGACAATGCCGGCGACATCGTTACGCCAAACGCAATCGCAGTACTTGATCGGCAACTCGCGGATCGCATCGCGATCGGCCAGCTCCGACACGATTTGTTCAATGCTCTTCGCCATTGATAAGCCACCTCGCGACGCGAGAACACATGCTTTCGCGCAAAGGTTTCTGCATCCGATTCGACGGGGTCGGACCATTCGTTGCTGTGCCTGAACCCCTGCCCCTGACCAGGGGGAGGGATGGAGACTGCTGCCTGATTCCGTTTTGATGAGCCATACCCGGTTTACCGTTAACGTTGGGCGGCTGCTGCTTGTGGCCTCCGCTGCTCCATATGAACTTGCTGAAACCGCCGCGATTTGAACTTCCACTGGTCACCGACTTTGACGTATTCGTCATTGTAGAAACCAGTGCCGAGCCAGGCCATGTTGTCGCTCGCGTTGCGTAATTCAACGTAGCAGCGCCCGCTTGCCTGTCCGCTGCCCCTGAGTTCAACGACGTGATTGTGGATATAGGGTCGCGGGGTTAGATTCGCCAGGCCCTCGCCATATGATTTCAACAAGTTCGCCCGTCCGAGAGTCTTGTTCTCGCGTTTGTTCCCGATGATCGTGAACTCGCCGTCATCAGTAAACAGATCAACGATACCTGCTACATCGCCGCGCCATACGCAATCGCAATAACGCTGCGGTAGTTCACGAATCGCTTCACGATCAGCCAACTCTGACGCGAGTTGCTCGACGCTCTTTGCCATCGCCTCAGTCCTCCTGTGGATGACCGATGCTTACCATCGAACGTGCCAGGTGAAAAGCGGATTGCGGCGGTTCGAGGTGACGGTTGCGGAACAGGGTAGAGTGAGGGTGCGGATTTCGGGCCGCACTTATCGTCGGTGGCCATTTGAATGCACGCGCTCGACTGCGGCGACGGCGGCGCGAAGGAACTCAATTCCGCCGCTGACCTGACGTTCGGGAAGCCGCTGCATGAGGCTTTGCAGAAACGCGCGCCCGCGCTCGACCATAGTTCGGATAGACTCTTCCCCTTTCGGAGTCAGGATAACCCGTTTTTCGCGTGCGGAATCGGCATTTTCGACCAACCGGACGAGCCCCATCGGCGGACGCGCCATCCGCCGTAACGCCTGGGTTACCGCCGGGCTGCTGACGTCGAACCAATCCTGCAGCCGCAGAACGATCTCTTTGCGGCGCATTGAGCGTCCATCATCATTGCCGGCAGAGCGAATCAGCCACAGGATAGCCGCTTGCTTGCGGCTCAACTCACCGCGCATCGTCTCTTCGACTGCCATGTTGCTCCGGTAGTGAACCGGGTAAAAGAGTTCCAGCAGATCAGCCGCGCGGCGTTGTGCCAGACTCGAATCTGTGGCGCCGGCCCTTCCTAGGTTTATTGCCTCTTGCATCAACACCGCCTTGTCAGACGGTTTTACTTGACAGCTAAATCCTTTTCAAGATAAATACTTCCGAGATAACAACTGTTAACCCAATTAACGTTCGGGAGGCGTCCGGACATGAGGAATCTCCCGGCCAGCGACAAATCATCCCAGCTAGCATTCGCGGTTATCTGGCTGCTTTACGCGGACGTAGATACTTTTTTCCAAGAGCTGTTTCGGGCTGGGGCTACTCTCCTTCTACTTATGGCAGCGGTACACATAGGGGAAGAAAAGTCGTTTACTCCCTGGGTCAAATACTATTTAGGTGGTCTGTTTTTCCAAGTGTGGGCAGGCATCTTCCCAGCCTTCACAAGAACTTTTCTTTCAGCTTTGCGGTCTCGGTGGTCTCCTCCCAGCCCTCTGCAATCGTTTTTCTAAGCTTGCTCAGCGTCACGGTCGCAGGATGATCTGGCGACCCCTACGCTGCTCGCGAGTGGCAAGCTGTTCGGCATGCGGGTCACAGAGTTCGTATTGGGTAGTGGGTCGGCCTCCGCTATCGACGCCGCGGGCGATGGTAGTTGCCCGCGCTTTGCAGTTTTGGACCCTGCACTGTGCAGCGTAGCCGCAGGGCCACAGTTCGATTGCTTGGGTATCGTCGGGCATGGCAGCGGAAACCACCGGCATTTGCCGGCGCGACCTGCTTTCAAGGCTATTCCAAGTTAATGTCCAGACTTCTTGGCTTTATCGATCTCGTCGCAACACCACCCGAAGTCTCCCGACTCGGGGGGTCCGCTATCCCACCAGCATGTTGCGGTCACGTAGGTCTTGCCCTCCACCAACCACGACGGCCAATCCGGGCAAATATCCCCGATCGGGTCAACCTTAACGCCCTTCTGTTCCGGGTCCATGCAGGTGACGACCTTACCGTTCATGCGCATTGGCGTGCCGATGCAGAACTCCAGCTCTTTCGAACCGGTCGTCAAAGAAAACCAGCCCGTATCATTTCCGATGCCATAGTCATTTAGTACACCGGAAAATCTTCGAAGCTTGGCGTGGTCTGGTCGCTCAGGGAAATAGCCGGCACTCGCCTGACATGTGAACGCGACAACAAACGCGACACCGGCTAGGATTTTGACGAGAAGTCGCTGGCTGCGCTTCATTATGTCCCCACCGTACCAAAATAGCGTTGCTGAGTCCCTGCTGAGGTTAATGTTTGGCCGGTTAGTTCTGCACAGGCTGTCGATTGGGGTTAACATCCTGTGTGTGCAGGATTGTTGCCGTTCCGCTATCAAGACCCGGGCGATAGTAGTAGCTCTGGCCTTGCAGTTTTTTCACTCGGCAGCGGGCGATGCAGCGCCAGTTCCAGGGCGTCTTTGATTTCGGCGTCAGTATTGCGTTCGAGTCGCCAAGTTGGTCGAGGACTTTTCAAACTGCAATGTAAACATAGTCAGCCAACTCCGTGTCAGAAACAGTTCTCCTTGATCGTCCTCAGTTTCGTCGGTAGCAGCGGCGGGCGTCGCGAGTATGAGGGAGTCGCGCGGCGCTCCACCCAGCCCCTTTTGACAAAGAGCGATTAATCTGCTTACCGACGCTTTAGCCTAAAAAAAGCGAGATAAGGTGATGAGAGGAAAGATGAGTATGTTAGGAGTTCTGGGCATTCTGGCGATTGTGGGGACTGCGGGTGCCCAAGCCATGAACCAGCAAATCGACCTAGCTGGTCAGGTATTTGTCGAACCAGGCGATCCCACCTGCCCCATCGGAACCTTCGGCACCGATACCTTCACTTATGATAATGGGTTCGAGCACATCACGATGAAGCCGGACGGCACCTTCCATGTTAACGGCACCGGGGAGGGGGAGTTCGAGCAGCAGCCCTATCTTGATCCGACCGTGCCCACCTGCACCGGCCATTTCGCCTTCTGGTGCGGCGCAAAGGTGGCGGCGGATGGCGTCACCCTGCTGGACGACCAGTTCACGGTCGATATGCACGCCTACTGTACCGATGGTTCCACCATTAACACTCACTGGACCGGCAAGTTACAGATGGTCGATGGCGTGCTGCACAAGACCACAGGCACCTTCACCTGTCACTGACCACGATAATCGACTATCAGTCGAATACCTCGCCCTGCTCGTCGTCAGTCTCGTCTGCCGCGGGAGCGGGCGCTTTGCGCTCGGGAGAATCGCCCAGTTCGAGTAGTCGATACGCTTCGGCTTCCCACAAGTCAGGCGTGTTCGGCGGCGGGAACAGCCGCGCACCATGTTCCCGGAAGTGGCTCAAGCCGCGGCCCATGCGTCTACCAGCCCTCGAGTGTTTGTCTCGACTTTCATCGTTAATGATCGGGGCTTTGTGTTCTAGTTGATTGGCTAAGCCGATAGCTATTTGGAAATGATCATTTTCGCGGGAGCGTGGCACCGAGGGGCTGCACATGAGCCTTATGGCTGCACCGATCGGGAGTCTGACGCGGCCCATCTTGGTGGCGTCGAGTTTGAGAAACTCGCGCGCCTGGCGAACTGCTATATCAACAAAGATGGGCACCCAAGGACAGGCGGTGGTGTCCAGATCTTCCATACTAATAACGAGCAGTCTGCCGAACAGGATGGCGGCATGAGATTTTCCAGAATGAAGGAGTTCCACGGCGCACGACATGGCGCCGGTCGCATCGCTGCGCCGGATACTCTTCTGCAACTGGCTCACAACGAGGTCGGTTTCGAGATTGTGGACTGTGGTACTGAGAAACTTGGGATATGGCATGTCAGGCAGCCTCCTCGGGGAGGTCGCGAGTCGTCGTGAACTTTTTGCCGCATTCGTTGCAAACTACTTTGACGGCGGCTTTGCGGCTCGCAACTCGCACCTTTGCAATGTTGGGTCATTGCTAACTCCGATGGGGCGGTTGCCCGCCCCGTGGGTTTTTTGACGGTCAGTTAGCAGCGGCGGCCTTCTCGATCTGCTTCGCGCCCTTCTTCTCGACCTTCTTCTTGGGTTTCAGCTCCACCTTTTCGGCAGCATCCCTGCCGTCCTGGTAGCCATTCAGATCCCGCACAGTCGCCTTGGACTTGACATTTTTCAGTTTCGGGTAGTGTTGCTTCATCCAGTCATCAAGTCTGGTCTGCGAGACCGCGTAGATGTCGGCGAGCGCCGGTAACTTCGAGTCGCCCTCGGCGGGTTTCACGGTGCCCTTCTTAGCCTGCTCTCTCAGTAAATCGATTCGGTTTCTGAGACGATCCGCGCAACCTCGCCGGAAGCTGATCATGTACGATGCGCGCTCGTTGACCGGCAGGTCGGTCTTTTTGCGGGCGCCTTCAATCGAGAGGGTTTTGACCGTTTCAACCAGATATTCAGCCATCTCCTGAGTTACCTGGCAGTTGGCCTTAGTGCCGATGACGATATGGGCGCCTTTCGTGCGGAGGTATTCACAAAAGTTGAGTCTGGCTACTGCCTGCCACATATAAGGCTGCCAGCCCATTTTCTTGGTGGCGAAGTGATGTTGCCCGATGGTGCGATCCTCGGCGGGTTGGTCGGACTCTTTGATGGACGCGAGGCTGAGATTGTGGCGCGCAAGCAGGGTCCACATTTTTTGCGAGGCCACCTGAGCTTCGGACTCACTGCAGCCGCGCTCCACGCTCATCGCCCGCAACTTGCGGATTTGCGAAACTACCGATTCTGGAACAGCATTGTTGTCAGCCATTGTGTCGGAGCCCTTAACTCCGGTCTTTGGTTAGGGAAACCGTGGGTGTTACAGCACTCGCGGTTTCTCGTTTGCTCACTCATCGTCAACATCAAAGCTAAATCCGGTAGTGACAGTTGTCAAACTTCAACGGCCAGTGTGGTTTTAGTGCCTGGCACGCAGAACACCCTTATGCCCGTATGTCAAACTAAATCGACCAAGAGAGCGCGGGCGGGATGGTAGGTAGATAAGGCAGGATCAAAATGCCGGCCTTATAGGGCGTTAAGAGATATGACGAGCCGGGCGCTAAGCGGCCTCGCCGGTCTTTCGCGAAACACCCATCGGCAGATGTGTTGACAGCAGGCAGCGGCGAGGTATTGCGTTGGGCCCGATTAGGTTTTGAGCCGAGAGGTCTGTTTGGTAAATAAAGCGAGACTGGCCGCGCCCGTAGGACGCGGACTGCCCGTCAGGGAGGCTAAAAAAACATGCCGAGCAAGCCTGCCCCCTCAGGCCGTTGCCCGATATGCGGAGATCCACTCGCTCCCGCAACGCAAACCCTATTTGAGGGTCAGTACCATGAGGCGTGCTTGCCGGACTGCGCGAACTGCGGCCGAACCGTCGAGGCTCACTCTTGCGATCGTGTCTGGAAAGACGAGGGCGGAACGTGGAAGGCCCGTCACAAGGTATGCCCGTAGGAAGGCGAGCCTGCTGCAAAATGCGTCGCCGCCACGCTGCTGCGCTCGCGTTGATCGGCTGGTATTTGATGATTCCACCGGTGTCTGGAGATAGGACTAATAGCTTTAAGCTCCTCCGGAAAGCGCCACTATCGGAGTGGACAATCTTGAACGTTTTCGATTCGGCGGATAGCTGCTCTCGACATCGGGAACAGGTAAGGGCACTGGGATTGAAAACAGCAAACAAGCTGAGCGAGAGCCTAAGGGCCGTTTATGACGCTGATGTTCTAAGTGAATGCATTGCAACCGACGACCCAAGGCTCAAGGGGAACTAGTGCGATGGCTCAGAACAAATGTCAAAGAGAAGGCTGCCAGAGGGAAGGCAAGCAGAGGGATTTCACCGATACCTCTCAACACTGTAAGTGGATCTATTACCTTTGCGACCGCTGCGAGGCACTGTTGCAGGACACTGAGATAATCGCCATCGCACATAAAGGAACGCGTTCGCCCCTCGCATAACAGGGCCGGCAAAGCCCGGTGCCGGATTGTCAGAAGCTCAGCAGAAGGCGTCGATCAAGCGGCTGCAGCGCCAGCGCAGAAAGGCAGCGCGGAGCAAGACGAAATGAGGCAGCCACTGATCTGCGGGGAATGCGGCCACGATACGGCGAACTGTGATGCGTGTAACAGGATACCCGGTTCAATAAGCGAGGAACATGCGTCACACGATCTGCATTTGACTCAGGCACGGCGCGAAAAGCCAGGAAATCCACGACCCCGAACTGGCGGCGGACCACGCCGCAAAACTAGTCGAAGCCGCCCTCGAAACATGTAGGAGCCGCACTATGAAACGAGACAACTGGGGCGCCATCCTGGGCGCCATCCCCCGGCGGCATGCGTCTTCCCAAATGAAAGCGCCCCGCCCAGCAGGCTCGCTCGTTTCGTTGCCCGCCGAAAATGCGATTGCCGATCCTCCCTCACAGGTTGCCGAACCGAGTAACTTTTCGGAGATAGTCGGGCAAGCTGACGCCGTTCGGCGCATAACGGCGCTCGTGGAGTTGGCAAAGCGGCGTCATGAAGCGCTGGGCCACATTCTGTTAGTTGCTCCTGATGGGTCCGGCAAACGGACAATCGCACATGTTATCGCGCGCGAACTCGGCGTTAACCTTCGTGCGACTTCAGGATCTGCGATTGAGCGCGTTGGCGATCTGGCTGCGATCGTGAACGATCTGGATAAAGGCGACGTTCTTTTGGTTCACAACATTGGGCGGCTTCGAAATGTTCTCGTGGATTTGCTCGCGCCCACCCTTCGGTCATTCGAGCTCGATATAGTTGTTGGTAAGGGTCCGGCTGCTCGGACAATGCGGCTTGCGGTAAAGCCGTTCACCCTGATTGGCACTGTTCAGAAACAGGGAGAGTGTTCGCCAGACTTAATCCCCTGTTTCGACGTGGTGATTTCGCTTGCGCGATATTCAGAGCAGGAAATGCTCACACTCACAGAGCGGCGCGCACGTGCTGCAGGATTGTCCGTGGAACCGGGTGCGGTTGCTCTCGTCGCCGGTATTGCCGATAGCAATCCGGGACAAATAGACACGCTGTTGCGACGCCTCAAGCTGGTGGAAAGGCAGCCAGTCAGTCGTCAGGATGCTAAAGAAATCATGTCGATCTTTGGATACTCAGGCGGAAGCTCAGCGCGCAGACCAGGCGTACCGCCGACGACTTGGGAAACTCTCTCTGGAGTCGAGTTCGAGAGGCTAATCGTCAATCTCTTGAACAGCATGGGTTTTACCGCAGCAATGACTAAGGCGAGCGGCGATGGTGGAGTAGACATTGAAGCAACTCTAGAGCAGCCAATCGTAGGAGGTCGCTATCTCTTTCAATGTAAGAGATTTGCTCCCGAAGCGCTTATCGGTAGCCCAACGCTGCGAGAGTTTTACGGAGCGTTAGTTGCGGATCGAAAGGCTGTGAAGGGAGTGTTTATAACCACTTCCGGCTTCACGGTACAGGCACGCGAGTTCGCGAAGAATCTACCGATAGAGCTGATTGACGGCGAGGAGCTGGCTCGGCTGATATCGGAGGCTGGTCGAAGCGAAGAGCAGGAATGAGCCTCCAGAAGCCCCGCTCTACAAGCCGAGAGGGCCTCTTGGCCAACGAGACCAAGACCATCGAACTCTGGCCGTGCGGCTATCAAGCACGGTGCAACGTGAAGAACTGCAAGGCCAGAGCAACCAACCTTGCCCGCAGTGTCGATGCCGGTGGCCGACCGATGAAGCAGTATGAGTTGTGCGCCATCCACGGCGAACAAATCGCCGAACGGGAACGTGCCAAGGGCCGGACAATCGTGATGCGAGAGGTTGGGCGATAAGAGCGCAGAAGCCGCGATCAAGCGCCTGCAAAAACAGCGCTGGGCCGCGGCGCGCAAGAGAAAGCAGGGCGAAGTAAAAGAGCGCTCGGCCTTGAGCACCGCGTATGGGCCGCCAAGGAACGCAATCGGTAGAAACTAAGTCCCAAAATGCTTCGTGACTTACTCGATGATTCTCGATGCGCTTGGATGGGCGCGCGAGAGGGTTTCATGAACCTCATCAACATATTTTTCGGAGAGGGACGGTTGAGCCGTATGCTGGCGGCAGTTGCGCCGAGTCTGTTCGGTGTACTAACTGGCGTCCTAGCAATCTGGATAACGCTTTACCCACCTACTGAGAGCAAGCGCTCTTGGTGGGTGGAGGCTACCGTAACTCTATCTGTCCTGACATTTCTAGCGGCTGTGTGGCAGGCGGTTCGAGAAGATTTGAAAAGGGGGATTGAGAATGAAGATAGGAATAGACGAACCCAGCAGGATCAGCAGAATCAAGAGCTGTTTGCAAAAATGGAGCGGAACCTTGCGCTTTACTCGCCGAAATCGGGGCTTGCCGCAAGGGCCGGACTAGTAGCAAGTCAGTTAGAATCGTTCATACAGAGGAACGGGGCAACTTGGGCAAGCCGTCCCCGATTTCATAGGCCAGCCGCACTCATCATCGCTATGGGCGGCGGACACTTAAACTACTTTCCAGATCAAATCATCGCGCAGAACTACGACTCTGAGTTCGGCCAGCGGATGCAAGAGTTAGTGCCGAAGTTGCGACAAGCTGGTGTCCAGCTTCATTATCCCGATGGTTATTATGTTCATGCTCCAAAGTTTTTGGTCGCCAACTACTTAAACTCAATAGTGATCGAGTTGAGAGACGCAGCAAATACGCTCGCCTCTTCAGCAGAAAGCCAGCCCTAAACCCCAGTCTGCTGACCAGCACGAACAGCGGGCGAGATATTGGGTCGGGCCGATCACGTCCAAGCGCCAGGGCAAGAGGATCATTCGAGTTCCGCGAGGGTCAGTGCCATCAGGAGGCGAGTGCAACTGTGGCTAACATGATTTTGTGACTGATCGCCTTCCTGCCAGAGCCGTAAATGCTCAATCGCTCGCCGGATGTCCATCATCATTGCCGGCAGAGCGAATCAGCCACAGGATAGCCGCTTGCTTGCGGCTCAACTCACCGCGCATCGTCTCTTCGACTGCCATGTTGCTCCGGTAGTGAACCGGGTAAAAGAGTTCCAG
>Ga0187846_10000521_pt1 | contig 22431 bp, 21 predicted proteins | sample TC_taG_FD_161473 | JGI IMG/M metagenome (GOLD analysis project Ga0187846, IMG submission 161473) | Biofilm microbial communities from the roof of an iron ore cave, State of Minas Gerais, Brazil - TC_06 Biofilm (v2) | ecosystem: Environmental > Terrestrial > Deep subsurface > Cave > Wall biofilm...
GATTGGCCGGTGCCGAGCCTCATGCATAGGAGACGGGTCGTGGGAGATCGTATCACGTATGTCGGTCTTGATGTTCACAAGGAGGGGATCGTCGTGGCGGTAGCCGAGGGCGGCCTACGCGGTGAGGTCCGGGAATATGGTCGGATTGCCAACACGCCAGCGGCCCTGGATCGCCTGATGTGCAAGCTCGGCGGCGCCAGCGTCCGGCTTCGGGTTTGTTACGAAGCGGGCCCGTGCGGCTATGGCATCCAACGTCACTTGTCGGCGCGCGGGCACGAATGCGTTGTGGTGGCGCCATCGCTGATCCCGAAGCGGGCGGGCGACCGGGTAAAGACGGATCGGCGGGATGCGGCCGGTTTGGCGCGGCTGCATCGGGCGGGCGAGCTGACGGCGGTGTGGGTTCCGGATGCCAGGCACGAGGCGATGCGCGACCTGGTGCGCGCCCGTCTGGATGCGGTGCATGCTCTGCGTCGGGCCCGCCAGCAGCTTTCGGGTTTCCTGTTGCGCCAGGGCTGCCACTACGGGCGGCCGGCTTGGACCAAGCTGCATCGCCGCTGGCTCGCGGGGCTCAAGTTCGAGCAAGCGGTGCATCATATTGTGCTCGAGGACTACATCGCGGCGGTCGAAGCCGCCGAGGACCGGCGCGATCGGCTGACGGCACAGATCGAGGCGATGCTGCCAGACTGGACGCTGGCCCCGGTCGTGGCGGCATTGCAGACGATGCGCGGCATGGCCTTGGTCAATGCGGCGACCCTGATTGCCGAGGTCGGCGACTTCTCGCGCTTTGCCAATCCGCGCCAGCTGATGGCCTATCTCGGACTGGTGCCATCCGAGCATTCGAGCGGTGCCAGCCTCAGACGCGGTGGCCTTACCAAAGCCGGCAACAGCGCGGCCCGTCGGCTGCTGATCGAGGCGGCCTGGTGCTACCGTTTCCCGGCCCGGGTCAGCCGCGAGTTGCGGCTCCGGCAGGAGGAGCAACCGAGGCCGATCCGCGAGATCGCCTGGAAAGCGCAGCTCAGACTGTGCGCGCGCTATCGCAAACTCGCCCGCAGCGGCAAGCCGGCCAATGTCGTCACCGCCGCGATCGCCCGCGAGCTGGCAGGCTTCATCTGGGCCATTGCCCGGCGCGTGCCGCCGACGGCGAGCTGATCGGGACAAACGCGTGATCGCATCCAAGGGAGGCGCCAGCAAACCACTCGACATGCTAATGCCGGGCAAGGCCGGGAGCACGGCCGCGGTCAGGAGAATCCTCGCATCCACTATCTGCCGGATCGTTTGATCCGACGCTGGTCGCTAGACCGAGGCAGCTCCACGGCGCATCAGCGGTCATGCGGTCCCAACCCGCGCATCAGAGTATGATCAACCGTCGTTATGACGGTCGTGCTCCCTGCCTTGCCCGACAGAGCCTGCAACAAATGCTTGAAAGAAAGCCACGAATTTACTTGCCTGCTACTTGCAAAGGCGGACATGAGAGTGGATGAAATCATACGGATGGTACCCTTAACCTTCGAACGTTTCTGCGGATGATGGCGCCGGGTGCAGGGTAGCAAGCGTTAGATTTGCACCACTAGGGCGGGTCCTATCTAATGATCCCGGTCACCGACCACATTGCGATCGACGAGGAGGAGATCGATGAGGTCTTTCTTCGCGCCGGCGGCCCCGGCGGACAAAACGTCAACAAGGTCGCCACCGCGGTACAGCTCCGCTTTGATGCCGCACGATCGCCGTGCCTTGACGAAGCGACGCTTGCGCGATTGCGCCCGCTCGCGGGGCGGCGGATGACGTCCGACGGCGTCGTCGTCATTGTGGCGCGGCGTTTTCGCACGCAGGAGCGCAATCGTCGGGACGCTTACGAACGGTTGATCGATCTCGTTCGCCGAGCTACGCAGCCAGAGAAACGGCGCGTTCCGACACGCCCGACGGCGGCATCACTCGACCGGCGTCGCGAAGCGAAATTGGCCCGCGGTCGTACCAAGCGCCTGCGCCAGCAGGTCAAGCAGCTGCTCGAATGATCGGTCAACGAGGCCCAGCGACCGTCGTTAGTCTAGACCTATGACGCGCTGCGCCGCGGACAGGCAATCCGCCGGACCGGTAGCCGCATCGATGCGAACCCAATCCATCGTCCCCAGATCTTGCCGGAGCTGTTGCGCGAGGACCGCCGGAGAGGCATCGGATGCATCATGGCACCGGGCGCGAAGGCGACGATCCATCGTTGCTGGCGGAGCCTCCAACCAAAGACCGGAAAACGGGACGCCAGCTGCCTCGGCGACCGTGACGAAGGACTGGCGCTCCGAAGGCTTCAGTGAGACGGCATCGATGATCACCGAATATCCTGCTGCGAGTGCATCGGCAGCCTTCCGGCGCAGCGCCTGATAGACGCGGCGCGACACTTGCGCCGTATAGGCGCTCGATGGCAGCCGCGTTTCGGGGGCGACTTCGAACAGATGCTTGCGGATCACGTCGCTCCGCAGAACCCGCGCCTCGAGTTTCGTCGCGAGGGCTGCAGCGAGGGTCGATTTACCGGATCCGCTCAGGCCGCCGATTGCGACCAGACGGCAGGATCGCGGTCGCAGCGATAGACCGCTGAGGTCCAGGTAGCTGCGCGCTTCGGCAGCCATTTCCGTCTTCAGCTCCGGCTGCGCCCCACGCTCAGTCACCGCAGCCGTGACATGCGCCCGAATCGCCGCGCGCGACGACACAAAGAGAGGCATCGCGGCAAGCCCGTCCTCCTCGTCGGTCAAATCGAGATAGCGGTTCAACACGAGGTTGGCAAAATCGGCGAGCCCTCGGTGCTCGAGATCCATCAGCAGAAAGGCGAGGTCGTAGAGGACGTCGATAGAAGCGAGCTCGTCCGAAAATTCGAGGCAATCGAACAAGGTCGGTCTGTCTTCGAACAGGCAGACATTGCGGAGATGCAGGTCACCGTGGCAGCGCCGCACTTTTCCCGTCGCGCGCCGCCGGTCGAGCAAGACTCCAACGGCATCGAGCCGCTCCAATGACCTGAGCCTGATCTCGGCGATATCCTGAGTGGCGAAGCCGGCTTGCTGCGCCGCCATGAGGCAGCGGTGGTTCGTCTCGGTGACTGCGGCCAGCGCAGCAGCGCCGCCGTGCTCGGGACGCGGTTCGGCTGCTTGGTGGAACGCCGCGATATGGTCGGCGAGCTCTGTCATCAGGGAGGCGTTCAACCGACCGGTCTTGGCGAGCTCGTCGAAGAGCGCCGCCTGATCGAAGCGCCGCATCACCACGACCCAATCGACCACGCGACCCTCGGTCCCGAAGCCGACCCCACCATTGGCGGTGCGGGTCAGCGCTCGGACCTCCAGATAAAGGTCCGGTGCCGTGCGTCGGTTGAGGGTGAGCTCGGCCTCGCATGCCACCTGGCGCTTTTTCGCAGAAGAGAAGTCGAGGTAAGGAAATTTTACCGCGCGTTTAAGCTTGTAAGCGCGTTCGCCGGCGAGAAAGACCAGCGACGCATGGGTTTCGACGATGTCGACCCGCCAGGTTGCGGCACCGTAGGAGGAAACGCTGCTTAGAAACTCGATAACATCGCGCTGATCGTCGGCCATTGCTCGTGATCCCGACGTGCTGCCAATGAATAGACACCCTGATCAATGACTATCGGCTGAAAGCCCATGGCACCACGGCAAACAGCGCCTTTCCTGGGCGGCTTTACAATCGTCACAGCCCAGCCATGACCAGAAACGACGACCGTAATAATGGCGCGCCCCAGACCTACACCGCGCGTCAGCCGCCGTAGTAGCGGAACCTCTTGACATGGCTGCGCACAGAGCGCCCAAAGCGGGCCACCCGTTGCGGGATGAACGGCCGGACGTCCTCGACCCTATCGGCCATCCAATCGGCCATCCAATCGCTGATCGTATGTCGGCGAAACAGCGAAATATCCAGGCGGTGGCGAGTTGTCGGTACGACTCCACCTCCGAACTTCCGTTGGAAGAGGTTGGCGCCGCCAAGACTGTATTTGGTCAAGCCTTCGGCGTACGCCCATTCGATCGCCCGCCAATGCAACAGATCGTTTGGCTTCAGGTGAAGGGCGCTCAGGAGGGAGCTGTTCGCTGCGTGCTCCACCACTCCACCCGGAAAGAAGCGAAGCACCACCCCGGCGATGACTTCGCCTTTATAGCGCGCGAGGAGCAGCTGCCGATTTCTGCTCGCTGCGAAGGTCCCTTGGAACTGCTCTTCTCCAGTGATCGGCAAGAATCTGCGACGTGCCCAGTCGACGTAAACTGCATAATAGGCAGATACGTCGTTAGTGCTCTCGGCGAGATGGACAGAAACGCCACATTTTATCGCCCTCCTGATATCGTTTCGCCTGGTCTGCGAAAATTGGCGAAAGAGGGCATCCGGACCCAGTGACAAGTCCAGAACGACCACGCCCTTGAACGCTCTTTGGTGAAACCGAGCGTCGACCAATCCGGCCATATCTGACCAGAGAAAAAAATCGATAAGCTTCGCAGCTCCTGCTTCCTGGAGAAGCCCGGCAATGAGATCGCTCATTGCACGCAGTCGGTCGGCATGTCGCGAAAACGCAATCTGCGGTCGGCTAGAGAACCCCGATCGAACTCGGTTCTCATCGTGAAGCCCGGTCATGACCGCCGTGACGTCTTGGTCGACGATACTAAGGATCGCGAACGGCACCTGGCCTGGGAGCATAGGCTCGCAAAAGTACTCGGGAGAGGCGTAATGGGTCGGGAAGTCCGAATCGGCCAGGCAAGCTCGCCACATGGTTTCAATAGGGTAAACGGGCTTTTCGCGCAAAATTTGAAACGATGTATCGATCCGGTTCGGTACGGCACGCGCGGCCCGGAACCGGTTCATGGCTTCGTTCTCATCGAAGGCGAAGGTCGACACTAACCGCTGCCAAATACGTTTGATTTTTGGTTAATTATCTGGAATACCTCGTCTAAGCAAGGCCTGAGAACGCGCACCCCAGAACGGTCGCTCGGATGCGCTATTAGGGTCGCCCCTCGGGACAGTATCCATCTTCGTACTAGAGCACGAGTTGCTTCGACGAGGATCCACTTGCAAAGATCCGGTTCCGGTCACCCAATCGAGACCACGACTTGCAGCAGGGCACCTATAGCGTACATCGTGTTGTCTCCTGTCGTCCCGGATCAGGTGTTGAGTTTGCCGTGACTGCTTCCTGGAGCATCCGCGATCTTCTACGCGACCTCGCGCTGCGCGCGCAACACCCGGCTATCATCGCATTCCCGGCGGAAGGCAGCGCAACCTGGGATAGTTCGACCGTCGCCGACAACGCGCTGCGCTTGGCCCGCGGGCTGCTTGACACGGGGATCGGCGGGGGCGAGCGGGTCGCCTTATGGGCGCCCAACTCGCCGGTCTGGATCATCGGGGCCCTAGCGGTCCTGACGGCCGGCGGAGTGGTGGTGCCGATCGATGATCTGGCTGACGCCGAGCAGCTTGACGCGGCGCTGGTCTCCAGTGCGGCTCGGGCGATCTTTACGACGCCCCGCCATCTGGAATCCCACGGGGAAATCCTGCGCACGCACGCGGTCAGGGTCATTCTAGTCGATGAAGTCGAGTGCGACGGGCGCCTCGCGACGGGTTGGCGGTCGCTGCTAGGCGAGCGAATCCATGATCCACCGACCCCGGCCCCCGACGAGCCGGCACTGCTGTCCTGGACCTCGGGTACCACCGGCTCGCCCAAGGCATTCCTTCTGACCCACCGCAATATCGCGACCAATGTCGAGGCGTTGAAAAAATTGAATATCGTCGGCCCGCGGGACCGCGCGCTGCTGCCACTGCCGTTGCACCACGCCTATCCCTTTGTCGTCGGCATGCTGACTACCCTGACTATCGGAACCGCCATCGTCTTGCCAGGCGGCACAACCGGCCCACTGCTGGTCAGGGCGATGCGCGAGGCCGACGTCACCACGATCGTCGGAGTGCCGCGCCTATACGATGCGATATGGACAGCGCTCGAAACGCGCGTTGCAACACGCGGTAGGGCAGTTCGGCTCTTGTGGCGCGCGCTGCTCGAATTCGTAAGCTTTGTGCACGGATCGACCGGGCTGCGCCCGGGACGACTGTTGTTTGCTCCGGTTCGGCGGGGAATCGCCGCGCGGCTGCGGCTGCTGGTTTCGGGCGGATCACGGCTGGAGAGAGAAACCGAGGACCGCCTCGAGGCTCTTGGCTGGACAGTGCTGTCCGGATATGGGCTCGCGGAGACTGCATCGTTGTTTACCGGCAACCGGCCGGATGCACGGCGTCCGGGCAGTGTCGGGCGGCCGCTCGCGGACGGGGAGGTCCGTATCGCCGACCCCGACGAAGAGGGCATCGGGGAGATCGAGCTGCACGGCAGCTCGATCATGAAGGGCTATCTCGACAATCCAGAAGCCAACCAAGCGGCGTTCACGACTGATGGCTGGTACCGGACCGGCGATCTGGGATTTGTCGATCGCGACCGTTTTCTATTCGTTACCGGCCGGGCCAAGGAAGTCCTCGTGTTGGGCGGGGGTAAGAAGGTAGCACCCGAAGATTTGGAGCCGATCTACGGTACGGCTCCCGAAATCGCCGAGGTGGCGGTGTTGGAGGACAAAGGCGCACTAGTGGCCTTGGTGCGCCCGGATCGCGCCAAGCTGCATGAGCGCGGAGCGACGAACCTGCGCGACGGGATTCGCGTGATCCTGGCCGAAAAGGCCCGCGACCTCCCCTCATGGCAGCGACTATCGGGATTCGCGCTGACCGAGCAGCCGTTGCCACGGACCCGGCTCGGGAAATACCAGCGCTTCCTCTTGCCGGCACTCTACGCCGAGGCGCTTGCCGGAGGTAACCGGCGGGCCGCCCATGCGCTGACGCCGGAAGATCTGGCGTTGTTGCGTGACCCGACAGCGGAAGCGGTCTGGGCCCTGCTACGCAAGCGCTATCCGGAAGAAAGGCTCGACCTCGACATCGATCTCGCTCTCGATCTGAACGTCGATTCATTCGGCTGGATGGAAATTGCCGTCGCATTGCAGGACAGGTTGGACATCCATCTCTCCGAGACCGACATCGCCGGCATTCGCACGATCCGCGAGCTGCTTCGCTTTGCGATCGAAAGGCGGAGCGGAGCCCAGGCGCCGCCGGATGAAGAAGCAGCGATGGCGACCGACTTCGACCGCTGGCTCGCTCCGGCAGGGACGTTGTTGACGGCGCTCGCCCTGGCGCTGTACGCGCTCAACCGACTGCTCATGCGCGGACTGTTCCGGCTGCACGTCAGCGGGGTCGAGAAATTGCCGGAGATCGGAGCGTTTGTGATCACCCCCAACCACGTCAGCGATCTCGACGGGCTGGCGATCGCCGCGGCGCTGCCGTGGTCGCAGTTCCGACGTCTTTATTGGGCCGGCGACCTCGTGCGGATGTTTTCCAACCCGCTCAACCGGTTGTTCTGCCGGGCCATTCACGTCTTTCCGGTCGATGCAAACCATCCCGGCGCGGTGCTCGAAGCCGCTCGGCGGGTACTCAAAGCAGGCGATGTGCAGGTCTGGTTTCCCGAGGCTTGGCGATCTCCGGATGGAATGCTGCAACGTTTTCTGCCAGGCATCGGTCAGCTGCTGCTGCGCAGCGGGGCCCCGGCCGTCCCGGCCTTTATCGAGGGGACGTTCGAGGCTCTGCCGCGCGGGCGCCGCGTCCCCAAGGTTCGTCAAATTACCGTGGTCTTCGGTCACCCTGAGCCAGTCGATGTCTTGCGCGTCGCCGGCACCGGCCGGACAGATGAGGAGCGGATCGCCAGTGCGCTCCGCGAGCGGGTCTTCGCGCTCGGCGCGGCGTCGGGCGTTGTCCTCAACGCTGAAGCAGCCGTCGTGGACCTATCCGCTCGCCAAACCGACCGCGCCCGCCGTTGACCACCCGAGAATCCCGCTTGATCATCTTCGCCCCAACCACTTCTCCAGGACTTCTCCTGAGCAGCGTTCACGTAGCCACGTCAGGCGCGTGGCATGCCTCCCACGACGGTCGCCTCGGGCCGGCATCCCGCATGGTCACTTTGGCCAGGTTCTGGCTTTCGAAGAAACGACGATCTGATTTGGTGACCACCGATCAGAATGGCGGGAAGCGCGGCCAGTCCGTCCAATGATCGGCCTCAGGCTTTGCGTAGGGCTGCCCGATCGCGCTGACCGCTCGCGAGAACCATTTGCCGACAACCCGCGCAGTACGGAGCAAGGTTCCATCGCGGCGCGCCGGGGTTCGTATCGATGTCGTCTGCATGTAGGTTACTCCTTCCAAAACCGGTTGTTGCTCAGATCGATCGCGTCGGCGCGAGTAGCGCTGACGTCGCGCCGCATGCGCTCAAGAAATCGGCGCTCGCGGCTGGGTCGGCGCCATGCGCGCAATGTATCGAGCACCCATTGGCCCGCATCGCTGAGCCCCTCCAGGGCTTCGTCATGCCGCACTGGCCACCGCCTGCCCCGAGCTTTCGAAAACGCGATCGCAGTCATTTGAGGTCTCCTCACCTCTGGCGAATTAGGCAGCCGAAGGCAGCTAGCCCTCGACATTCGACATGGTGGTTATCGGATGGCCCGACAAACGAGACTTTTAAGCCGTCGCTTTAGGATTCCTCATATCTGGGAAATGCCCACCTGCTGCTCTTGATGCCGGTGAAGCGAGGTAATTGGGCGCGACGGCAACCAGCTCGCTATTTTTGACACAAATCAATGCATTCTTTAGGCGCCCCAGCCTTCATAAAGAAGGCTCAGGCCTTGAAGATTCTGCCTACGTTCCCACATCTGCGAGGCGCCGGCACCACGAATTCATTTGAAATTACCCGGACCAGGTTCCCGGAGGTCTCCGAGGGGCGCGGTCTTTCTGTTCGCCGGCGCACAAGCGAGCTGAGATGACATTGCCAACATTGGGCGAAAACAGAGGCGACGCGCTCGCCCATCTTCTGACCGACGCAAAGCGGTTCCCTATGCTCAGCCCGGAGCGGGAACAGGAACTCGCTCTCGCTTGGCGAGATCATCGCGACGACGCAGCCTTGCGAGATCTCGTCGGCAGCCATCTGCGCCTGGTGATCAAAATCGCCCGAGGCTTTGCGGGATATGGCCTGCCGGTCTCGGATTTGATCGCGGAGGGAAACGTCGGATTGATGCAGGCGGCACAAAAATTCGATCCCGACCGCGGATTCCGCTTTGCGACCTATGCAATGTGGTGGATTCGCGCAGCGATCCAGGAATACATCCTGCATTCCACCTCGATCGTGAAGATGGGAACGACAGCGGCACAAAAGAAGCTGTTCTTTAACCTGCGCCAGCTGAAGGGCCGATTGGAGCAGTTCGAGGCAGGCGATCTCCCGCCCGAGTCGGTCGCGGCGATCGCCGCTGAGCTTGGTGTACCGGAAAAGGATGTCATCGAGATGAACCGTCGTATGAGCGGAGCCGACGGATCGTTAAACGTGGCGATGACTGAGGATGGCGAGGCCGAGTGGCTCGATCGCCTCGTCGACGAGCGGCCGAGCCAAGAGACAACGCTTGCCGAGGCGGACGAAATAGCGCAGCGGCGCAAACTGCTCGGCGAGGCGATGGGGCGGCTCAACGCGCGCGAGCGCGAGATTCTTGTCGAGCGCCGTCTGCGCGACGAGCCTCTGACTCTCGAAGATTTGAGCCGGCGCTTTCACGTCTCGCGCGAGCGCATCCGCCAGCTCGAAGTGCGGGCCGTTGACAAGCTCAGAAAGGCGATGCTCGGCACCGCCAGGACGCTCGGCCTACCGGCCGACCTTGCCGCCGCCTAGCGGCGAGGTTTCGGCTGGGGGTCCCCTTGGGTCGTTGGAAACCTCTTAGAGGCGGGAAATACCGGCGCTGAATCATGAGCCGGTGGCTCGTCGGGATCGGTCTGGTACTCGTCGTCGTGGGGCTGTTGTGGCCATGGCTAGGCAGGCTCGGGCTCGGCCGGCTGCCCGGCGACATTGCGATTGAGCGCGGCAATTTCCACTTCTACTTCCCGATCGTGACCTGTCTCGTTATCAGCGGGATCGTGTCGCTGATCTTCTGGCTCTTGAACCGATAACGTGCGCAGTCGCGCTGGAACCGAGCCGGCCGCTCTCGCGTTCACCGCCGAAAAATCCGCGCCAACACCGAAGCCGTGCTCGACGAGGTGGGGCGCGCTTTGCAGGGACCGGTGAAAATCCTTTCTAACAAACGATGGAGACAGCGATGGCAGACGTACCTGTCGAAGTAAAGAAGGCAACGCCGGCACAGACGAACGTGCCAGATTTATGGCAGTCCTTCCGCAGCGAAATGGACCGACTGTTCGACCGGTTTGGCAGTGGTTTCGGTTTCCCGTCGCTGCGCCGCATGTTCGACATCGAACCGGCATGGCGTTCTGCAAGCTCATTCGGCTTTTCCGCGCCCGCGATCGACATGAGCGAAGACGAGAAGGCATACAAGATCTCGGCCGAATTGCCGGGGATCGACGCCAAGGACATCGACGTGTCCGTATCCGGCGACACGCTCGTCCTCAGGGGCGAAAAACGCCAAGAGAAGGAGGAGAAGGAGAAGAACTACCACGTCTCCGAGCGCGCCTACGGTTCGTTCCAACGCTCGTTCCAGCTGCCGCCGAGCATCGATCGCGACAAAGTAGCCGCCGACTTTTCAAAAGGGGTGCTGACAATCACACTGCCAAAGACGGCGGAGTCCCAGAAACCGGTAACGAAAATCGCAGTTCGGTCATCCTGAGGTGTTGTGATCGAGGCGGCGGGACCCCGCCGCCCCGCGCCTTTGACCGATTTTGCTTGAGCCGACGATGCGTCGGGTCGAGATTGGCGAACCGTTTGACCAGGAGCCTCTTATGGCCCTTTTCGCGCAATCCGAGCCGCTGGACCTAGCGCGCCAAATGCGTGCCTTGATCGGGCGCCACACGGACAAAAGCTTCGACTGGGACGCCTTCCCCGGCAGCGCCGGCTTCCCCGAGCTGGAGCGCGCCCAGATGCGCTACATCGGCGCCGGCGGCTCGCCCAAAGCCGACGATCCGTGCACCCTCAAGCCGGGGCAATTTACCTTGAGCCTGGTCCACCAGCCGGTCAGCAAATACGCCGCGTGTCATTCTCACGAGGTGGTCGAACATTTCCTGGTGCTGTCAGGCGTGTTGACCGTCGGCTGGGCCTGGGGCGACGAGGTGATCGAAGCGCGCCTCGGACCCAAGGACATGGTGCTGAACCAAGTCGGCCGGCCGCATGGCTTCCGCAACGACGGGGTCGAGCCCGTGCTGATGTCGATCAGTGTCGGCAGCGGCATGCCGCGACCGCCGGTCTATGTCTGCCACCCGCGCGACAGTGAGCCCTCGGTCGCCCGCCGTTTCGGCGCGAGCTTGCAGAAGACCATCGCCTTCGATCCGGATAGCGATGACCCGCGTCAGCGCGAGTTTGCGCGGCACATCGTGCGCTACTGCGAGCGGCGGCCGGTATGGGAAGCGGGCGCCGCGCGCTCGGTTTACATCGGCAAAGGCGGCGCGCCACCCGGCCAATACCGTATGGAGATGATCCATCTGCCCAGGGGTGTGGCGGTGCGCGGCTATGCGCGCCCCGTCGAGGATGTTTATTTCGTCCTCGAGGGCTGCATCACCGCGGGCTGGGAAGAAGGCGGACATATCGTCGAAGAGGGCCTAGGCCCGAAGGACGCGATCTTCAACCCGGCCGGCCGGATCCACTACTTTCGCAACGATGGCGCCGCGGATGCGGAGTTCATGCTGCTCGTCGGAGCCGCCGGGGTGGAAGACGTCCGGTTCCACTCGGCATAGCCGGTGCGGATACCGGCGATGACGTACCCGAGGCCGAGGCGCTCGCTGCGCCTGGCCCTGATATGCCTGACATTGCTGGGGGGAGAGCCGCTCTCGGGGTTCGCCCCGTCATGGCTAGCGCCAGCCGCGGGCATCGTCGCAGTCGCACCGCCGGCCGCTGCACAGACTAGTGGGGGGTACCGGCGGCCGGGCGGCGGCGGATACTCCGGCGGCGGTGGTTATTCCGGCGGCTCCGGTGGCTATGCCCGACGACCATCGGTTAGCGGCGGTTACGGATATCCGTCGTCGTCCTCGTTTGGCGGGTTTGGCAGTGCATTTGGCGGTGGCGATCTCGCGATATCGCGGCGCGCGTCGAGCCAGGCGCTGCGCGACTACCGAGCTTCACAGGAGCCGCCTCCGGTCCCGACAACGCGCCGTCCTTCTTCGGGTTGGGACGACAGCGGCTGGGGGACGGCACCCTTGGGACGCCGCCCGCAGCCGAGCGGATGGGGCGGGGGCTATACGCCGGGCTATGCCGTGTCCACTCCTCGCTTCGGGGTGTGGGATGGGGTGCTCGCCTGGTCGCTGCTGAACTCGCTATCGCGGCCGCAAGCCGTCACTTATTTCCAAGACAATCGCGACGACCCTCGCTATGCCCAATGGCGCGCCGAGGCGGACCGCAAGGCGACGAGCGATCCCGCCGTGGCGCAAAAGCTGGCCGAGCTCGACACTTTGATGGCGCAGGCCAAGGCGCAGCCGGCCAACCCGCGCGCGGTGCCGTCCGACACCGGGGGTTCCGGCGGGCTGTTCGTCGTCGTATTTGTCGGGGGAGCGATCCTCCTCGGGCTATGGTTGTTTCGCCGCCGAGCCGCGGCGGTCGCCGGCGGCGGCTCGATGGCGATGGCGCCCGGGCTCTCGGGCAGCGCGCAAAGCCGCTTTCGCGTCGGCATGACGTTCCCGGTCGATCCTTCGCCCTTTGTGCTCGCCGCCGGCATGACCAAGGTCAAACCGCCCGAGGCCGGCGGGATGATCAGCGTCGAGACAATCGGGCTGGTCAATGATGGCGGGGCGGCGTTGCATCGGCTCTATCTGCCCGGCGGCGAGGCGTTCTTCATGCTGCATCTGGGCCGGGACGGCGCTCCCGACGAATGCCGGTATTTCACCCTGCTCGATCGGATTACTCCGGCCAGCCAGGATGAGTGGGGGTTCTGGCTCGACCCGGCGCAAGGGATGATCGGCTGGCCGCAGTTCGAGACCAAGGACGGCAAGACCTACGACCGGGTATGGGCGCCGGGCAGTTCACGGGTGCAGCCGCGCCAGCAGGTCGAGACCCTGCAGAGCACGACCGGCACGGTGGAGCGAAAAATACAAGCCATGCTATACGGTGCCCGGACCGGTGCCGCACCACCTGCACCGGCGGTGGAGTATGTGCTGGTGTGTGCTGTCGAACAGGGCGACGAAGCGTGGGTCGAGGTATATGCCGGCATCGACATCAATCCCGCGGCGCTGACACTTCCCGCCGTGCCGCTCGACGCCTGAACCAGGGCGCCTAAGAGGAAAGCATCATGGACGCCCCCCCCGGATCGTTTGTCGCCATCCTCGATGCGCTCGGTAGCGGGTTGCCGAAGTTGATTCTGCAGGTCGTCGTCTGCGCCGTGCTGCTGGCGATCGGGATGGCGATTTACGTCCGGCTGACACCGTTTCGCGAACGCGAGATGGTGGCGCACGGCAATGCGGCGGCCGGCACCGTGCTGGCGGGCGCCATCCTGGCGCTCTCGATTCCACTGGCGGCGATGCTGGCGACGAGCGGCACTCTGCTCGACGTATTGGTCTGGGGCATCGTGGCGCTTATCCTGCAGCTGATAACGCTTGGCATCGTCGCGCTGGCGATGCGCAATTTTCGCGGCATGATCGAAGGCGGCAATATCGCCGCGGCGATCACCTTGGCAGGGGCTCAGATCGCCGTGGCATTGCTGAATGCGGCGGCGATGGTGCCCAATTGACGTAGGCAGAGGAGGAGCATCGACATGTTGGCGTTTCTGAAAAACCTGGCGGGCGTCAAGATGGACAAGGCCGCTCAGGCGGGTATCGAGGCATTGGTGCGCTGGGATCCGAAATCCGCCAGCGAGGCGGAATTGCGCACTATGGAACAAAATCTGGACGCGCTCGGGCGCGAAGTAGCATTGGCTCGCCAGGGCTACGACAGGGAGAAGCGCGAAGCCGACGCGATCCAGGCATTGTCGCATCAGCGCATGGCGGCGGCCGAGCAGTTGCAGCAGCAGATGAACAACGAGGGTGATCCGACCCGCAAGGCGGCGGTGGAAAAGAGCCTCACGACCTTGGTCGGGATGCTCGAGCAGATGACCCCCGAGGTCGAGCGCGAGAAACGGGACGAAGTGGACGCCAAGGATTACCTGCAGATGCTCGAGCAGACCTATGCCGAAGCGGGCGGCAAGCTCAAAACCGCGCGTTCCGAGCTCGAACGGGCGCAGCGCGATATGGCGCGAGCGGCACAGCAGCGTGAGCAGGCCGATCGCCAGGCTGAGGCGGCGCGCCGCGCGGCCGGGCTCGCCAGCCAGACGAGCAGCCTGACCGTCGCGCTGAAGGCGATGCAGGACGCGGCACAAAAGGACCTGGCTTCGGCCGACGCCCAGATGAGCAAGGCACGGCTGCTGCGGCCGACGCGGCCGGAGGAGGACGACCCGAATATCGCCGCAGCATTGCGCGCGGCGTCCGGCAAGCCCCCCGTGCCGACTAGCTTGAGCGACAGACTGGCGGCGCTGAAGGCGCGCGGATAGACGGGTTTGGTGAGCGCGCCGCCGTCGAGCCGCTTCCGGTTCACCGACGATCTCGCGATCTGCCGCATCCTCAACGGGATGTGGCAGGTCTCCGGCGCCCACGGCGCGATCGAACCGGGGCGCGCGGTCGACGAGATGTTCGCCTACTACGACGCCGGGTTCACTACCTGGGACCTCGCCGACCATTACGGTCCGGCCGAGGACTTCATCGGCGACTTCCGCCGCCATTTCGCTAACCGTTACGGAACGGAACGGCTCGCCGAGATCCAGGCCTTCACCAAGTGGGTGCCGCATCCGGGGCGAATGACGCGCCGCATCGTCGAGGAGGCGATCGGCGTCTCGCTCAAGCGGATGGGTATCGAGTGTCTCGACCTCCTCCAATTCCATTGGTGGGACTACAGCGACGAGAGCTACTTCGAGGCACTCGATCACCTCGCCGACCTGCGGCAGGAAGGCAAAATCCGCCACTTGGCGCTGACCAACTTCGATACCGAGCGATTGCGCGTCATCGCCGAGCACGGTGTCACGATCGTCTCGAACCAGGTGCAGTACTCTCTGGTCGACCGTCGGCCCGAGGCGCGCATGGCCGCGTTCTGCGGTGAACACGGGATGAAATTGCTCGCCTATGGAACCCTGCTCGGCGGGCTGCTGTCGGAGAGATACCTTGGTCGCCCGGAGCCGCCGCGGGCCGAGCTCAACACCGCCTCGTTGCAGAAGTACAAGCGCATGATCGACGCTTGGGGCGGTTGGGCATTGTTTCAGCAATTGCTGGCGGTGCTGAAGCAAATCGCCGACAGACACCGAGTCAGCGTCGCCAATGTCGGCGTCCGCTACATACTCGGCCGTCCGGCGGTCGCCGGCGTCATCGTCGGCGCGCGGCTCGGTGTCGCCCAGCACCTCAACGACAATGCCCGGGTCTTCGGCTTCGCGCTTGACAGCGCCGACCATGCGGCGATCGAGCCGGTTCTCGCAAAATCTCGCGACCTGATGACGCTGATCGGCGATTGCGGCGACGAATACCGCTAACGACCCGCGAGGCTAGTTGGCGGCGAAACAATAGTACAAGCCGTCACCGCCGGTGCTGCGCAGATCGTTCTGACTGCAGCCGCCATCCGGCCCGCGCGACAAATGCGAGGAATTCCACGAATGCGACTGGGCGTCGTCGCGCAAGCCTTGCCGGTCGATGTGGCCGAGCATCGCCGCGCCTTGGGTGCTGCTCGTCCAGTTGTGGCAGGCCTTATCGTCACCCGCAGGGAACGCCGTACCGTCGGGTTGCGAGCCGGTCAGCGCGTCGTGTCGGTTGGGGGTATCGCCGCGGCCATTGACAACATCACCCTTCTCGGTCAGCGCGGTCTGCTTGGTGACGTTGTTGTCGCCGTGCAATTCGTCGAGACTTTTGGCGATGACCACCCCCTTGACGTTCTGCCACGGACCCTTGCCGACGCGGTCGCGTGCGTTGACCGCTGCCTGACCGTCGGCCGCCTGGGTGCTGAGATAGGCGTGCCAGGTATGGCTGCCGGCCCCGACGGCCTGGGCCAGACTCTGACAGATCCGGTCGGCACCCGCCAAGCCACCGAGATCGGCACCCTTGCCGGAGCCAGCGCTGGTCACGAAGAAGGTCATATTGGCTTGCTGCGCCGGGGCGCTGGCGCTCGTGCCGAGCACCATCGATGCTGCTAGTGCAAAGACAGAAAACCGCATCGTTGCGTTCATGTCATCCTCCTGTTGATCACCCGCGGCGCAACCCACCATCGATCGGGATCACCGCTCCGGTCACGTAATCTGAGAGATCGGTAGCGAGAAACTCGACAACCTTGGCGCAGTCCTCGACGGTGCCGAGCCGCCGCAGCGCGACCAGTTCCGAGCGGTCCCGATTGCTGTCGCTGCTGCCCGGAAGTACCGTCTGCATGATCCGCCCGGTGGCGATTACTCCCGGAGCGATGCAGTTCGCGGTGATGCCGTATGGCCCGAGATCCTGCGCCAGATAGCGTGTGTAATGCGCGATCGCGGCCTTAGCGGCACCATAATGCGCGTAGCCCCCATCGGGCGACGCGGACAGGCCGGCCACCGAGCTGACCGTGACGATCTTGCCTGAGCGTTGGCGCTTCATGATTGGTGCCACCGCGTTGCAGCTGTAGACGGTGCCGAACAAATTCATGCCGACGACGAGATCCAGCAGCGCCGGGTCGATCGTGCTCGCCTTCGTGTCCACCGGTCGCCCCCGCCCGCCGCCAGCGTTGGCAACCAGCACATCCACCCTGCCCCATTGTTCTACGACGCGTGCGACCATCGTCTCGACCGCCCGGTGATCGCAGACATCGCATTCGATACCCAGTGCGGTCCCGCCCAAAGCCTCGATTTCCACCACCGTCGTCTCGGCGGTCATGTCTTTCGCCTCGGCGTCGAACTCCCGGTAGGATTTCAAGTCGAGGTCGGCGACGGCGACCTTTGCACCGAGCCCGGCCAAGCGCTTGGCGTAGGCGCGGCCCAGCCCTCGCGCCGCACCGGTGACGATCGCAACCTTGCCGTCGAGCTTGGCCATCAGCTTTCCTCCCCGCAGCCGGGGTTGCTTATAGCGCCGCTACTCATATCGAGTCCGAACCGACCAAAAAAATTCCGTCGCACCCGCAAAACAGCGGAGTTTCTGATCGCATTACGCCGCGCGACCGAGGCCGCATCGACCGTCAAGCATTTCCGAAAATGCGCTCGATTTCGCCGATAGGAACTCTATAAACCTCAACCAGGTGCGGGTCCGTGATCCCGACGCCAGGCATGGACCACTTAAGATGAGTTCGGACATACGGACCGTGGACAATCCGGGCCTTCGCGCTGACGCCCTGGGATTTGGTGAATCGGTGGTCATGGGCGTGGCCGGGATTGGGCCGGCCTATAGTTTGGCGGCGACCGCGGCGGTGCTGATCGGATCCGTCGGCGTGCTGGCGCCGGCCAGTCTGCTTTATTGCGGCTTGATCATGTTCGGCATCGTTTTCGCGTTTCGCCATTTGAACCGCTTGGACGCGAATGCCGGCGCCTCCTATTCATGGCTCACCTCAATTTTTTCGCCGGCGATCGGTTTCTTTGCCGGCTGGTCGGTGATCACCGGCTCGGCCCTGTTCATGGTCTCCGGCACCCTTCCCGCTGCCGAGGCGACGCTAAAGCTGTTTGAGCCTGGTATGGTCGACAATCAAAATGCCGTTACCCTGATCACGGCGGGGTGGGTGGTGGTTATCGGCGCTATTGTCGCGAAAGGGATCAAGCTCAGCAGCTACACGCAGATCGTTTTCACGGTCTTCGAAGTCGGCGTAGTGGCGCTGTTGCTCGTAATTGCTGCCGTGGGTTTTGGCTCCGCGCCGGCGCATGCATATTCACTCGGATGGTTCACCGGCGCCGGTTTCACGCCGGGCCTGTTTGCGATCGGCGCCGGGGTCGCCTTGTTCGCGTTCAGCGGCTGGGACGTTACCGTGAACCTCAATGAGGAAACTTGTGACGGAGCGCGCATCGCCGGGCGCGGCAGTATTGTAGCAGCGGCGGTAACCGTCGTGCTGCTGGTTGGTTTCAATGCCGTTGTTCTCCGGGTGCTCACCGATGCCGAAATCGAGAATGCCGGGGTCAACATCGTCTCCGCGTTGGCGGAAAAGCTGATGCCGCATCCTTGGGATTATGTCGCAGTGCTTGCAGTCATGCTGAGCACGGTTGGCACGCTGGAAACCTCAATACTGCAATTTACCCGCACTCTTTTTGCTATGGGCCGGGACAACGTGCTGCATCCGCGTTATGCGCGGCTCCACCAAACCTACCGCACGCCGTGGTTTGCCACATTGTTGATTATCATGCTCGGATTGCTGCTCCTGTTCCTGTCCTCATATCTGTCGGGCATCAAGACGGTCATCGGCGACTCGGTCAATGCCGTCGGCTTTCAGATCGCCTTTTACTACGCCTTGGCCGGGCTCGCCAGTGCCTGGCATTTCCGCAAGCAGGCGCTGAGCGGGTTGAGTCGATTTATTTTCTTGCTCGCTTGGCCATTGCTTGGAGTAGGCTTCTGTCTATTCATCGCTGTTTGCGACGTCCCAACCTACAATTTGACGACCAACGTCCTCGGAATCGGCGGAATTGCAATAGGTATCGTACCCTATCTCTGGAGCCGGTCGCGATTAAACCGTCGTACCGCGACATCGGCGGCGGCATAGGGTCGGGCTAAACAATCGATCAAGCGTATTCAGTAGTCTCCAACCACGATCGCAACAAGTTTGCGAGATTTGACATCGCGATCATCAAGTTCGCGTCGAATCGTTGCGGTGCTTCCTCGTCGGCGGCATCGGTCACAGCACGAATTTCGAGCGAGCCGATACCGTTGAAGAGGGCCGCGCGTGCCGCGCCGCTGCCTTCCCATGCGACGCACGCTGCACCTGTCTGATCCCGGATCGCCTGCGCACGGGCCGATGCTACGACATCCTCGTCACCGCTTGCGATCACATCGAACGCAACGCGGAAGCCGCTGACCCTTTGCGCTAATCTGCGCAAGGCTTCAATCGACGGTCCATGGCCAGGGAAACGCGGCAAGGGTCGCGTCGCGAACAGCATGCGATAGTCATGCTCGACGGTCTCCGTACCGATCACGACATCGCCAATCGACAACTCTGGTGCGAGACTACCGGCGGCGCCAGCGCAGATCACAAGCTCGACCGAGGGATACAACCCGATCAGATATTGGGCCTGAACACCGAATTGTGTCTTGCCGTGGCCGCCCGGTGCCAAAAGCGTGCGCCAGTCGGGGACATACGTGGCCTCGATTTTTAGGTCATGAACATGCTCGAGGCGATGCGACACCTCGAACCTGCTCGTCAAAATCGACCATTCTTCGGCCAAGGGGCAAAGGATCAGAATCCGCGGTTGGAGCACGGCTCTCATTTCCGTTCCCGCACGCGGGTCAACCACGTGACAATCCAGCTACGGCCACGCCAGCACTCGACACCAGGCAAAGGCAAAAAAGGCTCCGGGGTCCTCACCCCATTCTTCCCACTCGGCCGCCAAGTGAATTAGCTCTTCGGCCGATGCAATTCCGTGGCGCGTCACAGTAGCCTGCAACTGCTGATCCCGGCATTCCTCCGCCCGGTCGCGCGCGAAGGTCATGACCAGATCCGGGGTCCCGTAGTTGACGTAGTCCGCCAATGCTTCAACGCGGCCAAAGCCGGCCTGCTGAAAAAGCCCGCGCAGATGCCGTCCCATATTCGGGTCAGCGATTCCCTCCGCACGCCACGCTTGTTGGCGGATGTCGTAGAAGCGCCGTGGGCCAGCCGTCCGCTCACCGGCGAGAATGATGCCTCCATACTCGACCGATGCTGCGCCAACCACACCGCCGGGTTTGGTGATGCGCCGCAGCTCCGCTACGACACTCGCGGGGTCGCCGAGCGTTTCCAGCACAGAGTGGCAAAGAACGGCATCGAATTCGGCATCGTGAAAAGGCAGCTGTCGACCGTCGGCCACGGTGAAGACCAGGTTATTTCGTCCGGTTGAGGACGCATGGCGGCGGGCAGCGGCAAAGCGGCCCTCCTCAACATCCACGCCGACGACCCGACCGTTCGGCACCGCTTCAGCCAGACCTAGTGTGATCGTCGCCTCACCGCAGCCGCAATCGAGTACCGACATGTCGGGCAGAAGATGCCGGAGAAGAAAGCCGGCATAGACGTCGGCACCGCGCACATTGATCGCGGTCTCAGTCAGGCTGTGGACCGTAAAGCCGCTTACTGCCGTGCTTCCAGGATCATGTTGAAAGGCGTCTCGGTGGCGCGGCGGACATGGCGGAAGCCGCCGGCGTTGATGACCTCGCGCAATCTCGTCTCGCCGGCCTGTGCGCCGAGTGCTGCGCCCACTTCTTGCGACAACGAGGTAGCGACACAGCCCACGGTAGAAGCCGCGTAGTAAATTCGGCCGATCGGGTTCAAATTGTCTTCAAGTCTGTCGCCGGCCATCGGCTCGACGATCATCCATGACCCGTCGGGCTTCAAGGATTGCCGGACATGCGCTGCCGCACCCGCCGGGTCGCCCATGTCATGCAGACAGTCGAAGAAGGCGACGAGATCGAAGTCCTTCTCCGGATAGCCCTTGGCCGTCGCGACTGCGAAGTTGGTATTTTCCGTGACCCCATGTTCCTGCGCGTGTGCCATGGCATGGCCGATCGAGCTCGGATGGAAGTCGTAGCCGATGAACTTCGAGTTCGGGAAGGCCTTGGCCATCAATACAGTCGACCAGCCGTGGCCGCAGCCGACATCGGCGACTTTGGCGCCACGTTGCAGCTTTTCGACGACCCCATCGAGCGCCGGGAGCCAGTTGCTGACCAGATTGTTGTGGTAGCCGGGACGGAAAAACCGCGCTACCGCACAAAAGAGGCAACTTGCCTGATCGTTCCAGGGTACCCCACCGCCGGTCTTGAACACCGGCTGGACCTTCTCTCCATTGTCGAGCATGGCCGCCATCACGTCGAACGCCCCGACCATGCTGACGGGACTGTCCTCTATCGCGAACACCATCGCCTGCTCCGGCGGCAAGGTGAATTTCTGCGCTGCCGGGTCATAGGAAACGTAGTTCGAGGCCGCCTGATGCGACAGCCATTCGCGCAAGTAGCGCTGGTTGACGCCAGCGGCGGCGGCGAGCTCGGCGACTGTCATCGGGCCTCGCTCGTGCATCGTCTTATAGAGCCCCAGTGCATCGCCGATCCGCACCAGCGCGACGCTCGCCGCGCCGCCGAGATCCGACAGCATTTGTCCGACAAATTGATGCAGCTTTGCCTCGTCGACCATTTCTTGATCCTCCCTTAAACGCGTTGCAATTGCTCCTCAGGACCGGTGCGACTGACCCTCGGCCCCAAACCAACCACCAGATGACCCATAATCCCCAAAGACCGATCGGCGTTCAGAACGCGAGGCGTGAGCCGCGCAGAGATGCGGCGCGAGATCCATCGCCATTAGGACCACGTCGTAATACCGTCCGCCCTGTTTCAGCGAGTTCCGCTCGATGCCGTATTCCAGGAAACCGAGACGGGCGTACAGCCGACGCGCCCGTGTGCTGTCGGCGACCACGGCCAGCTGAATGACCTCGACGCGTTGGCGAGCAAATTCGATCACGGCCTCGACCAATCGCCGCCCGACGCCGGCTTTCCTCGCATCCGGTCGCACATACATGCCCCATAGCAGGCCCTTATGCGCCGCCTTGTCGCTTTCGTGGCGGACAAATCCGGCAATTCCCAATAATTCCGTCGAGCGGAACGCGCCAAACACCTGGGAACTGTTGAGCCTGTCACAGAACCACGTCAGCGGCTGGGCGATTTCACTTTCGAACGTGCTGTCGAATGCTTCTGGCTTATTTTCGAGCGCGACGAGTCGGATATCCCGGTATGGGCCGGCATCGGCCGACGTCAACGGCCGTATCTCAATATCAGTGGCGTTCACACTTTCCCTCTGTTGTCCCAAGAAGAGCGGCCGATCTAACTCGATTCGGGTCACGAGCGGACGACTCCTCCAAACCTGACGCCGCGATCGGGGATGGCGTTTCATACGAGAATACCAACGCCCGACCAGAATGGCTTTGAGGCGGCGTTGATATGGTCTTGAGAAGGTCTTGATTTTTTCCGCTTGCGATGCGTTAAAATTTCGCGAGACAGCGCGGCGGCAAGTGGCAAGAGAGCTTTAACTTGCTGTTTCTATTTGAAGAATATGCTCTTGATACGGATCGGCGGGAGCTCCGGCGGGGGCTGGCGCTGCTGCCGGTCGAACCGCAGGTGTTCGACCTGCTGGTATTCCTGGTCGGTAACCGCGACCGTGTCGTCAGCAAGGACGATTTGCTCGCCTCGATTTGGGGCGGGCGGATCGTGTCGGAATCGGCAATCGGTAGCCGGATCAACGCCGCGCGCCGT
>Ga0187846_10000522_pt1 | contig 22410 bp, 16 predicted proteins | sample TC_taG_FD_161473 | JGI IMG/M metagenome (GOLD analysis project Ga0187846, IMG submission 161473) | Biofilm microbial communities from the roof of an iron ore cave, State of Minas Gerais, Brazil - TC_06 Biofilm (v2) | ecosystem: Environmental > Terrestrial > Deep subsurface > Cave > Wall biofilm...
CTAGCATCCACTCAGGGCACCACGGTACTTATTCACGATCAGGAATGCGCCGCCGAGCTGAGGCGGCTGCGCGGGCGCGGCAAGCGGCCCGACCCGGCGGAGCGCGTGATCATCAATGAGCGCGTTTGCGAAGGTTGCGGGGACTGCGGCGTCAAGTCCAACTGCATCAGCGTCGAGGCCATCGATACGGAGTTTCAGGATAAGACGCGCATTCACCAGCCGTCGTGCAACAAGGACTTCTCATGCGTGCGCGGATTCTGTCCGTCGTTTGTCACCGTCACCCCCGCTGAAGAGCCGGCCCCCGCTGCAGCGAAGGACGGGCAGACGAAGAAACCGTCGCCGAAGAAAACCCGGCGCATGCCGGCGCTCGATCGCGAGATCCCCGAGCCCGCCTTCAAGATCAGCGCGGAGAAGTTCTCGGTGCACATCATGGGCATCGGCGGTACGGGTTCGGTGACCGTCGCGCAAACCATCGGTTCGGCGGCCATGATCGACGGCAAATGGTCGGTCGGCCTGGACCAGACCGGGCTCGCGCAGAAGGGCGGGCCGGTGATTTCCGACATCAAGCTGTCGTCGGAGCGCTTCGACGGTTCGAACAAGATTTCGGACGGCAGCACCGATCTCTATCTGGGCTTCGACATCCTGAACGCGAGCGATCAGAAGAATCTCGACAAGTGTCATCCCGATCGGACGATCGCGGTGGTGTCGACCGGCAGGGCGCAGACGGGCGCGATGGCGGCCGATCGCAGCGTCAAGTTTCCGGAGGTGCGCGCCTTGACGCGCGCCATCGACCAGGTCACGCGCGCGAAAGAGAACATCTATCTCGATGGCCAGGCGATGGCGGAAGGGCTCTTCGCCGACAACATGGCAACCAACATGTTCATGGTCGGCGTGGCGTACCAATGCGGGGCGCTCCCCATTTCAGGCAAATCCATCGAGGCGGCGGTGAAGCAAGGCGGCGTCGCCGTCGACATGGGGCTGCTGGCGTTCAAATGGGGGCGCATGGCGGTCGTCGACCGAGAGTTCGTGTTCGCGGAGATGCGCAAGTACGAGGGCGCTCCGGCCGCGCCGCAACTTTCGCCGGAAGCGCGCGCGATCGTCGATTCCGTCGGCGCGACCGGCGAGACGAAGCGGCTGCTGGAGATCCGGGTCGCGGACCTGATCGACTATCAGGATGCCGCCTACGCCAAGCGGTACGCCGAGGCGGTGAAGCGCGCCGTGCAAGCCGAGCGGCGGGCGATTCAGGGCAGCAGCGAATTCGCAGAAGCCGTCGCGCGGTTCCTGTACAAGCTGATGGCGTACAAGGACGAGTACGAGGTGGCACGGCTGCACGCGGACCCGGCGTTCCTTGCACGGCTGGAGGCGCAATTCAAGCCGGGTCACAAGATCGCCTATCACCTTGCGCCGCCCCTTTTCTCCAAGCGCGATCCGGTGACCGGTGAATTGCAGAAGCGGCCCTATGGGCACTGGATGCTGAACGCGTTCAAGCTGCTCGCAAAGTTCAAAGGACTGCGCGGCGGGCCGCTGGACATCTTCGGCAAGACCGAAGAGCGGCGCCATGAGCGGCAGCTGATCGAAGACTACATCAAGCTCATTGACGAGATCGGTGCCAAGCTGACTCCGGCCAACCATGCGCTGGCAGTGCAGCTGGCACGCATTCCCGACAAGATCCGGGGCTACGGACACGTCAAGGAACGCTTCCTCGCGGCTGCCAAGGCGGAGCAAGCGCAATTGCTGCAGGAACTTAGGACACCGCGGCAATTCCGGCAGGTCGCCTGACGCCTTCGACGGGGGACAACATGAATGAGCTGAACGGGTATGACGTGGAGGATATCTCCGTCGGCATGTCGGCGACCTTCGCCAAGACGATCACTGAAGCGGACATCGTCCTCTTCGCGGGCGCATCGGGCGACAACAACGCGGTGCATATCAACCAGGAGTTCGCGGCGACCACGCCGTTCAAGAGCTGTATCGCGCACGGCATGCTGACCGCGAGCGTGATCTCGGCGGCGATCGCGAACAAGCTCCCGGGTCCCGGAACGATCTATTTGCGCCAGAGCCTGGAGTTCAAGGCGCCCGTTCGCGCCGGTGACACGGTCCGCGCAACGGTCTCGGTAAAGGAGATGCTGCGGGAGAAGCGACTGGTCTGGCTCAACACGGTATGCACGGTGAGGGGCACGGTGGTCATTACCGGCGAAGCGCTGGTGAAAGTGGGTTCGCGCCGCTGAGAGCGGGTTGCTCCCGCGCGACCGCCCCATGGCAGATCCGAGCTCCTCGATCGCCCGCGCCGCGGCGCCACAGCCAGCCGCGCGTCCGGGGCCGCCGTTGTCGGAAGCCACGGCCGAGGAAGCGGTACTGCCCGAGCAGGCCGGCCTGCATCGCATCGTCATCGTCGGCGGCGGCGCCGGCGGCCTCGAACTCGCGACCAAGCTCGGCGACCACCTAGGCAAGCGCAAGAAGGCGCACATCACCCTGATCGAGAGGAAGCGGACCCATTTCTGGAAGCCCCATCTGCACGAAATCGCCGCCGGCAGCATGGACATCGGCGTCTATGAAACGAACTATCTCGCGCAGGCGCATTGGCATCACTTCCGCTACCGCATCGGCGAGATGATCGGTCTCGACCGGGACCGGCGCGAGGTCTATGTCGCGCCTTTCATCGATGAGGACGGTGATCGGGTGACGCCAAAGCGTCGCTTCGGCTACGACACGCTGATTATTGCGGTCGGGAGCCTCACCAACGATTTCGGCACGCCTGGCGTCCGCGAGCATGCAATCTCCTTCGAGACTGTCTTGGATGCTCAGCGGTTTCACCGGCGGCTGGTCAACGCCTGCCTGCGCGCGTACGCGCAAGCCGAGCCATTGCGCGCCGGACAGCTTAGCGTGGCGATCATCGGCGCCGGGGCGACCGGCGTCGAGCTCGCGGCGGAGCTACATAACGCGACCCGCACGCTGGTGTCGTATGGATTCGATCGAATCGATCCCGAGCAAGACATTCGCCTGATCCTGATCGAAGCGGCCGATCGCATCCTGCCAGCGTTACCGGAGCGCATGTCGAAAGCCGCAACCGGACTGCTGGAGAGCCTCCGCATCGACGTGCGAACCTCAGCGCGCGTGGCCGAAGTGTTGCCCAAGGGCGTCAAACTTGCCAGCGGCGAAATCGTTCACGCCGAACTCATCGTTTGGGCCGCGGGGGTCAAAGGCGCAGAGTTCCTGAAGGACATCGGTGGATTGGAGACCAATCGCATCAATCAGGTGGTCGTGCTACCGACGCTCCGCACAACCCGCGACGAGAACATATTCGCCATCGGCGACTGCGCCGCTTGCCCCTGGCTAGGCAAGCCCGGAGCGACGGTGCCGCCGCGCGCGCAATCGGCCCACCAGCAGGCGTCGCACATGGTGACGCAAATGCGCCGGCGTCTGGCTGGCAAAGAGCTCAAAGAGTGGCGCTATCGGGATTTCGGCTCGCTTGTTTCGCTCGGCGAATACTCGACGGTCGGAAATCTGATGGCCGGCCTGAGCGACCGCAATCTGTGGCTCGAAGGCGGATTTGCCCGGCTGATGTATTTGTCGCTGTACAAGATGCACGAGCTTGCGCTGCACGGCTGGTGGAAGGTCACGCTCGACACTGCCGCGCGGCTTATCACGCGGCGGACCGAGCCGCACGTCAAGTTGCACTGACCCCGCCTGCGCGCGGGCCACGCGAACGTCAGCCACCGTAGGAGCGAGCATGAGCACGACACCCGACGACCCGGCCCGACTTCTCGCCAGCTTGTTCACGGGAGGCCAGTCCTTGTTCGGCAAGGCTGCTGCGGGGAAAACCGCCTCCGGTGCAGGTTCGGACGCGACACCGCACGCCGACCCGATGAGCGGCTTCACGGCGTTCACCGAGCAGATGGCGCAAATGCAGCGACAGTTCGCCGATCAGATGACGGGCTTCTGGTCCGCCGCGCAGACCCCACCCGCGGCGGCTACGGGGGAATCCGCGGCGCCGCCCAAAGCGGCCAAGGATGGCGACAGGCGCTTTGCCGCCGACGCGTGGCGCAATGATCCACGCTTCGACCTATTGCGCCGCACGTATCTCGGCTATTCGGAGTTTCTCCAAGGTGCCGTCGAAAGCGTCCCGCTTGACGACCAGACCAAGGCGCAGATGCGCTTCGGGATGCGTCAGTTCGTCGACGCGATAAGCCCGTCCAATTTTTTCGCCACCAACCCCGAGGCGATGCAGCTTGCGATCGAGACCGGCGGGCAAAGCCTGGTGCAGGGGATGAACCTGTTCTTCGAAGATCTCGCCAAGGGACGCGTCTCGTCAACCGACGAGCGAGCCTATGAAGTGGGCAAGGACCTCGCCACCACGCCAGGCGCAGTCATCTTCGAGAACGAACTGATGCAGGTGATCCAATACGCGCCGGCCACCGAGAACATGCGCGAGCGCCCGCTGCTCATGATTCCGCCTTGCATAAACAAATTCTACATTCTCGATCTGCAACCGGACAACTCGATCGTTCGCTACATCGTGGCGCAGGGGCACACCGTGTTCATGGTCTCGTGGCGCAACATTGGGCCCGAGCAAGGCCACTTGACTTGGGACGACTACCTCGAGCAGGGCGTGATGCAGGCGATCGACGTCGCACTCGGCGTGAGCGGTGCGGACAAGGTAAATGCGCTGGGATTTTGCGTCGGCGGAACCATGCTTGCATCAGCTCTCGCGGTGATGCGTATGCGAGGCGAGGACAAGGTTGCGAGCATGACGCTTCTGACAACGATGCTCGATTTCTCGGATAGCGGCGAGATCGGCGCTCTGGTGACTGAGCAAAGCGTCGCCGCCCGCGAGGCGACAATCGGGCGCGGGGGCTTGATGGAGGGCAAGGAGCTCGCCTTCACGTTCTCGTCGTTGCGTGCCAACGACCTCATGTGGCAGTACGTGGTGAACAGCTATCTGAAAGGGAAGGCGCCGCCCGCCTTCGATATGCTGTACTGGAACGCAGACAGCACCAATCTCGCGGGTCCCATGTTCTGCTGGTACGTTCGTAACACCTACCTCGAGAACAATCTGCGTGTCGCGGGCAAGACGACGCAGTGCGGCGAGGCCGTCGACCTGTCGCTCGGCGACGTGCCTACGTTCCTTTACGCATCGCGCGAGGACCACATCGTACCGTGGCGCACGGCGTACGCCTCGACGGAGCTGCTCACCAACGACACGACCTTCGTGCTCGGCGCGAGTGGTCACATCGCAGGGGTAATCAATCCAGCGTCGAAGAACAAGCGCAACCACTGGGTGGGTGGCGCGGCCGGACCCGACCCCGATCGCTGGCTCGAGACCGCGCAGGATGTGCCGGGGAGCTGGTGGCCAGCGTGGAGCAACTGGCTTCGGGACCGGGCAGGCGCCGAAGTGCCGGCACCCAAAACGGTTGGCAATCGCAAGTACCAGCGCATCGAGGCGGCTCCCGGACGTTACGTGAAGGAAAAGGCTTCATAACGGGGATAGGTGATTGGAGGCACGCATCCGGGCCGAGGTGGTGGGTTGCGTTCGCTGGCGGGTCGCGGCGGCACCCTGCCAGTCGGGTAACTCAATTGTTGGGCGCGAAGGAGTAGCCAATGGTCAAGCAAAGACTCGATGTCGATGAGGTCCTGAAGCATCTGGCTAGCGAGGCGGTCAGCCAGGGCGGCAACCTGCGGGCGAACGTGCGCGACGTGACGATCAACGCGTTGCAGGCGCGGGAGCTGTCCTTGAACCAGATTCGCGAAGTTCTGCGCAGTGTGACCGAAGGTATCAACAGTGGCGTCGCCGAGGCCAAATACGACGTCGAGAAACCGTTGGCGGAATCGCTCGCCGGCATGGACGATGCGCTGCTGACTGCAGTCCAGGCGACGCATATCGCGCTACAACAGCTTACCGACCATGGCGTCGATTTCAAGGACTCCAAGATAAAGAAGGCGTTGAAGGATATCGAGAAATTTGAGGATGAATTCCTCAAGACGGTGAAGCAAGCGGCCGCACACGCCACCGCCGAGGTCCGGCCGCATTGGGCCGCCGTACTGCAGCAGGCAGCCCCCGGGGCGACGGGAACCGGCGCTCAGGTCGAGGCGATGATGGAAGAGTTCGGCGAACCGGTTCGTAGCGCGATCCGCAAGCAGCGCGAAGTGGGCATGAAGGCTGCTCACGCGCTGACGCAGAACTTCGCCACGCTCGCAAGCGGGGTATTGATCGGCCTTTCCGAGGGGCTGCAAGGGCCCAAGGCGCCGCGGCGCGGGAAGAACGTGAAAGCCTGAATGGGCCCCGTGCCGCGGGCGACAGTCGCGAGCGAACCCGCGGCGAAATGCGTGCTCGGGCTGCGTTGCACGGTGACGCCCACAGCGATGCTGTGACCGCGGTGCCGCTTACGCATCGACACCTGAACCTAGTCGAAGGCGCGCTGGGCCATGAACGTTGACGCACTCGTTCTGTCGCGGTTGCAGTTCGCCTTCGTGGTGGCGTTCCATTTTCTGTTGCCCGCCTTCACGATCGGGCTTGCCTCGTATATCGCGGTGCTCGAGGGACTGAGTCTCGCCACCGGCAAAGCGGTCTTTCTCCGGATTTCGAGCTTCTGGATCAAGATCTTCGCCGTATCGTTCGGCATGGGCGTCGTGTCGGGCATCGTCATGCCCTTTCAGTTCGGCACCAACTGGAGCCGGTACTCGGACATGGTCGCCGACGTCGTGGCGCCGTTGATGGCTTACGAAGGCCTGATGGCGTTCTTCCTCGAAGCGGGCTTCCTCGGCGTACTGCTCTTCGGCCGCAAGCTGGTTCCCCGATGGGCGCATTTCTTCGCCGCCGTCATGGTGGCGATCGGCACGCTGTTTTCGACCTTCTGGATCTTGGTGGTGAACAGCTGGATGCATACGCCGACCGGGTTTTCCATGGTCGACGGCCGGTTCTTTCCTTTTGACTGGTTCGAGGTCATCTGGAATCCGTCATTCCCGTATCGATTCATGCACACGGTGACCGCGGTCTATCTGACGACGGCTTTCGCTGTGATCGGGATAGCTGCCTTCTACCTGCGGCGCGGCCGATTCGTCGAGGAAAGCCGCACAATGCTCGTCATGGGTCTCGGTCTCGCGTCGATCCTGGTTCCGCTGCAGGCGGTGCTCGGCGATCTGCATGGGTTGAACACACTGCACTACCAACCGCAAAAGCTCGCCGCGATCGAGGGAATCTGGGATACGCGTAGCAACCAGAGCATGGTGCTGTTTGCGATTCCCGATGAGGCGGCGGAGACCAATCGGGCAGCGATCGAAATTCCGGGCCTCGCGAGCCTGTATCTCAGGCACAGCCTCGAAGGCCGCGTCCTCGGCCTGCGCGATTTCCCCAGGGAGGATCGGCCGCCGGTCCTGGTCGTGTTCTATGCGTTTCGCGTGATGCTCGCCATGTGGGCGACCATGATGCTGCTCACTCTATGGGGCTGGTGGCTGGCATTCCGCGGCAGGCTATTCGTCACCAACCTGTACCTGCGTGCGTGCAACTGGGCGATCCCGGTCGGATTCATTGCAGTCACCGCTGGCTGGGTGACCACGGAGGCGGGCCGCCAGCCGTGGGTCGTGTACGGCTTCCTGCGCACCGCGGATGCGGTCACCCCCAACCTTACCGGCCGTGACGTCACGATATCGCTTGCGCTGTATGCGCTCGTCTACGCCGTCGTGTTCGGCGCCGGCGTTTATTTCCTGTTCAAGCTGGTGCGTACGGGCCCTGCAGACCTAGGTGCCGCGCCGGAACCTGGCACCAGCAAACGGCCGGCACGGCCGCTTTCCGCGGCCGACGCCGACTGACGACGATGGCAATCGATCTTGTGCCGGTGTGGACGCTAATACTCGGCCTCGCCGTCTTCATGTACGTATTGCTGGATGGCTTTGATCTTGGCGTCGGCATCCTCTTTCCGTTCGCGCCCAACGACGAGTCCCGAAACTTGATGATGGACTCAGTTGCGCCGATCTGGGATGGCAACGAAACCTGGCTGGTGCTCGGGGGGATCGGCCTCTTCGCCGCATTCCCGCTCGCCTTCGCCATCATCCTCCCGGCGAGTTATTTTCCCATTCTGGTGATGCTGCTCGGCCTCATTTTCCGCGGCGTGGCGTTCGAGTTCCGAATGAAGGCGCGTCGCAGCCGCTTCGTTTGGGATCAGGCGTTCTTCTGGGGTTCTTTGCTCGCGACCTACGCGCAAGGCGTCGTGCTCGGCAGTTTCGTCCGCGGCTACGAGGTGCAAGGACGCCAGTTCGCGGGATCGGTGTTCGACTGGGTGCAGCCGTTTCCGCTGGCCGTGGGCGCGGGGCTCGTGTTCGGTTACGTGTTGCTCGGAGCCACCTGGCTCGTGACGAAGACCGAGGCGGGACTTCAGCAATGGGCGAGAAAGAAGGCGCGGCTCGCGCTGTTCGGGGTCATGATCTTCATCGTGGTCGTCAGCATCTGGACTCCGCTCCTCGAGCCGAAGATCGCCCAGCGGTGGTTTTCATGGCCCAACATCGCATGGCTTGCACCGGTGCCCATTGCGACCGCGGTCATCGCGGCTTGGCTGTGGCATTCGCTGTGGAGCAGTCGCGAAGGGGCGCCCTTTTTTGCCGCAATGGGCCTCTTCCTAACCGGGTATGCGGGGCTTGCCATCAGCGTTTGGCCCAATATCGTGCCGCACAGCTTAAGCCTTTGGGACGCGGCATCTTCGCCCAAATCTCAGGCGTTTCTGCTGGTGGGCACACTGTTTTTGTTGCCCATCATCGTCATGTACACGGGCTGGTCGTATTACGTGTTTCGCGGCAAGGTGCGAGGCGACGCCGGCTATCACTGACGCGAATGCCCCGCGAATCAAAACAACGCGGGCGACTGCGACGGGCTGGGAAAAAGGGGACGAGTAGGGGTTCGCGGGTTGCGTCTTTCGTGCCCTCGTTGGCGGGGGTCCGATTGCAACCAGCAGCTTTCTCAGGAGGGGGGTAGCGACGCTTCCATCCCCGGATTGCGTCGCCCGCGCCGCTTCGCGCTCGCGATCCGGCGCCATCGCGCCACGACCAACATCGAGCCGGGTGCGCCGGCGGATCTCGCGAACGATTCTCGAGCGGGTTATTGGCTTTGATTTGCCGCCGGTCGCTGCTCGGGAAGCGCGGCGTAGGTCGGCGTCTCGCCCCTTTCGTTTCGACCCGCCCGACCGCCCTGATTGGGCCGCGTCGCCCTGAGTTGCGGGACGACCTCGCGGACCTGGCTTCGGCCGGAGTCGGACCGGCTTCTTGCCGCGACGACGGGAGAAATGACCCGACGCGGTCCCACGATGCGGGGGCGGCAACCATGCGAGTCATCCGGGCCTTGAATTACAAAGGAAAATTCGCATGTCGACCGAACGATCGGATACCTTCGGCTGCCACCTTTGTTGAGCTGATTTCCCCGGTACTGCTCGGCAATTGCCCGCACTGCCGTCGCCGAGCCGATCGATAGGAGACCGGCTCGGCGCACCGCACCGAAATGGAGCAGCCCGCCGGGTTCGCATATGGCTTTGGGATTAAGCTTTGTCCCGGGAGCACCCTTCATAAGAGAGATGAAAATTGCTGCACCTGTCTCGTTGCCGCAAATACCCCCGCGAGTTCGATATGCGCAGCGCAGTCCCAGGCGACGTCGTTGGGCTGTACGGTGCGGTGGGTCCGGGCCGCCGGCGGCGGCAATTGGCGCGGGGCTAGCGGACCCGATAACTTCGGGCACTGTTCATGAAGCTGCCGCATCGATGGCAAGGCAGGCTCGGATCGCTAGCGGATCGTGGATAGTCGAGTCATAGACGTGTCGGTCCCTACCTACGCTCCGCTGATCACGACCAAAATCGCGGTCCCACCGCCACGGCCGCGAATCATCGTGCGGCAGCGCCTGCTCGAAATGATGGAAGACGCGGTGAGGCGACCGCTGACGCTGGTCTCTGCACCCGCGGGGTCCGGCAAGACGACGCTCATCACGAGCTGGTTGTACGAGACCGGAAGCCAGTCGAGCATAGCGTGGCTGTCTCTCGACCCGGACGACAGCGATCCTGTCCACTTCGCGTACTACCTGACCGCAACATTGCAGGCGATCGAGCCGAGGGTCGGCCGGGCCCCGATCGCGCTGCTCGGCAGTGTCAAGATGCCGGGGCTCAGGGATTTGATTTCGCTGCTGCTCAACGAGATCGACGCGGCGCAGGATCGCATCGTTCTCGTCCTCGATGACTACCATCATGTGAGCAACCCCGATATCGATTCGTCATTGGGTTTTCTGATCGAACGAATGCCCGAGAAGCTGCGTCTGATCGTTTCCTCGCGCGAGGAACCGCAGCTCCCTTTGGCTCGCTTGCGATCGCTTGAACGCGTCGTCGAAATCGGGTTAGATGACTTGCGTTTCTCGTACGAGGAGGCGGAGCTTTTTTTCCGCCAGACCATGGGTCTCAACATCGACTCGAAATCGGCGCGCACGCTCGAAGATCGTACCGAAGGCTGGGTCGCTGGATTGCAATTGGCCGCGCTTTCGCTTCGGCTCCGCGGTCGTGACGAGACCCTGAGCGAAACGGCGAAGACGGTGGCAGCATTCAGCGGGCGACATCGCTACCTCGTCGAGTATCTGGCTGCGGAGGTTCTGCGGCGGCAGTCCGATGACACTCGCGCCTTTCTGCATCGGACGGCAATTCTCGACCGCCTGTGCGCACCGCTGTGCGACGCGGTCTCCGGGCGCGCCGACAGCGAGGCCGTGCTCTCCCATCTGGATCAGGCCAACATGTTCTTGGTCCGGCTTGACGACGAGCGAGAGTGGTATCGCTACCATCAGCTGTTTGCCGACTATCTGCGCAGCGCCGTGCCGGCCGCCGAGAAAAGAGAGCTGCACCAGAAGGCAAGCGCGTGGTACGAAGCGAACGGGTTCGGCGGAGAGGCCATCAAGCACGCGCTGGCGGCGAAGGACATCGAGGCGTCGGTGCGACTGGTTCGATCCCACGTCGAGGAGTCGCTGTCGCGCGGAGAAATGCCGACGCTGCTGTCGTGGCTGGACGGGTTGCCGGACAGCGTGCTGCGTCTGCACAGCGATCTCGCTGGCTACAAGCTGTGGCTGATGTCTCTGCGCGGCCAAAGTGCGCAGGGCCTGGCGAATGCCGTCGGGGGCCGCGACGCGCCGCCCGCGCATCAGGGCATGTTGCTCGCCTTTCGTGCCTATCTGGCCCTCAACTGGTCCGACCCCAAGGAAACCCTTGCGCTCGCACGGCAAGCGGTGGATCTGCTCGGCGACGGAACGTCATTCTTTCATCCCTATGCACTGTGCCTGATGGGTCAGGCTCAGGGGCTCTGCAATGACCGTCGCACGGGCGCCGAGACCCTGCGCGAGGCCGTTCGACGTGCGCAGCAGCTGGGAAATCGCATGATGGCCCTCGACGCGCTCGGACATCTGGCCACGGCGCTCAAGGCGCAAGGGCAGCTGCGTGAAGCGCTACTGCTCTGCAACGACGCGGCGGACCAGTACGTCGATGCTGCCGACAACCCGCTGCCTATTGTCGGTCTCGTGTACGTGCCGCTCGGCATACTGCACTACGACATCGACGACCTCGAGCCGGCCCGGCGCTTTCTCACCATCGGCATCAACCTTTGCGAGCAGCTGGGGATGGTCTATTTTCGGCTGTTGGGCAAGTGCGCGTTGGCAAGGCTTCAGCACATCCGGGGCGAGAGCGAGCACGCGTGGACGACGCTTGCAGCCGCGCGCGAACTCTCCGAACAACCGGAAAGCCCGCGGCGTCAGCGTCTAGTGGCCGTCGCAACCGCGGAGCTCCAGCTGCGGGAGGGAAATGTCGAGGCGGCCGCGCGGACGCTTGCGGATGCGCGCAAGCTGGCCGGATCGGCCTCAGAACAGGAAACCCTGGCGCAGGCACGCCTCCTGCTCGCGGAGCACAGTCCGAGCATGGCCTGGAAACTCTTGACGGCTCTGGAGGAGTCAGCGAAGCAGCAGCAAAGCGATGGCAGCCTGATTGCGATCCATGTTTTGCAGGCTCTGTGCAAGCGAACGCTGGGCCAGCATGCTGGCGCTCAGGAGTACCTGGAGAACGCCATTTCGTTGGCGGCATCGGCCGGCTACCGTCGGGCATTCCTCGACGAAGGCGCCACGCTAACCGCCATGCTGGAGCAGGCGAGACATGTCGCCCCGGCGTTTGTGAGTGGCTTGCTCGCGCCGGCCGCGCCCGGACGCGAGCTGCCGCCGGCCGGCCCACTGCCGGAGCCGCTGAGCAAGATCGAGCTCGAGGTCCTGAACTTGCTCAATCGAGGCCTGACCAATCGGGAAATTGCCGACAAGCTCGCGATGACGGTCGGCACCACCAAATGGCGCATGAATCAGATCTTCGGCAAGCTTCAGGTGCGGAACCGGATTGAGGCGCTCGCGCGAGCCCGTCAACTCAAGCTGCTGTAGGGTTCGCTGACCTGCCGATGCTAACTTTCGATAGGTGACAGTTCGACGTCTGTTGCCCGAGAATTGCTCGCGCGGATCGGTGGCGGCAGCGACGCCGATCGCCGGCGCCGAGCTGCAAGCGCTTGCTGGATCGCATCGGTAAGGATGCGTTCGATGGGGTTCGCGTACAGGTGGAGGTCTGCATGATCAGCGGCAAGACGACATTGATCGCGCACCTCGGTTACCCGACCGAGGCTTTCAAGGCGCCGATGATCTATAACCCTTGGTTCGAGAAGGCCGGAATCGACGCGGTGGTCATGCCCATGGGCGTGAAGCCCGAGGACTATGCGCAGTTTTTGCGCTTGCTGTTCCGGCTTACAAACATCCGCGGTGCTTTGGTGACGATGCCGCACAAGGTCGCGACCGTCGCTTTGCTCGACGAGGCCACGGCGACGGTTCAGATCGCGGGATCGTGCAACGCGATTCTGCGCCGTCCGGACGGGTCGCTCCTGGGCGATATGTTCGACGGGGCTGGGTTTGTCCGTGGCATCGAGCGCAAAGGTCGCCGGCTCGCCGGCGCAAAGGCCCTGGTGGTTGGAAGCGGCGGCGTGGGATCGGCGATCGCGGCATCGCTCGCGGCGGCGCAAATTTCCGCCATCGGTCTGTTCGATGCGCATGCCGCGGCGGCGGAGGGGCTAGGTGAACGGCTCCGCGAGCATTACCCAAAGCTTAACGTTAAAACCGGTTCGAAGGACCCGGAGGGGTACGACGTGGTGGTCAATGCGACGCCGCTCGGGATGAAAGACGGTGATCCACTGCCGATTGACGTTGGGCGGATCGCGGCGACGGCGTTCGTGGGTGAGGTCGTGATGAAGCAGGAGATGACCCCTCTCCTTCGCGCAGCGAAGGAAAAGGGTTGTGCGATCCAGGTGGGCACCGACATGCTGTTCGAGCAGATTCCGGCGTACCTGGAGTTCTTCGGGTTCGGTACCACGACACCCGAGGAGCTGCGCACGGTCGCGAAGATTAAGTACTGACGAGCTCAATCTCTCCGGGATCCCGGCCTCGGGGCCGGCATTCCGGTCACAACCGCGCGCCACTACGACTTCGACCAGGCGGTCACGCGCACGAGGTGGACTGGACATCATGAAAAAAGTGCTGGTACTGAACGGCCCCAATCTGAACCTGCTGGGCACGCGTGAGCCCGCCCAGTATGGTTACGACACGCTGGCCGACGTTGAACGAATGTGCAAGGAGGAGGGCGACAAGCTCGGCGTCGAGGTCGAATGCCGGCAGTCGAACCACGAGGGCGCCCTCATCGACTGGATCCACGAAGCGGGGCGAGAGATCGCGGCCGGCAACATGCTGGGCGTCGTGTTCAATCCGGGCGCGTTCACACACACCTCGGTCGCACTGCATGACGCAATCAAGGGCTGCAACGCGACGGTCATCGAGTTACACATTTCAAACGTGCATGCTCGAGAGGAATTTCGGCACCACTCGTTCATATCGCCAGCCGCGCGCGGCATCATGGTCGGCTTCGGGGTACTAGGCTATAGGCTTGCGATCGGTGCGCTGGTCCGGCTCGGTGAAAAGAAATAGTCGGTCGCTGTCGAGAATGGCTTACACCAACATCGTCGTCGAAATCCGGGGTCGCGTCGGTTTGATCACGCTCAACCGTCCCAAGCAGCTGAACGCGCTGAACGATGCGCTGATGGACGAGTTGCAAGGCGCGCTCGCCGAATTCGACCGCAGCGAATCGATCGGCGCAATCGTCCTCACCGGGAGCGAACGGGCGTTTGCCGCGGGCGCGGACGTTGCGGCGATGAAGGACTGGTCGTACATGGATGTGTACCAGAGCGATTTCATCACTCGCAACTGGGAGCGCTTGAGGTCGGTACGCAAGCCGGTCATCGCCGCCGTCGCTGGCGTCGCGCTCGGGGGCGGATGCGAACTGGCGATGATGTGCGACATCGTCGTCGCCGCCGAGAACGCGAAGTTCGGCCAACCCGAAATCAAGCTGGGCATCATTCCCGGCGCCGGCGGCACGCAGCGCTTGCCGCGCGCGGTCGGGAAGAGCAAGGCCATGGATCTTATATTGACCGGGCGCACCATGGACGCGCAGGAGGCCGAGCGGGCGGGTCTGGTGGCGCGCATTGTTCCGCCGGACAAGCTGCTCGACGAAGCGATCGCCATCGCCGCCACGATCTGCGAATATTCGCTGCCGGCGGTCATGATGGCGAAGGAATCGGTGAACCGCGCGTACGAGAGCTCACTCGCCGAGGGCATTCTGTTCGAACGTCGGAATTTCCACTCCCTATTTGCGACCGAGGACCAAAAGGAAGGCATGCAAGCGTTTCTCGGCAAGCGCAAACCGTCGTTTCGGCATCGCTGAGGCTACGGCGTCCGGGTAGAACGTCGGGCGGGTACCAGGACCGTTCGAAGACGACGGATTGCGCAACTGGAGACCACAGAGGCTCAACTACCGTCATGCGGCGATCGATAGCAACTGTTTCAATGAGCGGGACGCTGCGCGAAAAGCTCGAGGCCATCGCCGCCGCGCGCTTCGATGGCTACGAGCTGTTCGAGAACGACCTTATTTACTTCAACGGCTCGCCTGCCGCGGTCGCGACGATCTCGGCTGATCTCGGCCTTACCTGCGACCTCTATCAACCGTTCCGGGATTTCGAGGGTGCTCCCGATGCGCTGTTCCAGCGCAACCTCGATCGTGCGGAGCGGAAATTCGACGTGATGCAGGCAATGGGCGCATCGCTCATGCTTGTTTGTTCCAACACGTCGCCACAGCTCATCCCGGATGAGAAGCGTATGGCGGCCCAGCTGTACGAGCTGGCCGAGCGTGCCGCACGGCGGAACCTGCGGATCGGGTTCGAGGCGCTCGCGTGGGGCAAAGCGGTGAATCTGTATTCGCAAGCCTGGTCGATCGTCAAGAGCGCGAACCACCCCCATCTGGGGTTGATCGTCGACAGCTTCCACACGCTCTCGCTGCGGGACGACCCGTCCGGTATCGCGAAGATCCCGGGCGAGAAGATTTTCTTCATGCAGCTCGCCGACGCGCCGCTGCTGTCAATGGATGTGCTGCAATGGGCCCGTCACTACCGCTGTTTCCCCGGGCAGGGCCAATTCGATCTCGAGAACTTCCTCGAGCAGGTCCTGCTGGCGGGCTATAGCGGTCCGATGTCGCTGGAAATCTTCAACGACCTGTTCCGGGAGGCGCCCGCGCGGCGCACCGCCATCGACGCGATGCGGTCGCTGCTCTATCTGGAGGGGCAGGTCCGAAACCGCCTCGAGAGCGCGGCGAGACAGAGCGGCGATGCGGCGAAGGCCCGGGCGCGCGTGGTCGACCGCATCGAGCTACTCGATCCGCCGACCGCCCCGTCGCTGTCGGGGGTTGCGTTTCTTGAATTCTGCGTCGACGAAGCGTCGGGACGCGCGTTGGGAACGCTGCTCGAGCAGCTCGGTTTCCGGCGTGCAGGGAAGCATCGCTCCAAGGAGGTCACCCTCTACTGCCAGGGCGACATCAATCTGATCCTGAACGCCGATCCGCACTCGTTCGCGCACACGCACTTTCTTGAGCGCGGCGCAACGGTCTGCGCGATCGGCATGCAGGCCGACGACCCGATCCGGGCCCTGAACCGGGCGACTGCCCTGCAGTGCACGCGCTTCGACAGCCCGGTCGGTCCCAACGAGCTGCAAATATCCGCGATCCGCGCGCCAGATGGGGGCGTGATCTACTTCGTCCCTGCCGAGCTGGGAGCGAGCGGCGTCTTCGAGGTCGACTTCGTTCTCGCCGATAGCGAGAGGAGCCCGCGCCCGGGTTGCGGACTGCAGGCCGTCGACCACATCGCGCTCGGCTTGCCGAGCGACCAACTCGACACGTGGGTCCTCTTTTGCCGTGCGGTGCTCGGCATGCAGCCCGGGGACAGCCTCGAGCTGTCCGACCCGTACGGGCTGGTGCGCAGCGTGGGCGTCGCGACGGCCGAACGCAGTATCCGCCTCGTGCTCAATGTGTCGGCCAGTCAGAGAACGCGCACGGCACGCACGGTGAGCGCCATGGGGGGAGGAAGCGTCCATCACATCGCGCTCAGCTGCGCGGACATATTCGAGACGGTCACCAAGCTGCGCGCAAGCGGTGTCGAGTTCGTGCCGATCTCGCCAAACTACTATGACGACCTGCTGGCCCGCCTCGAGATCGATCCCGGCGTCGCGGAGCGCATGCGCAGCATGGGCATTCTGTACGATCGGGCCGCCAGCGGCGAGTATTTCCACATCTATAGCAGAAGCTTCGCGGATCATTTCTTCTTCGAGATTGTGCAACGCACCGGCGCGTACGGCGCGTACGGCGCGTTGAACGCCCCAGCTCGAATGGCATCCCAGGCGCAGGCCGCTACGGTCGGGTGAAGGGCCGTACAACGCTTTCTTCAAGCGCTTGAAAGAAGGTGGCTATAGCGAAATGATCTCTGCGGAATGCAAGATCGAGCAGCCCGCAGCGGATAGGAGGCACAGTCTCCAATTTTTGAGACGATTGGTGCTATTGCAAGCTTTCTCGGACGGGGAAGATGATGATCGAGACCCAGCGCGACGTGACGGCGGCGGTGCTAAGCGAGCTAGATCGAGCCAAGAACGCTCGCTTCAAGGAAATCATGAGCGCAGCCGTTCGACATCTCCACCAATTCGCGCGCGAAGTCAGGCTGACCGAATCGGAGTTCCAGCAGACGTGTGGCTACATCGCGGCGCTCGGTAAGCTCACGACCGAATCGCACAATGAAGTGGTCCTGATTGCCGGCTCGCTCGGCGTGTCGTCGCTGATTTGTCTGCTAAACAACGGCGATCATGGCCGAACCGAGACGACGGCCAATCTACTCGGGCCATTTTGGAGGATGGGTTCCCCGCCGACTGAGAATGGCGCGTCGATCGTGCGCTCGCCAGTGCCCGGCGACCCGATTTTTGTGAACGCGTGGGTCAGGGACCGGCAGGGACAACCGGTGGTCGGTGCGGAAGTGGACGTGTGGCACACCTCGGCCGAGGGCGTTTACGAGAACCAGGACCCCGCGCAAGCCGACATGAACCTGCGCGGCAAGTTCACGACCGACCAGGACGGTCATATCAGCTTCCGCAGCGTCAAGCCGGCCGGCTATCCGATTCCGGTCAACGGTCCCGTGGGCGAGCTGCTGCGCGCGCAGGGACGCCACAACATGCGACCAGCCCACATCCACTTCTTGATCTTCAAGCCTGGGTTCAAGACGCAGTTCTCGCAGGTCTACTCCAGCGACGACAAGAATTTGGAGACCGATGTCCAGTTCGGCGTGACGCGAGCGCTGATCGGCAAGTATGTCCGCCACGAAAGCGGGCCGGCGCCGTCACCGGACGTAAAGGGCCCGTGGCATTCGCTCGACCACAATTTCGTCATTGAGCTGGGTGAAGCGAGGCTGCCGCGCCCCCCGATTACGGGCAAGGCGACCGGGGCGCCGCCGGAGTCCGTCATACTCGAACGCGTGGAAACGTAATACCGCTGGCCATGCCTCACCGAGTCGAGCGACGAGTTGGTCACGTCCGAGGTGCTGCAGGACCGCGCGCCCACCGGAGTATTCTGGGCAGGGATTGAGCGTGGCAATGCCGTCTTGGCGCAGCGCGATGTCGCGGCCAGCGAGGTTTACGGCGCGTCGGGGGACCTCGCTCGCGAGCTCGGGCGCAGGTTCCGGATGATCGTTGTCCAACGGGCCTAAGCGGGGCGCGGCAATCAGGCATTCCAGCGAGTGACGGATGCGCTCGGGGCAAGAGTGCTAGCGGCGGGGAGGGTGCGATGTCACAGACCCAGAAGATCACCGAAGCGCTGTTCGGCGGGCGGCTCGATCCCTTCAGCCAGCAGACGCGCAAGCATGTCACGCTGGTCGCATTCCTTGCCTGGGTGGGCTTGGGCGCCGATGGGCTGTCCTCCTCGTGCTACGGCCCGGAGGAGGCTTTTCTCGCGCTGGGTGCCCACACGCATCTCGCGCTGTACATGGCGATCGCGACCGCCCTGACGGTCTTCATCATTGCCGTTGGCTACAACCAGGTCATCGAGCTGTTCCCGAGCGGCGGGGGCGGGTACAAGGTCGCGACGAAACTCATTGGCCCGTATACCGGCCTGGTATCCGGCGCCGCCCTGATAGTCGACTACATGCTGACGATCGCGATCTCGATTGCGAGCGGCGTCGACGCGGTATTCAGCCTGCTCCCCGTCGCCGCCCAAGCGTTCAAGCTCGCCACCGAGATCGGCCTGCTGCTGCTGCTGCTGGTGCTCAACCTGCGCGGCATGCAGGAATCGATCAAGATCTTGCTCCCGATCTTTCTTGGATTCTTTATCGCTCACGTGCTGCTGATTGTGTATGGCGTGTTCTTCCATGCGGAGGCGCTGCCGGCGCTGGTCCCCGACACGATCAAGCAGACCGGCGAGCTGACGCGGCAGATGGGCTGGATCTTCGTCGCTTCGCTGTTCCTGCGCGCCTATTCGCTGGGCGGTGGAACCTACACCGGGATTGAAGCGGTATCCAATAACGTGCAATCGCTGGTCGAACCGCGCGTGACGACAGGCAAGTGGACCATGTTCTACATGGCGGTGAGCCTCAGCTTCACTGCCGGGGGAATCATCTTGTTGTATCTGCTGTGGCACGTGCAGCCGGTCGAGGGCCAGACCCTGAATGCCGTGACCTTTCGCGCCATTATCGAAAGCCTGGGCTGGAACAACGCGCCACTGGAAAGTGGCGCGCTCGTGCTGGTTCTGGCGCTCGAAGGCGGTCTGCTCTTCGTCGCAGCCAATACCGGCTTCCTCGGCGGTCCCGCGGTGCTCGCCAACATGGCAACCGATTCCTGGGTGCCGCATCAGTACCGCTATCTATCGACGCGCCTGGTTACACAGCGCGGGATTCTGCTGATGGGGCTGTGCGCGCTGGGCATCCTGGTGTTGACGGGCGGTGCCGTTGCCCTGCTGGTGGTGCTCTACAGCATCAATGTATTCCTGACTTTCTCCCTGTCGCTGCTTGGGCTTTGCATCTACTGGTGGAAGCATCGCAACGAAGACAAGCGCTGGCCGCACCGTCTCGCGCTCTCGCTGCTGGGTCTGATCGTGACCTTCGGCATTCTGCTGGTCACGTTGACCGAAAAATTCACCGAAGGCGGTTGGATGACGATTCTGATCACCGGTGTGGTGATCGCGTTTTGCCTGCTCAATCACGCCCACTACCTGGCGATCCAGCGCAAGATTCACGCCGCCGACGAGGCGCTGGGCTGGCTGGACTACCCCAACGTGCCCAATCCACCGCCGATCGATCCAACGCAACACACCGCGGTATTCGCGGTGGGCTCCAGCCGCAGCGGCGGGGTCCATGCATTGCAATGGGTGCGTCAAGAATTCCCGGAGCACTTCAGCAACTTCGTGTTCATGAACGCGCGCGCGGTCGATGCGCAGAGCTACGGTGGGACCCAGAACCTTGAGCATATGAGGCAGAAGGCGACCACCGCGCTCAACTACTTCGTGAACTTCTGCCACCACGAAGGCCTCCCGGCCAAAGCCTATCTCGCCTTCGGCACGGATCCGATCGAAGAACTCATCAACCTGGCAGAACGAGTCCATCAGGACTTCCCGAACAGCATCTTCTTTACCAGCAAGCTGATTTTCGAGCGCGACAACTGGTATATCCGTCAGTTACACAGTGAAGCAGCCCTTACGATGCTGCGGCAGTTACATTTGCGCAACTTGCCGATGGTCATTCTGCCCATGAAGTTGTGAGCAGGCGAAGGTGAGGACGATCAAAGTCAAAGACAGAACTCGTCACAGGTGGTTCGCAAACGCGACTCGGAGAAGACTATTGCGTTGCCTTCCTCGACGCCTTTCGAAAGCCGAGTAGAGGGAACAAACCCTCGCCGCGGTTCGTCGGGCGCTCGTAGCGCCCTAGAAGATCCCCCTCTGGGGGAGAGGTCGACTCGGATGCTGGTGGGCGGGCACCGCTTCCCGGTTCTTCGGCACCGAGGTTGCCCTTCGGGTGCGCTCCCAGGCGGTACGCGTCGGCTGGGGTGGTTCCACCATCGCCGAGGGCTCACTGCGTGCCCGCTTGCTCGGCGCCCCTGTGAGGGTTTCACCTTTGCCCTCACCATCCTGCGACGTAAGTTTCCCCGGGGGCCGGGCGACTGACAAGCCGTAGCCATCGTGCTCCGGGAGAACGTAATGCCACCAGCAACCCCGCGCTGCCAGGCGGCGGAGCGGGCATGCCACCGGGTCTCACGGCCGAAGCCGGGCGGGGTTCCCCGCATGAGGAGGGGTTGAATGCCGAACCGAGGAGAATCCGCCGTGCTCGCGCGCGTCCGAACGGCGTACCGCCAAGCCGTTAGCGCGTGGAAATGGCTCCGCGACTGGTTGTCGCGAGCCGACAGCGGCCAAGTGCCGCGCCGCGTTGCCCGCGAGATCGAGCGGCAGCGCCAGCGAAACGAGCTTTTCGCGGGCTGGGTGCAGGCCGTCCTCCTCGGGACCTTCGCGCTTCTCTACGTGCTATCGCCCAAGACTGCACCGATGGATGCGGTGTTTTTCCCCGTGCCGTGGGCGCTCGGCGTCTACGCGGCATTCACAGCGTGGCGCCTGTATCTGACCTATGGGGACCGCCTTACGCACCGGATGCTGATGCTCTCGGTGGTCGCGGAAGTGGCCTTGCTGATGGTTACGATCTGGAGCTTTCACATCGAGTACGGGCAGCCTGCCGCGTTCTACCTGAAAGCTCCCACGCTACTCTACATGTTCATCTTCATCGCGCTGCGGGTGCTGAGCGTTGCGCCCGGGTACGTCCTGTTCGCCGGCCTGGTCGCGGCGGCGGGCTGGACGCTGCTGCTTGCGTACGCGCTGGGAGAGCCCGGCGGCCGGGACCTAGTGACGCGGGACTACATCACCTACATGACCTCGGCTCGGATCCTCATCGGCGGCGAGATCGACAAGATCGTCTCAATCCTCCTCGTCGCGATCGTCCTCACGGTTGCGACAGCCCGCGCGCGCGCGCTTCTGAACCGGGCGGTTGTGCAAGGCGCGGCGGCCGCCCAGCTGTCGCGGTTCTTCTCCTCCGAAGTCGCCGCGACCATTGTGGCGTCAGACGAGGCGCTGCGGCCGGGCCAGGGCCGCCAGACCGAGGCGGCCGCGATGTTCATCGACATGCGCGGCTTCACGCGCCTCGCAGCGAAGCTTGCGCCTTGCGACCTGATCGGCCTGCTCGGCGAGTATCAGCGCATCGCCGTCCCCATCATTCAGCGCAATGGCGGGAGCATCACCACCTTTCTCGGTGATGGGATCATGGTCACGTTTGGTGCGACTCGGGCGTCCGATACGTACGCCGCAAACGCGCTCCGGACCGCGGAGCAGTTGTTGGACGCGCTCGGCGAATGGGCCGCGGCGCGCGCGGGCGCGGGGAAACCCGCGCCCGGTGTCGGAATGGGCGTCACGGCCGGCACCGTCACCTGCGGCTGCATCGGCGACGATACTCGCCTCGAGTATGCGGTCATCGGCGACCCGGTCAACCGGGCCGCGAAGCTGCAGAACCACACCAAGGCTGAGGGCGTGCGCGCTCTGGCAACGGTCACCGCGGTCGAACGCGCCCTGCAGCAAGGGTACGACGGCGAGCGAGCTAGCGAGCTCCGACTGGGACGCGAAGTCGCGGGGATCGCGGAGCCGATCGATCTGGCGGTGATCCGGTAGCCGGGACCATCCGAAATCAACACTTTGCGCCGTGATCGCGCCGCGAAAACGCCGCGCATTTCGTGCCCATTAGTCTCTTATCATTCAAGAGTTGACGTAAATGGCGGTCAAGTCCTATTTTTGCTGGAAACTTTGGCGGGACGACTTTGCGTTGAGATTCGCACCACAGGGCTGACGCGTTCTGCGTGAGTGCGCTGCAGATCTTCGCGCAGTGCTTGCAATTGTCGGGTCTCAAATTCAGTCACCTTGACGCCGCGCCAACTCTCCGAGGCGCGGATTAGCG
>Ga0187846_10000523_pt1 | contig 22404 bp, 17 predicted proteins | sample TC_taG_FD_161473 | JGI IMG/M metagenome (GOLD analysis project Ga0187846, IMG submission 161473) | Biofilm microbial communities from the roof of an iron ore cave, State of Minas Gerais, Brazil - TC_06 Biofilm (v2) | ecosystem: Environmental > Terrestrial > Deep subsurface > Cave > Wall biofilm...
GGCCGGCACCGCAGGGACGGGTGGTCGGCCTCGCCGCGAAGCAAGATTTTGAGGAACTATTTCCCCCCACTGAACGTATCCCGTATGGGGGATGGTACTTAGGCAAACCTCAAAAATCCGCCTTTGCTGATTCTTTGCACAATCTTTGTCATGGCTTGATAGGCTAGGCTTAGAGTAAGCCCTGGACGCGGCAGACCGGGCGGGGAAACGGCGGGGAGGAACCCCTTCTTCCGTGCGAGAACCGCAGGAAGGAACGAACCGCCGGGCCGGGTTGGCCTCCAAACCATCCCGAGGGTCTGTACGAACGGTAGCGTAGATAGTCCGAAATTGCCCGGCTCGACTGCCTGCACTCTGCGATCCGAACATACGAGCGAGGGGGGTGAGGCGCAGGGGGGATGGCTTGAGGACCGCGAAATGGGCAATGCGCAATGTCGCACGAAAAAAGACATAATGAGAGGTGAGATGAGATGAAGTTGCAGTGGAAGCTCGTCATCGCGTTGCTAGTTGGCTTACTGGCGATCGGGCAAATGGTCGCCATTCACCACGCGATCGCCTCGAAGGATACGAATCTGCAGACGGCCACAACGGAATCCCTGAACGCCTCACAAGCCTCGCAGGTCGCCCAGGCGAAGTGGAACGCCATGCAAGACGAGATGAAGAAGATGATGACGATGCCGATGACCGACAATGAGAAGGAAATGATGAAGGGGTTCCAGATGCAGCAAGATTTCAATCAGCAGGTCCTCCTCGGCCAAGTCCACCTCCGCAACGCGATCGACAACATCAACACTCACCTGAGCAAGAACCAGTAAGCGCCTCGTTCGCGGCGGGCACAGGACCCGGCCCTCATCGAAATCGAGGGCCGGGTCTTTCTCTGCTCGCGATCTTCCTTAGAGGCAACGCGACCGGCTGTTCGTCCCCTCGCGGTCGGCGTCACGCGCGCTCCGCGGAAGGCCAAGGGGCAGGTTCCGGGTAGGGGCTTGGCGTATGTGAGTGAGTGAACGTCGGCCACGAGGTCATCTGCGCAGGGGGGAGCGGAAATGGTGGCACGGAGGTACGCGCTGCTGGCGTTGGTCGTCATCCTGGGCGTCGCCCTGGGCGGTCATGCGCTCGGAGCCACGATGAACGCCGTCGGGAAGCCCCTTCCGGAGGATGCGGCACCGCCGGACCAGCAGGTCATCACGGGGCTCACGCAGCCGGCGACCACGCTCGACTTCTTCGTCGGGGTATACAAGCGCCCCCAGAACATCGACGGGAACAGCTGGAGCGACATCCTTTCGACCCCGCTCGTCCGGCTGGACAAGAACTTCGACCTCGTGCCCGGCGCGGCGAAGAGCTGGGACGTGTCCAAGGACGGCATGACGTGGACGTTCCATCTGGACCGGTCGCAGGTGTGGTCCGACGGCACGCCCGTCACGGCGGACGACTTCGTATCGACGTTCCGTCTGGGAGCCGACCCCAAGTACGCCTGGGACTTCGCCTGGTTCTTCGGCGCGATCAAGGGCTGGGACGACGCGGTGAAGGGAACGATCCCGGTGAACCAGATCGGCGTGCAGCGGGGCGCGGATCAGTACACGCTGGTCGTGACCACGAAGACCCCCGCCCCCTACCTTCCGGGGATGATGCTCTACTCTCCCCCGCTGAACGCCCGGGCGCTGGCGAAGAGCGGCCCGTTCTACAACAACGACCCGAAGACGAGTGTCTCGAGCGGTCCGTACGTGCTCCAGGAGTGGACGAAGGACCAGCGCATCGTGCTGGTCGCAAACCCGAAGTACGTCGGCGTCAAGCCGTACATTCAGAAGGTGGTGCTGAAGTTCGCCGACCTCAAGACGGAGTTCCAGGCCTACGTCGCCAACGAGGTCGACGTCGCGGGGAACTTCTCGCCGGCCGACCTTCAGGTCATCCAGTTCTCGCCCGCCCTGAAGACCCAGTACCATCAGGGCTTCGGTGACTTCCGCACCCACTACCTCGGGTTCGACACGATGAACCCGCCCTTCAACAACCTCAAGGTGCGGCAGGCGTTCAGCCACTCCATCGACCGGGAAGGGCTGATCAAGGGCGTCATCAAGCAGCAGGGAATCGCCGCCTACGGCTTCCTGATGCCCGGGTTCCCGGGCAGCCACCAGGACGACCTGAAGTCGATTCAGAGCTACGATCCCGCGATGGCCAAGCAGCTGCTGGCCGAGGCCGGGTTCCCCGGCGGGAAGGGCTTCCCCAAGCTGGAGCTCTGGCTGCGGAACGAGCGGGCGCTGGGCCAGGCCGTGGGCAACGCCATCGCCGCGATGCTGTCGCAGAACCTGGGGATCCAGGTCGACGTGTCCAACCGTGAGACGAAACTGTTCATGGACACGCTCAACAGCCACAAGCTGCAGTTCTACATGGTGAGCTACGGCATGGACTACCTGGACCCGTCGAACATGCTGGGGATCTGGATCTCGGGCGGCCGGCACGCCTGGAAGAACGACCAGTTCGACCAGCTGACCACCACCGCGTCGAGCTTGATCGGCGACCCGCAGAAGCGCACGGCCATGTTCCACGACGCGGAGAAGGTCCTGGTCTCCGACGTGGGCTTGATCCCGATCTACTTCGCCACGCCGGGCTTCATGTGGAAGCCCTACCTGAAAGGAGACGCCCTCACCGCCGACAAGATCGGGGTCGTGGCCTGGCACTGGCCGGGGTGGGACGGTCTGAGCACGCTGCACGAGTCCGTTTATGTGACGAAAGACGTCAGCAAGTTCCCCCGTCAATAGCGCCGCTGCCGGGCGCGGGGAGGCGGGGTGACCGGGCGGTATCTCCTCGGCCGGGTCGCCGGGCTCGGCATCGTCGTGGTCGTGGTGTCGATCCTGGCCTTCGCGCTGATGCACGCCGTGCCGGGGGGCCCGTTCGACGAGACCCAGATGCCGCTGCCCCCCGCAGCCAAGGCCAACATCCTTCATAAGTACGCGCTGGACAAGCCGCTGTGGGTGCAGTACGTCAACTACGTCGGCCACGCCCTGCGCGGCGACTTCGGCATCCCCTATCAAAGCCCGACCGAGACGGTACTGGGCCTCATCGCCCGCGTGTGGCCCGTCACGCTGCTGCTGGGCGGCATCGTCGTCGCCATCAGCTTCACGTGCGGGCTGGGACTCGGCATCCTGGCGGCGGTGCGCCACAACACGTGGCTGGACACCCTCCTGACCGCGCTCGCGTCGCTCGGCATGACGGTCCCGAACTTCATCATCGCGATCTGGCTCATCCTCATTCTCAGCGTGCGGCTGCACTGGCTGCCGACCGGGGGGTGGGGACAGGCGCGCCTGCTGATCATGCCGGTGATCGCCTACAGCCTGCAGCCGCTCGCGATCGTGGCACGCTACACCCGCGTCGCCGTGCTGGAGGTCCTCTCGAGCGACTACGTGCGCACCGCCAGAGCCAAGGGCCTCAGCCCCGCGCGGGTCGTCGCACGGCACGTGCTGCGCAACGCGTGCATCCCGATCGTGACCCTGCTCGGCCCGATGATCCCCGACCTGTTCACCGGATCGATCTTCATCGAGTTCACCTTCCGCATTCCCGGGCTGGGCAAGTTTTTCGTCAGCAGCATCTTCGAGCGCGACTACCCGATGATCATGGCGACCATCCTGCTGGTCGCGGTGCTGTGGAGCCTCACGTATCTCCTGAGCGACCTGCTGTACGTCGTGATCGACCCCCGGGTGCGGGTCGGTGCCCGCGGCCGGTGACGCCGCGGCCCTCCCCCGGGCCCGACCCGGGGCACCGGGGCGGCGGGGGCTCTGGACCGACGCCTGGCGCCGCTTCGCCCGCAACCCCGTTCGGATCGGGGCGGCGGCCACCGCGCTGCTGATCGTCGCGCTCTCCCTGCTCGCCCCGCTGATCGCCCCCGCCCGCTACGACGTCGTCAACATCGCCGAGCCGCTCGCGCCGCCGAGTCCGCGCCACTGGCTCGGCACGGACGCCATCGGCAGGGACGTGCTGAGCCGGCTCCTGTACGGCGGGCGCACGTCGCTCGAGGTCGCGCTCACGGTCGTTGGGCTGGGGGTCGTGGTCGGCGTCCCCCTCGGCACCCTGGCCGGGTTCGCCGGCGGATGGGTGGACTACGTGATCATGCGCCTGGTGGAGGTGTCGACCGCGCTCCCGGGACTCCTCCTCGCCATGCTGGTGATCAGCGTGCTCGGGAGCGGCGTGGGCAACGTCATCCTGGCGCTCGCGCTCGCCGCGTGGATCGAGCCGTGCCGGCTCATGCGGGCGCAGACGCTGGCGCTGCGCGATCGCGAGTTCGTCGAGGCCGCGTGGGCCCAGGGCGCGACGACGGGCCACCTCATCGGGCGCCACATCCTGCCCAACGCGCTGGGCCCGCTGATCGTGGTCGTCACCCTGAACATCCCCCGCATGATTTTCTCCGAAGCCAGCCTGAGCTTTCTCGGCCTGGGGATCAACGATCCGCTGCCGAGCTGGGGGAAGATGGTCAGCGAGAGCGTGAGTTATCTCGAGGTGTCCCCGATGTTGGGGATCGCGCCGACCTTGATGATCGCGGTCGCCGTGCTGAGCCTGACGCTCGTGGGAGACGGGCTCCGCGACGCCCTCGACCCGTCAAAGGATCAAGGGCTGTGATGCCGCCCGAGCGCGAGGCCGCCGGCCCACCGGCGTCCCTCCGCGGGCTCTTCCTGCTCCGGCCGGACGTCGTCTTTCTGAACCACGGCTCGTTCGGGGCCTGTCCGCGGCCGGTGTTCGAAGTGTACCAGCGCTGGCAGCGGGAGCTGGAGCGCCAGCCGGTCGAGTTCCTCCACTACCGGTTCAAAGACCTGATGCGGACGGCCCGCGAAGGGCTGGCCGCGTTTCTCGGCGCCGAGGCGGAGGACCTGGTCTACGTTCCGAACGCCACCACCGGCCTGAACATCGTCGCCCGCTCGCTGGCGCTGGGGCCGGGGGACGAGGTCGTGGGCACCGACCACGAGTACGGGGCCCTGGACAAGACCTGGACGTTCGTCTGCGACCGCCGCGGCGCCCGGTACGTGCGGGCGCGCCTGCCGATCCCCATGGAATCGCCCGAGGCGGTCGCGGACGCGATCTGGGCGCACGTCACCGCGCGGACTCGCGTCCTGTTCCTGAGCCACATCACGTCCCCCACCGCACTGATCCTTCCCGTCGAGCCGCTCGTGCGCCGCGCCCGCGGGGCGGGGATCCTCACCGTGATCGACGGCGCGCACGCCCCCGGCCAGATCCCCGTGAACCTCGGCGCGCTGGGAGCGGATTTCTACGCGGGGAACTGCCACAAGTGGATGTGCGCGCCCAAAGGATCCGGCTTCCTGCACGCGCGGCGGGAAGTCCAGCCGCTGCTGACGCCGCTGGTGGTGAGCTGGGGCTGGCCATCCTCCTTCATCGAAGAGCAGCAGTGGCAGGGGACGCGCGACGTGGCCGCGTTTCTCTCCGTTCCCGCCGCGATCGACTTTCTGCGCGCGCACGACTGGCCCGCGGTGCGCGAGGCGTGTCACGCCCTCGCCGCGGAGGCGCGCCGGGCGCTCGCCTCCCTCGGCGGGCTGCCGGCCCTCTCCCCGGACTCTCCCGCGTGGTACGCGCAGATGGTCAGTGTGCCGCTGCCGCTCTCCGACGCCGAGGCCGCGCGGACGCGCCTGTGGACGGAATTCGGCGTCGAGGCACCGATCATGTCGTGGAACGAACGGTCCCTGCTGCGGGTGTCGGTGCAGGGCTACAACTCCCGGGCCGACGTCGAAGCCCTCGCCGCCGCCGTGGGCCGGCTCCTCCCACGCGGAGTGGAGTGACGCCTACCGGAACTTGTGCGCGACCACCCGGGGCTGCAGGAAGTTGAGCAGGTAGTCGGGCCCCCCGGCCTTGCTGTCGGTGCCCGACATGTTGAAGCCGCCGAAGGGGTGCGTGCCGACGAGGGCGCCGGTGCACTTGCGGTTCAGGTAAAGGTTGCCGCACATGAACTCGCGCCTGGCCCGGGCCAGCTTGTCGGGGTTGAGCGAGTACACGGAGCCGGTGAGCCCGAACGCGGTGCCGTTCGCGATGCGGAGCGCGTCGTCGAAATCCCGCGCCGGGATCGCGGCGACGACCGGGCCGAAGATCTCCTCCTGCGCGATCCGGGCGGTCGGCGCCACGTCGATGAACACGGTGGGCGCCACGTAATGCCCGCCCTCGCGCGCGCGGCCACCGCCGGCCACCAGCCGCCCCTCGCGCCGTCCGATGTCGATGTACTCGAGGATCTTCTCTTCGGCCCGCGCGTTGATCACCGGTCCGGCGGGGAAGTTCTCCGCGGCAGGCCCCACCGCCAGGCCGCGGGCCCGTTCGGCGAGCCCCTCCACCACCTCGCCGTACACGCGAGGCGTGGCGATCACCCGCGAACCGGCCGAGCACTTCTGCCCCTGATAGCCGTAGCCTGAGGCCACGAGTCCGTCCAGCGCCTCGTCGAGCGGCGCCTCGTCGTCGACGATCACGGCGTTCTTTCCGCCCATCTCGGCGATGATGCGTTTGAGCCAGATCTGGCCGGGCGGCGTCTCGGCGGCCAGCGCGAACAAGCGCGTGCCCACCTCCCGCGACCCGGTGAACGCGATCATGCGCACCTGGGGGTGGGTCACGAGCGCCTCCCCCACCTCCCCCCCGGGGCCGGTGATGAGGTTCATCACCCCCGGCGGAAGCCCGGCGTCCGCGAGGACTTCCGCGATCATGTGCGCGGTCGCCGCGGAATCGCTCGCGGGCTTCATCACGACGGTGTTGCCGCAGGCGATCGCCGCGAGGGCCATGCCCATCGGGATCGCCATGGGGAAGTTCCAGGGGGAGATCACAGCCACGACGCCCAGGGGGCTGTACTGGTACTCGCTCATCTCGCCTGGGATCGCGGGGAGCGGCTTCCCCGGCGCGTAGCGCAGGGCCTCGCGGGCGTAGTACTCGGCGAAGTCGATCGCCTCGGCCACGTCGCCGTCGGCCTCGGCCCAGTTCTTGCCGACCTCGAAGGCCATCCAGGCCACCGCCTCCATGCGCCGGCGCCGCAGACGGTCGGCCGCCCGCATGAGCAGCGCCGCCCGCTCTTCGGCCGGCACCCACCGCCACCGCTCGTACGCCTCGAGCGCGGCGCCGACCGCGGCCTCGACCTCGCGCGTCCCGGCCTGGTGCACCACGGCCACGACCCGATCGGATTGAGAGGGGTCGAGCGAACGAAACGTCTCGGCGGTCCTGACCGCCCGGCCGCCGATGAGCAGCGGAAGCTCGCGGCCCAGCTGCCCCTGGACCGCCCGCAGCGCGTCCTCGACCGCCCTGCGGCCGGGGGCCGCCGAGAAGTCGGTGAGCGGCTCGTTTCGAAACTCGGGCGGGGTCATCATTCCGGGCGTCCCTCCGTGCGCGCGGCCCGATTCGCGCCGCGGCGCGAGCACCTCACCGACGTCCTCACGACAGCGCCTCGAGCGCGCGCCCGATGCGGTCCAGGCCCTCCTCGATGCGGGCCATCGCGGTGGCGTAGGAAAACCGGACGAAGCCCGGCGCCTCGAACGCCTCGCCCGGGACCGCCGCGACGTGCGCCACCTCGAGCAGATAGTCGCACAGCGCCGTCGAGGTGATCGGACCCCTGGGCCGTCCCAGGCACCCGCGCACGTCCGGGAACGCGTAAAACGCCCCCTTGGGGGTGACGCAGGAGACCCCCGGGAGCGCGTTGAGGCGGCCCACGATGTACCGGCGGCGCCGGTCGTACTCGGCCACCATTTCCTTGAGGTCCACCCGGTCCTCCAGCGCCGCCAGGGCAGCCTTCTGGGCGATGGAGTTGGGGTTTCCCGCCAGGTGACCCTGAATGTCCGTGACGGCCGCCGCGATCGGCGTGGGGGCCGCCGCGTAGCCGATCCGCCACCCCGTCATCGCGTACGTCTTGGACATGGAGTTGAGCAGTACCACCCGGTCGTGCGCCTCGGGCCAGGTCGCCGACACGCTGTGGTGCTGGACCCCATCGTAGACCATGCTCTCGTAGATTTCGTCGCTCAACAGGTAGAACTCGTTTCGGCGGCTGAGCTCCACGAGGCCGGCGAGCGTCTCGCGGGTGTACACGGTCCCCGTGGGATTGTGCGGGGAGTTCACGAGCAGCGCCCGCGTCCGGGAGGTGATGAGCGGCGTGATCCGCTCGGGCAGCGGCTGGAACGCGTGCGCCGCGTCGGTGGGGACGGGCACGGGCCGGCCGCCGGCCAGCCGCACCTGTTCGGCGTACGACACCCAGGCGGGAATCGGAATCAGGACCTCGTCTCCGGGTTCGCACAGCGCCCGCAGCGTGAAGTACAGCGCGGGCTTGCCCCCGGCCGTGACCACGATCTCCTCGGCCTCGTAGCGTGCCCCGTAGTCGGCCGCGAGCCGGGCGGCGATCGCCGCTCGAAGTTCGATGATGCCGGCCGGGCTCGTGTACTTGGTGAACCCGTCCCGGATCGCGCTGACCGCCGCCTGTTTGATCGGATCGGGGGTGTCGAAATCGGGCTCCCCCGCGGCGAAGCTGATGATGTCGACCCCCTGCCGACGCATCCGGCGGGCTCGGTCGTCCATGCCGATCGTCATCGACGGGGTGATTTCGCGGACCGCGGTGGACAGGTGCATCAGCGCGCCTCCTTGGAAACGACAGCCCGAGAGTTCGCCGGGAACCCCACCGCGCCCTGTCGCTCAGGCGACCACGGGCGCGCGCGGGGTGCGCGGTAGGATCAGCCGAGGGCCGGCCGCCGGCCCGCGCGGTCGGGCCCGCCCGGAGGCGCCCCCTCGCGGCGCAGGAGCACGTTCAGCAGAATCAGCACGGGGATGGCGTACATCATCTGGCCCATCGTCCACATCAGCGCCCCACCCAACTGAAGGTCGGCCTGCGGGGTCAGCCCCCACAGCCTGGGCACCTCGGTGTAGGCGCGGTACAGCGGCCGCCCCGCGAACACCAGCGTGAACCCGACGAGGAAATTGATAACGTCGGCGGCGACCACGAGGCCGAACCGGAGCCCAAGCGGCGCCCGCACGAGCTTCGGGGCGGGGGAGACGATGACGCCCCAAAACATCAATCCGGCCGCGATGAAGCTCAGGTGTTCGACCGCGTGCACCCACGCGTACCTGAGCGTCGCATCGTACGCGAACGGCAGATGCCAAAACACCAGGACGCCGTTGAACGCGAGGAACGCCGGGATGGGCGACCACGCGGTGCGGAGCACGCGCCACAGCGGCGGCCGCTGATAGAGCCAGCCCAGCACGCCGGGGGGAGTGCCGAGGGCCAGCAGGGGCGGGGCGACCAGCAGGAGCAGCATGTGCTGGGCCATGTGCAGCGTGAAGAGGTATGCCGCTCCCCGGTCGAGCGGAGAGAGGAGGGCCAGCGCGAGCGTCAGGAGGCCCGCCCAAAAATAGAGTGGCTGCCGGCCCCGTGGAGGAAAGCGGCGCTCCGCCCGCAGGTAGAGCGCGGCCGAGAGTGCGAGCCCCATCACGATCGGGGGATCCCAGGTCCAATCCGACCACCGCAACACCGCCTCCGTCCGCGGAGCCGCGGGCGCCGGAGCCGCCGCGCGCGCCGCCGGGCCGGCCCCTCCCGGCAGCTGGATCGTGATCCGACGGGATACCGACACCGGCGGCGAGAATGGCCGGTGGTCAGCCGCGACGTACTCGACGGTGAGCGTGTGCGTGCCGGGCGGCACCCGTACCGCAAGCGCCGGTTGCCAGCTCGTGCTGACCAGCCGCCCGTCGACCGCGATGTGAATGTTCCCGTGCGCGGGCGGGACCTGGGCGACGCTTCCGGCGGGGCCGGAGAGGAACCGTACGCTGACGGGGACGCTGTTCGACGAGAGCAACTGTCCGTCGCGGGGCTCGAACACCTCAAGCCGGACCGAGGTGGCCGGCGGCGGGAACAGCACCTGGGAGATCGCGCCCGCGATATCGGGCCCCGCGATAAAGACGAGGAGTCCGACCAGCAGCATCGCGTTCCCCAGCCTGGACGGCGTTCCCGTCCGTTTGCGCCGGGCTCGGGTGAGCAGCCATCCCGCGAGCGCCGACGCCAGGCCGGCGAACATGACGATCACCTGGGCGCCCGATGCCGGCCCTCCGGTGATCGGGTGGGCGCCGGCCGTGGCGGGGATCCACAGGAACGCGACGCACGCCGCCGCCGCGGGCAAGAGCGGGCGGCCGTTTCGGTACGTGCGGGGACTTCGCTCCGCCCGCCAGCGCACGCGCGTCCTGTTGACCGTTAGGCTCGCCGGGGCTACCGGCCGGCCCGCGCGGGCAGGCGGTCCACGGCGCAGGTGAGCTTGAGCAGCGCCATGCGGATGTACATCCCCGCCTCGGTCTGGTCGAAGATGACCACCCGCGGGTCGGCGTCGACGGACGTCGGGAGCTCGCTGTCCGGGCCTTCGACGCGGGGAAGCGGGTGCATGACGATCGCGTGCTGCGGGAGATTGGCGAGGACCTCCGTCGTCACCGAGAAGGCCTCCCGGACGCGCTCGTACGTCGCCAGCGCGTCACCCTCGAACCGCTCTTTCTGGATCCGCGTCACGTACAGGACGTCGGCGCCCCCGACGCCGGAGGCGAGGTCGTCGGTCTGGATGAAGGGGCACTTGTGCCGCCGCAGGTACGCGAGCAGATCTTCTTTCATCTGCACGGCCCGGGGCGCGATCAGCCTGAGGGACACGCCGGGGTACTTCGCCAGAAGGTAGCACAGCGACCGGGCGGTGCGCCCGTTCAGCAGGTCCCCGGCCACGGCGACGGTCACGCCCTCCAGGGTCCCGCGGACCCGCCAGATCGTGTATGCGTCGAGCAGGGCTTGGGTCGGATGCTGACCGGGGCCGTCCCCGGCGTTGAACACGGGCACCGGCCTGCGGGCGCGGGGATCCACGGCCACCGCGGCCGCCCGCTCCGCCGCGCCTTCCTGGTAGTGGCGGATGACGATAGCCGCCGGACGGTACCGGCAGACCACGCGGATGGTATCTTCGATCGACTCTCCTTTGGCGGCCGAGGAGAACTCCCGCGCCGCCTCGGACGAGAGGACCCGCCCGCCGAGGTGGTAGGTGGCAAACTCGAACGACAGCCGGGTCCGGGTGCTGGGCTCGTAGAAGAGCGTGAGGACGATCTTGCCTTTAAGGAGGTTGCTGCCCCCGCTGTTGATGATCTCCTCGGCGATCCGGGCCTCGCGGAAGACGTACTCCAGCGCCTCGGGATCGAACTGCTGGGCGCGCAGGACGTGGGGCCATCCGGTCCACAGGTGCACGGTCGCGGGTGCTGCCATGCTGAGACATGTGTTCGAGTCCGGTCTCGGCCGGCCCTGCTCGGCCTCAGCGCCAAGGGGCCGAGCCCGCGAGGGAGAATCATCCATCGAGATCCGCGTGGGGAGGGGATGTCGATGGCCCCCGCAAGGACCGCCGCCTACAAGGACCTGCTCGTCGCCTACGCGGCCGCCTGGAACCGGCACGATCTCGACGCGATCATGCGCATGATGACCCCGGACTGCGTCTTCGACACGTCCGGCGGGGCTGATCCTTGGGGACGCCGCTACGCGGGGCAGGCGGCGGTGCGCGGGGCAATCGTCGAGATCCTCGACACGCTCCCCGATGTGCGATTCGAAGAAGCCCGCCACTTCACGTGCGGCGAGCGGGGTGTCTCAGAGTGGACGATGATCGCGACCCGGTCGGACGGGAGCCGGATCGAATCGCGGGGGTGCGATCTCTTCGAATTCCGCGCTGGCAAGATCTGCCGCAAGGATTCGTACCGGAAACGGCGGCTGCCGAGGTAGCCGCCGAAGGAGGGGAGCGCATGGGCCGCGAGCACGTCCTTGAACCTGGACAGATCCACTACAAGTGGAGCCGCGCCAATCGCCCGGCCCTGGAAATCGAGCCCGGGGACGTGATCGTCTGCGACACCCAGGAAGTGAGCGACGGTCAGATCACGCCGGGCTGTCCGGCCGAGGCGTTGGGCCGGATGGACCTCGACAAGGTCTATCCGCTCGCGGGCCCAGTCTTCGTGAAAGGTGCACGGCCAGGCGACGCGCTCGAGGTCGAGATTCTCGAGCTCCGGCCGAAGGCGTGGGGCTGGACGGGGATCATCCCGGGCCTCGGGCTGCTCTCCGAGGACTTCGAGACTCCCTACATTAAACACTGGGACCTCACCAACGGGCGGACGACGATCCTCCGTCCCGGGATCACGATCCCCCTCGAGCCGTTCTGCGGCGTGATGGGCGTGTCCCCGGACGAGCCCGGTTCCCTCTCCGTCCTGCCTCCCGGGAAGTGGGGCGGAAACATGGACATCCGGCACCTCAACGTCGGGGCGACCCTCCTGCTGCCGGTGTGGGTCGACGGCGGGTTGTTTTCGTGCGGGGACGCGCACGCCGCCCAGGGGGACGGGGAAGTGTGCGTCACCGGAATCGAGGCGCCGATGCACATCCGGCTGCGCATCGGGGTGCGCAGAGGCTACACGATCCCCACGCCGCAGTTCATCACCCCGGGCCCGCTGACCAGCCAGTACGACCGGCAGGGGTATTATGCCACGACCGGCATCGCCCCGGACCTGATGCAGGCCGCCAAGGAGGCTCTGCGGAGCATGATCGCCCATCTCGGCAAGCACCACCGTATGACCCGCGAGGAGGCCTACGTGCTGAGCAGCGTGGTCGTGGACCTGAAGATCAGCGAGATCGTCGACGCGCCGAACTGGATCGTCTCGGCGTACCTGCCGCAGGCGATCTTTACGTAGACCGCCCGGTCTCTCCTGGCGAAACGCTCGCCGGCAGGGCGGGGGCGCCAGGGCCGCTTTTGACGCCCCACCGCCGCCACGTCATGCGCAGCGCCTCCACCGCGTGCGGGTCGAACTGGGTGCCCGCGCACCGCATGATCTCTTGGAGGGCGTCCTGCGGGCTGAGGGCCGCCCGGTGGGGCCGGTCGGCGGTCAGCGCCTCGAACGCGTCCGCCACCGCGATCACGCGGGCGAGGAGCGGAATCTGCTCCCCGGCCAGGCCGTCGGGGTACCCGCTGCCGTTCCAGCACTCGTGGCTGTGGCGAACGGCGAGCTTGATCCGCTCGGGAACGGGCATGGAGTGAAGAATGGCATACCCCACCACCGGATGGTGGCGGATGATCGCCCGCTCGTCCTCGGTGAAGCGGCCCGGCTTCGAGAGGATCTCGTCGTAGATGTCGGTCTTGCCGACGTCGGCCAGAAACGCCGCCACTTTCGTTTCGATGACCTCGGCGGGGCTCAACCCCATCACCCCGGCCATCGCCTCCGCGTACTTGGCCACCCGGGCCGGGCGGCTCGCCGTTCCCATGTTTTGGGCGTCGACCGCGTGGGCGAGCGCCCGCATCGTCTCGTCAGGATCGCCGTCGAGGGTCGCCTGCTGGCGCTCGAGGTCGCGTGAGAGTTTCCGGACGATGGGAAAGACCACGGCGTAGAGCACGCGGATCGCGATCGCCATGATCAGCCAGACCGTCCACTTCAGGCGGACCAGCACGGGCTCCAGGTCTGTGAGGTCGGAAAGAACGTCGTAGACCCCCACCGGCAGCCGTTCCCCGGAGACCACGACGGGAACGAACACCTGCATCCGCGCGTGGCCGCCGCGAATCCCCTGCCCTGTGCGGACGAGCTGCCACTGCAGCCGGCCGTCCAGCGCCCGGCGGACCAGGGGAGAGAGCGGAAACGTCCGCCCGACGAGCGACCGGTCGTCGCTGTACAGCACCTGTCCGCGCCGGTTCCATACGGTCACCCGGACGATGCCGGCCTTGCCGATCAGCCCGCGCAGCGCGAACGCAAACTGCACGCGTCGGGACCCCGCGGACAGCAAGAAATCCTGCGGGACGAGGCGCGGGGCTACAAACTCCGAGACGTAGACGGCGGCGGCCACCGCCTGCCGGCGCAACGCGTACTCTTCCACCACCTGCACGGCGGCCGCCCCAAACAGGGCCCCCACGGTGACCGCGGTGATGGCGCTGACGATGGTGAACCGCCGCAGCAGGGTGCTGCCGGACGACCGGATGCGCCGATCCCGTTTGGCGCGCGTCGTTGTCTGGCCTTGCCTTCGCTTCCGGATGGTCCACCCCACCGCACCGTCAGGTCACCCCCTAACTCCGTATGAATTCCACTAATGCGGTCGGATGAGACGCGGGTCGCTGTCGGCGGATCCCCAGGAAACGTACGGACGGGGGGGTGGGCAAAACGAGGGGCGCTCGGTTTGTCCCGCGGCCCGGAGGGGCGGATCGCGGCGGCGATCAGCATCGGCCTGGTCGAGCGTTCGGCCATGCAGGCCTGACGTACCCTCAGCCCTCGCCGCCATCGCCCCGTAGCCTCGCAAAGGCTGGCCGAGTCGCAGGGCACGCCTCGATCGGATGCCGGGCTTTACCCCCCGGACTTCGCCGCCTGCCGAGGCGCCATTACGCCTAGCTTACCGCCCGCCAGGAGCGTTTTTCCGTCGAGGGACCCATACATATAGATCAACCTGGCGATGACCCCAGTCCACCCGGTCTGATGGCTGGCGCCCAGCCCCGCCCCGTTGTCGCCGTGGAAATACTCGTAGAAGAGCAGATGATCGCGCCAGTTCGGGTCGGTCTGAAACTTCTGAGTTCCGCCATACACCGGGCGGCGACCTTGGACGTCGGGCAGGAAGATTCCCGTCAGGCGGTTGGCGATTTCGCGGCTGACTTCGTAGAGGTTCATCATCTTTCCCGAACCTGTTGGGCATTCAACTTTGAAGTTGTCGCCGTAATAGAGATAGAATTGGAGCAGCGCCCGGATCACGAGCGCGTTGAGCGGCATCCAGACCGGCCCCCGCCAGTTTGAATTACCGCCGAACATGCCCGTGTTCGATTCCGCCGGCAGATAGTCCACGCGGTACTCTTGACCGCCCGCCCGGAACACGTAGGGATGTTCCGCGTGATAGCGTGAAAGGGCGCGGATGCCGTGCGGGCTGAGGAACTCGTCCTCGTCGAGCATCCTCGCGAGGATTCGCCGCATCTTTGCCGGGTTGACCAGCGCCTGAACGCCCCGCTCGTTCACGCCGAAGTGTCCCGGACCGGTCGGATGAATCCTGGCCATCACCTCGGGCAGGCGGCTGAAACGCATCCAGACTTGTTCCACCGCCTTGGGGGCAAGTTTCCGGTGGTACGGTTCCACGATCGAAACCGCACAGAACGGAAGCAGCCCGACCATCGAGCGGACCTTCATACGGAACGATGACGCGTCGGGCAACCGGAGAAGATCGTAGTAGAAGCCGTCGTCCTCGTCCCACAACCCGTCTGGGCGGTTGATGGCGGCCGCGATCCAGAGGAAGTGCTCGGCGAACTTCGCGACAAATTCCTCATACACTGGATCATGGGCGGCGATCTCCAGCGCGATCTCGGCCATGTTCTGACAGAACAGCGCCATCCACGCCGTCCCATCCGCCTGTTCGAGGTATCCGCCCGTCGGCAGCGGCGCGCTGCGGTCGAACACCCCGATGTTATCGAGGCCGAGAAACCCGCCCTCGAACACGTTGTTGCCGGCTTGGTCCTTGCGGTTGACCCACCAGGTGAAATTGACGACCAACTTGCTGAAGACGCGCTTGAGGAACTCGACGTCCCCAACGCCGCGCTGCATCCTCTCGAGATTGTAGAGGAAAAGCGCGGCCCATGCGTGCACAGGCGGATTCACATCGCTAAAGCTCCACTCGTACGCCGGGATCTGCCCGCTCGGATGCAGATACAGCGACCGCAGCATCAGGTCGAGCTGTTGCTTGGCAAAGTCCAGGTCGACCAGCGACAGGGCCGCCGTATGGAACGCCAGGTCCCAGGCGGCGTACCACGGATACTCCCATTTGTCGGGCATGGAAATAATGTCGTCGTTGATCATGTGGAACCAGTCTTTGTTCCGGAAGCTCCGGCTTCCAGGTTCCAGGGGATCGGCGCGGTGTTCCTCGAGCCACCGGTCGGCGTCGAAATAGTAGTACTGTTTGGTCCACAGCATCCCCGCGAGGGCCTGACGCATGACCCGGGCTTCCTCTGCGCCGACGTGCGGCGGGGTGATCGACGCGTAGAACTCGTCCGCTTCGCGGCGACGCGCATTCAGCACCTCGTCAAAGTGTTTCCCAAGAGGATCTCCCCCGGGATAGGCCTGCTTCAATCCCGCGGGAGGGACCTCGGTGAGGCGCAGCCGGACGGCCTTGGACTCCCCGGCGCCGACGGTCACCAGGTAGTCCGCCGAGGCCTTCGTGCCTGTCATGGCCGGGTTCACGGCCTCCGCCTGGTCGTGCAGCAAATGGTTCTCGATACCGTCCTTCACATAGGGGGTGGGATTGGGCTTTCCAAAAATGCGCTCGGCGTTCGTCTCGTTTTCGGTGAACAGGAGTGTCGGGTTCCCCTCGCAGTAGAGGAACTTCTCGCTCAACTCTGGATGCGACGCCGTCATGACGCTCGCGCCTTTTGCGGCGGCCGCCTGTTTGATCACGGGCTTCGGCGCTCCCCCGGGCAGCGACGACCACGTGTTGCGAAACCACAATGTGGGTAGGACGTGGGCGGAGGCCGTCTCGGGTCCGCGGTTGCTCACGGTGATCTCGATCAGGAGGTCCTCCGGGGTCTCTTTCGCGTATTCGACGAACACGTCGAAGTACCGGTCGTCATCGAACACGCCTGTGTCGAGCAGTTCGTACTCGAAGTCGTTGCGGGTCCGCCGCCGGTTGGTCTCGACCAGATCGCTGTACGGGTAGGCGCGCTGGGGATACTTGTACAGATACTTCATGTACGAGTGAGTCGGCGTGCTGTCGAGGTAGAAATAGTACTCCTTGACGTCCTCGCCGTGATTGCCCTCGCTGTTCGTCAGGCCGAACAAGCGCTCTTTGAGGATCGGGTCCTTGCCGTTCCAGAGCGCGAGTGCAAAGCAGAGCCGTTGCTTGGCGTCGCAGACGCCGGCCAACCCGTCCTCGCCCCAGCGGTACGCGCGCGAGCGCGCTTGGTCGTGGGTGAAGTAGCCCCAGGCGTCACCGTTTTCACTGTAATCTTCGCGCACCGTCCCCCACTGGCGCTCGCTCAGGTACGGTCCCCAATCCTTCCACGGGGCGCTCCCGGTGCGGGCCGCCTCGAGGCGCTTCGTTTCCGCAGTGTCGGCCATGGTTTGTCACCCCCCTCCAACGGTTCTTGCCGGACCGCTTCCCTTCGGCCCGTCGGCGCAACGTCATCGTGGCCACCGCTCCCACCACCGCCGCTCCCACGGGGGCAGCCGATCCTTGCGGGGCTAATGAGGCAGACCTCACCCCAAGGGACCAGCGTTGCTTATCCTCCGCCCTGTGGACGCGTGTGGAGACTGGGGAGCACGACATGAGTTCGGTCCGGATTCCGGCCGTTCCTGTTCCGCGGCCTCAGGATCGGCAGACGTTGGGCTCGCGGCTCCCGCGGGAGTGCGCGCGGTTGGCCTTCACCCGTTGTGATCCCGATCCTCTTACCTAAGCATTACCTAAGCAACCCTTTCGCGCGGAGAGGCATCCTCTTTGGGTCCGCGCCGATTGCCCCGCGCCATTACCCAAAGGCCTGTCCGAACCGCTCGCGATGGGCGACCTCGGAGAGGGGTTTTCGATCCTTCTCGCCGCGACCGGTGGCCTGGACCGGATAGCCAAACGGAACAATCGCCAACACATCAAGACCATCAGGAATGCCTAAGAGCCCCTTGACGCCGGTCAGGCCCAGGAAGCCCACCCAGTTCGAGCCGACCCCCTCCGACCACGCGGCCAGGATCATTGACTGGATCGCGCGGCTCGCATCGGACACGGCAAACTTCGTCTTCTCGATCGCCACAACGACCGCGAGCGGGGCGTGCGCGACGTACGGCCCGGATCGGGCCAGCGCGCCCAGCCGGTGAAGCGTCTCGCGATTCTCGACGACGACGAAGTGCCAGGGCTGGCCGTTCATGCTGCTTCCCGTCAGCCGTCCGGCCTCCACGATCCGACGGACGACCTCGGGGGGCACGAGTTTGTCCAAGTACGTGCGTACGGCCAGTACGGTGCGCGCGGCCTCGAATACTTCCATGTCGCTCTCCCTCCGGGGCAAGGGCCGCGGCGCCGCACGCCCGCGATGCCCTGCGATCCCGGCGGCCGCGACCCCGGAACTCAACCCGCGCCGCTCACCCCGGGATTCCGCGCTTCCGAGTCGGCCGCGCCTGGATATCGCCGCTCGAAGGGGGATCCCACGAAGATCGGTGAACCCCGAGGCGGCGGAAGGAACGGCGTCGGCCGCCCCTCCGCAGCGCAGGGCGGCTTAGGGCTTGGGGGCCTCCCCGAAGTACGGCCAATTGATCGTGTTCTTTGGATTCACTTGGCTCCACTTCGGATGAAATCCCGTGGTTTGTTGAAGGACGTTGAGGTTCTTGAGGATACAGTCACGGAGCTGAGTCAACGGCTTGGCCATCGCAGGGATGGTGTAGTCCCGGGTAATGAGCATGGAGGGAATCCCAATCGTCCGAACTCCCCCGGGCTGATTGAAATTCGAGTAGTCGAGGGCCGCAGGCAAATAGAGTTTCGAAACCGCCTCGAACCGGTCGAACGGGACGAGCTTGTATTTCGCGTCGAGGGCTTGGACCCAAGGCAACGGCTTCCCGCCGACGCCGAGGATCGCATCGATGCTCCCGTTCGTCAAAGCATCCACGGCCTCCTTGGGACCCGGATACGTCTGCGTGCTGGCCCACTTCACGTCGGTGTTATAGTAGAGAAACTGCGCGGTGATGGTACTGCCTCCGTAGATCCCCACCTTTTTATTGGCCAGATCCGAGAACTTGGCGATGGCCGCGTTCGACGACAGGGCCAGAATATGGATTTCTTCCAGGTAGAGGACCAGATACGCCCGGACGACCTCGACCTGGGGATCGTGCTCAACCATCTTCTTCGCGAAGAGGACGTCGGCCTGCACGAAGGCCAAATTTGCCTGGTTGTTCATGACCCGTTCGAGGTTCTCGACCGAGCCCTGCGACGCCACTCCCTGAAGGCGCGGTTGCGGGCATACTTTGACGATATCGTTGAAGAACTGCGCGTACGTGCCGTCTGGGACGCCGGTGGCCACGATGATCGGTTGTGATTGCGCGGAGATCGGCGGCGCGACCATCGCGAGCGCCAGCAGGGTGATTGCCATAAACATCCCGAACCGTTTCATGCAGCACTCCCCTCCCTTTTCGTTGATTTTCAAATTGCGATCTCCCCTCGCACTGGCTCCCAAGGACGGGGGCTCCCGGCACACGCGCGCGCCGAGGAAACGAGGCCAAGGCGGGAGGGCAATCAGTGTACTGCATCGGAGGGTTCCATCTTCGATCGCCGCTCCCCTTCAAGCACTGGAAGGTTGAGCGACCCGCTTGGGTGTGGCGGGAACGCTCCCGGCGGAAGGGAGCGCGAGGGATCTCCCGAACGTGTCCACGTCACGGAGAGCAGAGTCCCAGGCCAGGAGACGGCCCGCGCTGGACGGGTGAGTTACGCCGGGAACGCCGCACGGGGCACCGGAGCCGAGTAGATCCCACGGAGATCTCGATGCTAGAGGGCGGTTGCCACCCAGACGGGAAAGCAGGAGCGCCGCCCGCGCGGCGGCGGCGAGGAGTGAGGGCATGAGCCAGGCCAAAGGACCACTGCTGAAGAGAACCGGTACGGGTATAGCCGAGTCGAAGTGGCCGCGCTACCCCACGGTGTACGAGATTAATACGGCGGTCTGGCTGTCCGACCTGGCCGCGCAAGCCGGGAGGCCGATCGACTTGAGGTCTGTCCCCGCCGGGGAGTGGGACGCGATCGCCAAGTTCGGCTTCGATGCCGTGTGGCTCATGGGGGTGTGGGAACGCAGCCCAGCGGGCATCGCCATCGCCAATGCGAACGACGGATTACTGGCCGAGTTCCGGCGAGCCCTGCCCGATTTCCGGACGGAAGACAACTTGGGATCCCCCTACTGTGTACGACAGTACCTGGTCGACCGGCAGCTGGGGGGGCCGGACGGGCTGGCCGCGGCCCGTCGCGAGCTTGCGCAGCGGGGCATGCGCCTGATTCTCGATTTCGTGCCGAATCACGTGGCGCCGGACCACCCGTGGGTCGTCGAGCACCCTGAGTATTTCATCCGAGGGACCGCCGATGACGTAAGGAAGGATCCGTCATCATTCGTAGAATTTGGGGGAACGGTCTTTGCGCGCGGGCGGGACCCCTTCTTCCCCGCCTGGCCAGACGTGCTCCAGCTCAACGCGTTTCACCCCGGACTGCGGCGCGCCGCGATTGAAACCATCGCGAGCCTCGCCGGCCAATGCGACGGCATCCGTTGCGACATGGCGATGCTGTTCCTCAATCATGTCTTCGCGCGCACATGGGGAAGCCGCGCGGGCCCGCAGCCCGCCACGGAGTACTGGGCCGACGCCATCGCCGCCGTTCGGAAGGCGCGGCCGGACTTCCGCTTCATCGCCGAAGCATACTGGGACTTGGAGTGGGCGCTTCAACAACTCGGATTCGACTTTTGCTACGACAAACGGCTGTATGACCGGCTGGAGCACGACAGCGCGGAGAGTGTCCGGCTCCATCTCTGCGCCGAGCTCCCGTATCAGGAAAAGCTCATCCGGTTCATCGAGAACCACGACGAGCCGCGGGCCGCTCAAACCTTCCCTCCGGGGAAACTGCAGGCCGCAGCGATTACGATCGCGACGCTTCCGGGAGCGAGGCTATTCTACGAGGGACAGTTTGAAGGGCGAAAGGTCCGAGCGCCTGTCTTTCTCCGCAGGCGTCCCAACGAACCGCAGGACCCTGCGTTGCGGGTGTTTTATGGAAAGCTCCTCGGTGCCATCGATGCGGCTGCCTTTCGCGAGGGGCAATGGAGCCTCTGCAGGCGCTGGGGGTGGACCGACAACCCGACGTACCAGAATCTCGTGGCCTGGAGCTGGTTGAAGGGCGACGACCGTTACCTCATCGTCGTCAATCTCAGCGGCCGCTCCGCGCAAGCCCGGGTACAGCCACCGTGGGGCGACCTGCGCGGGAAAACATGGCGCCTGGTTGACGTCTTGAGGGATGTCACGTACGACCGAAGCGGCGACGAGATTGGGGGGGATGGTCTCTATGTCGACCTGGGAGCGTGGGGCTGTCATTTCTTCCGAATGCACAGCACATGACCTCCTCCTTTATCCACGCCCACGGGTCGAACCCCTCCCGGGCGGGCCGTGAATCGGTTCGCTTCGAATCCTCTGGCTTCTGCATTTCTACAGTGAGGGTGAGCGAGGTGAGGGGCGCTGTTGAGTGAGGTACGCTCTCAACCCCGCTTCCCCTCGAGGGGTGGTCCAATAGTGGTTCCAGGCGAACAGCGGCTTCAGCAGCGGGGAGAAAAGGCGAATCAGCGGCTTACGAGCAATCACCTGCTCCTCGATGTCCACGCGCGTGCCGTCCCCTTGGGGGGAAAACGTCGCTCTCCAGACGCCCTCCAGATCACCATGGATCCGGACTTCCACAACCCGGCCCGGCTCCAGGACGGTGGATTCCAGAATGAAGCGCAACTTGTACGGCAGGAGCCCACGGGCCGTCGCGCGGATGCGGTCGCCAACTTTCGGCGCCGTCCAATCGCCGTCGAGGGGTTTGGCTTCCTCGTACACTCCCTTCCACCATTCGGGCAATAGTCGCGCATCTGAGACCACATCGTATACTTCCTGCGGGGAGAAGTCCGGGATCGTCCACGTTTCGACAAAGCGATAGACATTTGACGGCATCAATCACCCGGGTGGATAAAACATTCAATTTATCGGAACATCTGCACCCGATTATCAAACCGCAGACGATAGGGGGGAACCTCATTCCGAGCGCCGTACGGTTCGGCCAGCGGGCATTCCTCAGAATGTCCCCACGGTCCGGGTCCGAAAAGGCAAGGTTTCCACGACTGACGACCCTTTCGCCGAGACCAAGGGGCAAATCGCCGGCTAATCATATCATCGAGGCGAAGCTCGGACGTGTCCAAGTGCGCCGATCGCTGAGGACACGCCACGATCGCGCTCGGAATTCATCCCCGCGGCGCCTTAACGTAACCCCCAGAGACCAACCGACGGAACGACCGTGGCCGCCCCGAATTGGCGCGTAGGCGCCGCTGGGACGGCGTCAGCCTCCAAGGTCCCGTTCTAGCCCTGGCGGAATGACGCTGAACTATTCGGCATCCTTGGGGCTTTGACCACAAGCGAGCGCTTAGGGATTACTTGTCTTTCGGACGCCACCTGCCGCGTTCGCCGGCTTTCGTATTTCGCACGCGCTCCACGTCCGGATGGTCATCGGGGTTCCACTGAGTAACATGTCGAATGGCTTCATGCTGCGAATCGTACACCCCGCTCGCCCGCTCTGCCCCCCGGGCTTTGGCGGCAAAACGCCCATCCGGTCTCTCCTCGATATAGTAATGCTTGTGTGTTGACATCCTGCACCCCCCAACGTGACTGAATATGCACGTACACTTTCATAGGACGGGCTAGGTTTCCTCCCAACGGAAGACGTGG
>Ga0187846_10000524_pt1 | contig 22312 bp, 31 predicted proteins | sample TC_taG_FD_161473 | JGI IMG/M metagenome (GOLD analysis project Ga0187846, IMG submission 161473) | Biofilm microbial communities from the roof of an iron ore cave, State of Minas Gerais, Brazil - TC_06 Biofilm (v2) | ecosystem: Environmental > Terrestrial > Deep subsurface > Cave > Wall biofilm...
GGAGATTGTTGCGGAGGATACTCCGATTCTCCTTACAAATTCCGCAGACAACTCCTATGTCCAGGGTCTGAAACTCACCGCCGATAGCGGAGGAATCGCGGTGGGATTTAATGTTCTTGGCGACGGTGGCGTCACGGTAGCCACTATCTCACCGGTTATTTGGAGTGGAAAGCAGACTATCCCAATTGTTTTCTCCGTTCCGTTTCTTGCGCATAATTGGCAGCTTGTGCCTACAGGGAATATCAGGATTTTCACTGCCGAGTCGAAATGGGTCTATGAGCCTACTCCGGAGAAGGTCTCCCAATGGGGACCAACGCAATGGACTTCGCATGGGCAAACCGGGTATATTTTCCTTTACCGGCTGGAGGCAAGTTATTCCTCCACTCAAACTGTTTCCTTGTCCGCGACGAGTTTCGATGGAACCTCCCCATCGCCAATAATTCTACCCGCCACCGGAGGCGTTCCAAAACGCTTTATGTTTGCGTTCACTCCGAATAAGGGAAAACTTTTCCAATATTCCGCGTCCTCCAGCGCGCCATTTCAACTTTTCCTCAATGATTGGACTTTGTGGCTTGGGGTCTGGGGAACTCGAACCCTGGTGCAAATTAATAATCTTGGCGAGGCCTTTGGGGATAAGGCGAAAATATGAGCACGGTTCAGAATTGGTACCCACAAGCCACGGGAAATAGAACGCTAGACGAGATATTCAAACAAATCCTGAATATTGTCTATAGCCTTTCTAGCGCAAATTCAAAAGCTATATCCGCCATTCAGGCGAAACTAAATATTCCCGGCTCCAGTCCTGTTCCTACCCCTACCTCTTACCAGGGACCCACGGTTCAAAATATTGTGTCTTCCAGCCGGGTCCTGGGAACCGTTTACCAAAACACCTTTCCTACCGCGATGTTTGTCACGGTCTCGCTTGCCTCGGCTTCCGTTTCCGGATCCATCCAAACCGCGAACGCCTTCATCTCCCAGACTGGAGCTTTCGGCGGCCAAGTCGCAAGTACGTCATTCAGTAATTCTGGAGCATCAAACATAACGATAACCGAAGATATGACATTTGTTGTTCCCTCTCAATGGTTTTATAAAGTCTCGGTTTCGGCCGGAACGCCAACCATTCAGTATTGGACTGAATGGACTTAAACGCGAGATAATGGTCTCAGGGAAAGGAATAAATGGCAAATTCAGTCCTAAAGGATCTCCAGGGTCCGGATTGGCCACTGGGGTTTGTATCGGTTACGACGCCTGGAACTCCGGTGTCAATTATGACAAATGTTGATGCCTCTGGCGTCAACGATCCTAAAACCCTAACAACTTCCGGCTCAAATGAATATACCGTCCGGGCACAGCAGATTATTTTCCAGGCCGTGAAGCCCACCGGAAGTTCTCCCGCGTATGCCAATAATTCCGGGCTGGTCTACCTTGTGCGACGAAACGCGGCTATCCAGGGTTCCGGGAACCGCGCGGACGCGGGAGTAGTGGTAAAAGTACTTGTTCCCGGAGAGACGTTCTTTCTCGCCGTGGGCCCTCAGGTGAATGATGCGTTCTCGCCCTATCGCTATTCCGTCGATGCGGATACCTCCGGGGATGGATTGCAAGTAACGCTTTTAATTTTCTAGGAGGAAATAAAATGCTTAAAATTCCAGCCTTTGCCGTTCTTGGTCTTGGACTTTTGGGATGTGGGGGAAAATCTCTATATCGAGATTCTATTTTTTGTGAAAATGGATTTCACCTTTCCCACGCTAGAATCTCGCTAAGCACTATGTCTTCGGTGTTCAGCGTCGAGACCCCGGATGGCGGGAAATATGTCATAACCGAGCCTTGCATCGTGGCTGTCGGTCAAGATCCATTCACGAAGGAAAGAGAATAATCGAAAATGATTGAATATATTTGGATGGAAGGCCCCGAGGCGGCGGAAAAATTGAATCGGATTCTCGCGGAGCAGGGAGAGATGCTCTTGAATCCCGCTACGACTCGCGCAAGAGTCGCAATGGAAGGGGAAAAGATTCTAGGTTTTATGGTTATCCAGCTTATTCCAATGATCGGACCGACAAGGATCTCAAACTCGCTCCTGCCCCATTCTGGCGGGGTCGTCTTCAAGCATATGCTTGGGGATGTTCTGGACTTTATGGATGAAGCCGAAGCGCGAGGCTATGTGGTTATTTGCGAGAATCCAGGAATTGAGAAAATTTGCAAGGTCTTGAAAATGGAAAAGCTCGAAGATCCGGTTTATATCGCGAAACGGATCGGGCTGAGGGTAGGACTTTGAGTGGCTTGATTTCCGATATCGGACAGTTATTTGGAGGGTCTTCCGCGAAGACCGACCGTGGAAACCAACTCGCGGCTACGCAGGGGAACTGGAATATCTTCAACTGGGGGCTCCCGGCGGGGCAAGCTCAACAAGCCACGGGTCAGGGAACTCTTCAGACCTCGCTAAACACGCTACAGAACCCGATAGCCTATTGGCAGAACCTTCTTCAAGGCGGAAGAACCGCCGCCGCCGCAGCCGCGCAGCCTTCCACCCAAGCGGTTATTGACCAGGCTAATGCCCAACGAACTGCCCAGGGCGCGTTTGGGACCGCCCGCCAAGGCGGAACGGCGGCCGCCAATGCGGGGCAATCCTCGGCTACGACCAAGTCGATAGATGATATTATTTCCCAGACCCTCCAAACCGGCCAAGCCACCGGAGCGCAAGGATTGGCTTCCGCGGCAGGAACCCAAGCCGGGATTGGGGCGACCCAACTTGCGAATGCCTTGTCCCTTTTGGGTCTTTCCCAGAACTCGATTAACGCGATTCTCCAGAACGCTACCGCGTCGCGTCCGATATCGCAAAAGTTGAACGCTAATGCCTGGAATGCCGGAGATGCCGCGATAACTGGCATCGCTAGTTTGATTGCACAAGGATTACAGGGAGGCTTTACCAAGGGGACGGGAGGCTAGGAGGAAATTTTCCATGGCTTTTGATCCTGGAGCATTTTTTGGTGCCCTTCTAGATCCCATGAATCGAGGTCTGGAGGCGCAGCACAGGCGCGAGGATGCGCTGAAAGACGAGAAGCGAAGGCTTCTCTCGGGATTCTACACGAGTGTTCTAGCGAATCGCGAGTCTACTCCCGAGGCTTTAAAATATGTCGAAGGCGAGATGGCGAAACTCTACGAACCAGAAGCCAAAAAATCCTTGAGCAAGGTAACTGGTTTCGTGGGAAATTTGCGAAATATGCTCTCCCGAATTTCAGCCCAGTCTCCACTTTCTCAACCAATGTTCCAGGGCGCGCCAGCCAGGTTTTTCGAGACTCCCGAGAGTTACAACGAAAAACAAATGGCGGAGCGTCAAAAAGTACTCGAACAAGCCGATGCACTCAGAGCCCAAGGCAACGCGGCGGGAGCCGAGGCAGTCGTCCGGGGAGACGAATATAAAAGAACTGGGCATTATATTCCGCCTCCCAGGATAACTTCCTTGGAAGAAAAACGCGAGAACCTAATCCAATCCCTTATCGACACGGGCATGTCTAGGACCGAGGCGGAGAAAAAAGCTTCGGATCTCACGGTGAAAGCCGAGGAGAAAAAATCGGAAGTTCCAAAACCCAATCTTCAACTTGTTTGGGGACAAGATAAAGACGGAAATCTATATCCAGTGCGATCAAATCCGAAAGTTCCTGGGGAGAATTTTGACGCCAACACTGGAGAAAGGCTGCCGGATGTACATATTGTAAATGTCCCTGACCGGGATGCGCTGCTTCGGAGATGGAGTTACGGCAAGACGGGAGAATTTTACAAAATCGGCAAGGGCCGTGGAATGTCGGAAGAACAAGCCCAGGCCTATGCGAGCAAGGCGGCGCTCGAAGTTTACGGAATCGCGCAGCAACGCGCCTCGGAAGGACTAAAAATCGACAAGGATCTTTCTGGAATTTCTCCCGATGATCCAAAGCTTAGTCCCGAGGCGCTGGGATTTGGAAAAGAGCCGCCCAAAAATCCTAGTGGAGCCGGAAATATTGCTCCGGGCCCGAAGGGTAAAATTTCTCCTCCCACGCTCGCGATCGCGCAAAAATCCACCATCACCGGACTCGGACCGAAAGACGAAGAAAACATAAATGTCTATATGGCTTCGCTTTTTGGGAACCTAAAAATCACGTCGAAGGCCGCATCAATCCGGCCCCAAGAGGGTTTGAAGGCGCTTGCTCGCGCGACTGGATTAGATCCCATGGCGTTGAACGCCGAACTCTCCGGCGATAAGGCCACCGCGACTGCTCTCGCCGAGGCGGTGAAGGTCGCCGGGGCATTCGGGAGGGTTCAGGAAACTCTGAAAATGCATGGCGCCATTCTAGCGGACATAGCAAAAACGGTCGATGATACTGGAGTTCCTCTCATAAATCGACCTCTTCGATGGTTGGAGCAGCATGTTTCCGGAGACCAGCGTTACCAAAGATATGTTCTTGCCCTAAACGCCGTTCAACGGGAGTATGCTAGACTCATTTCTGGTGGCGTACAGTCTAAAGCCATGCTTCCGGTTTCCACGACCGAGAAAGGCGAGACTACGCTTCGCGCGGATGCGACCCTAGGCCAGATTCTCACGGCCGTTGATCAGCTTCATGTCGAAGCCGACGCGGAGCAGCAGGCTTTCACGAACCAACAGGAAAACTTAAAGGAGAGGCTAAGGGGCGGGAAAGTTGGCTCGGCGATTTCAGGCAATAAACCTGAAGTCTTGACTTGGGACGAAAAAACAGGAACATTCAAATAATTCCCATGGCTGAAGATCAATTTCAGAAATATTCAGTGGGAGAAAAAATATATCGATTTCCTACTAGTTATTCGAGAGACAAAGTCACGGATATTCTTACAAAGAAAGGAATTATAAAAACACCCAGCGTCGCGGGGAAAAAACTGAATGTTCCCGGCGCGCCGCGCCGCCATGGACTTCTGCCGCCTCCGGGCGCGCCCCGGAAGGGAAAATCAATCTCCCAAGACTCCGGATCTCTACCTGTTATTGGTGGAATGATGGAAAAAGGCGGAGAAGATATTTCCGCCGGACTAAAATCATTTGGCGAGCCGGGATTGGATCCGAAACTCCATGGCGCTTCCAAACTTCTTCGCGGTTTTGGTGAAACCACCGGCCCGCTCGCGGCTGGTCCGCTCCTAGCCGCCGCTCCCGTGGGAGCGGTTCTAGGCACCGCAAGCGGTGCCATATCCCAACAAGCCGTCGAGGCGATTGCGAAGCGCGCGAATCTGTCCCCCGGCGCATCGGAATTATTCGGGGATATTGTCGGAGCAGTCGCGGGAGGAGCAGTCGGCAAGGCCAGGATTCCCAGGATTCCCAAGGTCGCGGTTAGCACAATTACTAAAACCGCCATCACTCACGCAATAGATCAGCTTCCGTTGTATATTAGAATTCCTGCCAGACTTCTTGCAAGGACTGCTCTAGAGTCTAAACCAGAAAAAGCTGAAATTTTATCAGAGCCTAAATTTGCGAATTATAGATCCGCCCCGGCGATGCCTAGAACTTCTTCTACAGAGAGATTTGAAGCTCCCGAGAAACCTCCTTACGCTCCTGCCCCTGCGGGGCCTAGGACATCCTCGACCGAAAGATTTGCACCCAAGGGAGAAGAGGAGGAAGAAGTTCTTCCCAAAACTCCATTATCTAAACCCAAGCTGAAAGAACCCGAGGAATCCAGTCTGGAAAGCGATCTCCGTCGCTCACTTGAAGCGCGCGGAATAACTCCTCCGGGGGAAAAGCCAACACCGAAGCCAAAGCTAAAATCCCCCGAACCTCCCCCAGAGCCAAAGTATGAGTTTAAGGGAAAACCCGAGGACAAAGCCGCGAAGGATGCCAAGGTCGTGGAATATTTGAAGTCCAAGGGAATCTCCACGAAGCGATGGCGGGAAGCGCCGCTCGACGAAAAGAACAAATGGATTCGAGAGGCGACTGGGTCTAAACATCGAGCCTACGGCGAGGGCACCGAGAAAGCCAAAGTTCGAACCAAGGAAATTGAGGATTTGCTCGCCAAACCTGAGCCTAAGCCTGAAACCTATTCAGGGAAGGATCAGGCGAGATGGCTTGTAGATCACGGAGGCGATGCATTATGGGGACAAATTAAAGATCATGCGGCGAATAATTCTGAAGTTCAAGGATTGCTGGATAAGGTTTATGATCCAAAGACCGATGTCTATGAGACCACGGAAAAGCTGCTTCCCCATCTTCCATTTTCCATCAGGGACAAAATTCCAAGTGTAATTCCGAAAGAACCATCCCAATCGGTGCCCAAAATTACTAAAGCTGAGGCAGCGCCGAAAATCGAGATTCCCCAGACTCCGCTTTCTAAACCGAATCTGAAAACTTCCGAAGTCCCCAAAACTTCGGCTACCGAGTCTCCTATTCCCGAGGCCGCGAAGCGATTTTTCCGCGTTACTCCAGGCCGGGCTGGAGACGAGCCTTATATTGAATTGACTTCCTCCCCCTCGAAGCTGTCCAGTGCTCAGCTTACCGAGGCGCAGAGAATTATTAATGAGTTCTCAAAAGATCCTCTCGTGGGGAACTTCGGGGGAATTCAAGATCGACTGGAAGCGGTGGAATACGCCCAATCCCATGGCTTGAATGCATCTGCCGAAGTCAAGGAATTGCTCACCGGGATTAATCCCAAGCTTGCGGCCAGGATTCTAGCCAAGTAGACTCCTTGGGATCGACTGGGCTCCACCATGGCGCACCTTTTCGCAGCCAAGCGGTTCTGAGTTGTGCATGACTCGCAAAAGCGTCGTCGTACCCGAACTCGGTGCCGCAGGAGGGACAAATCGTAAAATTCCCGGGAGGATCAGTTAGGTGGTCATATCCACACACGGGGCACAGGTACATACATTTAATCCTTACCGAAGCACTTGAACTGCCACGGGCAGACACTTGGCCAATCACACGCGCCTCGGGTCATGGGCACCAGGTTGAAGTCCCCAGGTAGTCCCTGCAGGCGCGCAGCCTCGGAGGCTACTTGCGCCCGGAATGTGAGCCGATGCGCTTCAGAGAGCGGATCTAACCAAACCTCGTGGAAGAGCTTTAGCTTATCGGTTTCCATGAGATTTACCCATTCCTTCGCGGTAATAACCGTGTCATCGGAGAGAAATTTAGCTCTCCAGTTTGGACCTAGATTTCTACCATTCCGGGCGCGAAACCTAAAATATCGCTTCAGCGAGGGATGCTCGAAGGTTCTGCACCAATTTGAGCAGCGGCGGGAGTTCCCCAAACTTCCAATCTCGATAAACGTCAGATGAGTTCCCAGTCCAGTCGCGGCCATGTCCCCGAACGTCGTCCAGGACCGAGTCTCGCGATAGAGAGAGGACTCGGAATATTTCTCTACCGTAATTATTCGTTCCAGGACATTTTCCGGAACCGTAGGAGAGGATATCCTCCACCATACCTGGGGTCCAACCGGGATAACTTTTGGAAAAATTTTCATTTCCGGGATTGCTCTCCGCGACAACCCCTCTAGAATTGTACCAAACATCGAGCAGAAATCCCCGGCAAGGACCCAAGAATTTGAAAGCGTATCTAAACCGGGATGTCTGGAATTCTCACGAAACTCCGCCTCTGCTAAGACTGCTTCTTTCTCCGGATCTCCAGATTCACCGAGACGAATATAGGCTTCCCGAAGAAGTTTATCGAAGAGAGCTTTCGGATTCCATTTCGGAGCACCTTGCGCCTCGCGCTCGTGGACCCAAATTCTCGGACATTTTTGCGCCCTGGCCAGACTAGTACCATCCAGAACCAACGGAATAGCCAATGGAGTGTTGGTTGAAGTTATATCTTCCATAACCTTCCTCGAAGATTTCCAAAAGCACTGCACGGACTTTTTTAAATCTGACGCAATCCTGACAATCCTCGCAACCCGGATGTCTGCCCTTGTGGTTCGCGAAGAGATACCTAAGCTGCTCGATCAGGATTTCTGCTTCTTTCTCTTCGGGAGTCATAAAAGGCTCCTCTGGTATTTCCTCAAGTTTTCGATTCCAAAACAATTCGAATAATTGCTCTAGCTTGATCTTTTCTAATTACTATTAATTCCTTGTCGTCTAATTCGGAGGTTTGTAAAATACTAGCTTCAAGCATTTTATGAACTATTAGATCTATTAAACTTTCCATACGGGCTTTTCCTTTTATATATTTTCTCACGAGATCGGTATCAGGCCCGAACTCAGAAGGACAATGACGAGCTACATAAATCCCCACAATAATACTGGCAACTACAATACCAATAATTAGGATTGTCATCTAGATCTCTCCATTTCTTCTTAAAATGGTCCACAATTGATGTTAATCACATCTCCCGAAGCCGTGGTTCCGGAAATAACCGCAGTGGTTGTAGTGTTGCTCGTCTGATGTTGAAGATCCGCGACAGTTGTCTGGTCATTCGCTTGGCAAGACCAGCCATTCGTCGCGGTCACGGAAAAGGTGACCGTGACCGTGCAAGTTCCCGCCGTGCCGCTAGTGTATCTTCCAGCGTGATTGTTTGCCGTGACCGCGCTTACCGTGCACCCAGTTATGCTGGTTACCGAGGTACCCTCTACCGCTCCGGTAGCTTGTACTATTCCTGCCGAGGCGCGCGCAAGCTGAGTATCCCCGGAGATACTTGTCGAGGGAACTACCGTGCTTGTCCAGCCGTATGCCATTCCGTTTCCGCCCACAAGCCCATTGGTGGAAAAATTGAAAGTCGGAGTCCCAAGAACATATGTCGTGAAAACTCCAGATCCCGTCAGGTTGGCGGCGGCCACCAGCGGTGCCCCGAATCCGCTGATCGAACCCGAGCATGCAGGTCCTATGCCCTCGGTTGCGTTTCCCTCTCCTCCAAGTCCCCATAGACATGTTACCGGTCCCGTGGATTGACCACCAAGTCCTATTTGTCGAGATGAGCTGCCCGTGCCAGGGAAGTTTCCCGATACAAACACCCCATTGAATCCCGGCGTGGTGGTGTAACTTTGCGCAATGGCCCAAACTCCCGCGGCAAGCATAACAAGAATCATGGAAATTGATACCCAGGGAATTCTAGAAATTTTGTCCTTCATCTCCTCCCCCTAATCTCCTCCCCTAATATTTATTTTACTCGAAACTGCGAGGGCTTCGAAGATATCCGAGGTAGTGAGATACTTGTCATACTTTCCTTGACACCCCACACATCGGGTTGCATCTGGCCGCGCTTGGCGTCGCTTTTCAGGAATTGGCTTCCCGCAGACTTCACAGAACGTTTCCGGCTTTGATTCCGTTTGGGCCAATTCTAAATCTTGCCCATGCTCCAACATATCTCACCAAATTCTCATCCTCCGAGGTGTGTGCAGAATTCCAGGGTCTTGGAACCAGAACCGCATTTCCCCCTTCTCGCACGAATGCATCGGTTTGGGTTTCATTGTCGTCGATAAGGATTGCGTTTCCGTGTGCGATCAAGCTCTTATTATCGATAAAGACCATTTGATTCGCGAGATGGGGAAAGTGCTTTTTCATGGAAATCTTCTTCCCCGCAACACAAGCTTCTACAACCGACTCAGTCGGAGCAGTCACAATTAAAATATTCTCCCTTCCATAATCAAACTCCAGCACTTTCACCAATTCATCCGCCTCGGGAGTCTTTTCGAGATTTGCCCAAAAGTCCACCCCGGCCTTGTTGATCGCGGACCAGAATTTTTCTCTTCCCATTCCACCGAAGTAATCTTTTATGAAAATATTCCTGTCCGTCAGGTTGTGAACCTTGAGCGCGCCTCCAACAAAATCGATTAAAACTCCGTCCATATCGAGATAGATTTTAGGCTTCATCTTCTTTCATTCCCTTTCCCCTTGGAGCGAACCCAGCCTCGGCTTCTAGCTCCTCTTGGAGGAGCGCGAGCGCCCGCCAAGCAAGCTTCGCGGAGTGACGAATTCCATCGGAATCCATTTCTCCCCGCTCAATCAGGTGGCGTGCGATGCAGTTTGCGTGATCTCGGGATTTTTCCCTATTCCAATGAAGAAGTTCTCCTGGATTGTGCTGGCGATTCCCGGATTCGGAAACCTTCGCGATCTCCGCGAGAGCGAGCGGAAAATAATCAATAACTCCTGTTGTTATTGGAAGTGATTTCCGATTCTCCGATTCTTTCGGGAGCGTGCTTAGAACGTTTTGTTTCATTTTGGGGCCAATTCTTTTGTTTTTCGCGAAGCGCGAAACCCAGTCAGAAGACTATCCGCGAGAAGGTTTATCGCGGTTTCTTGCGAGGCTTTATCCTCGGGGTTAAGTTTGAATTTTAGTTCACGAAGAATCCCCGTGAATGGCGCGAGCCGAAGATGAAGAAGTTCATGGACCAGGGTTCTTTCGGCTACCGGACCATTCTCAATTTTTATAATTGCGTTCCACTCCGAGGGATCATAAAGAGAGTGACCGAATAGATTCTCTTTTTCCTCGTCCATAATCTCGTCTACCAAGAGAATTGTTAGCTTCCAATCCTGGAGACGAAGACGTTTTTGCCACAGTCTAGCGAGTCTCTCCAGTTTTTTCTGGGTCATAACTTTCTTCTACCAGCACAAGGTCCAGGTAAAATCTTGCTCCCATCGCGGCGACGTGAAGCGCCTCGGTTCTAAGTTTGTCGAGATCTGGTTTTTGTTTCTTGATTTCATTCCAGAGTTCATCGAGCTCTTTCTTAATAACCGCGTAGCCTTCATGGAAAGAATTCATTGGACGATGTTTAAGAATTGCCTTGTCTAGTTCGTTCTCGACTCCCTCCAGAACGAATTGTTCTCCATAGCTAATCATTTTTTTAGTCTTTCTTTCCTATCTTAGCGTTAGCTCGCTTTTGCCGTTCGGTTCCAGGACCAGTCTCCACATGTTTGTATCGTTCGCGCCTAGGCCCATGACCTCGGCGTAAGTTCCATAATACCTCAAGAAACTTGAAGACATAACTCCGAAAACCTTGTCCAGGCTGATACTCCCTTTTCCATTCCGGCGCTCCCGGGTATCCCCAACCATCAGTACATCGTGAAGATGTCCCACGAAATAACAATCACTTTCGGCCTGGCCCATGAAACGATGCAACATCTGAGCCTTCGCGCCCTTCGTTCTAGCCGCGCCGCCTCCATGCCAAAGACTGATCTTGTACGGATGGTGGTTCCCATAGTAAACATCAATGAATTGCTTTCCGGCGCTATAGGGGATCCTCAGAAGCGATGCTATTAGATGCCCGAGATCGCCGAAAGTCTTCACCCCATGCCGTTCATGGTTTCCGCCCACGAAGCCTAGAATCCTATGCCTCATCGGCATCGCTAGTTCCGCGAACCGGTAGACCTGGTCTTGAGGCTCTCCGGTGTTTTCATGCGGCGAGCCCTTGGTGAGTATCGTCTCGGCATCGACCATATCCCCACCGAAAAGCACGAAACGATTTGGTTCGGACAGAATCCAGTCCCGGTACTCCATGAACTTGTCCACGTTGCAGTGCTTGTGACCGAACTGAACATCGGTAATGTGGAGAATTTCGATAGAGTTCGAAAACTCCGGAACACCGCCGGATATGTACGCGGTGACGTATTTGAATTCATCTCCGATTTGCATCGATCCCCGGAGGTCGATTATGTCTATTGGCGCGTTCTTTTGAAGATCGTCGATAAAAGTTGTCGTTGGACTAGTCATATTTTGTTCTCTTCTATTTTTCGTGATGTTCGATATCCCAGGGCGCGCCACTTGTCATGTTCCCTCTTTTCCGGTGTGTTAAATCGCCCAGAATATGTATGTCGATAACGACAGGGATTTAATGTTCCATCGATTTTGCGGCCTCTACAACCACTACATTCCCTGCTACCGCTACGTACAAACCTAGATCGATTGCACCTCCGCTCGGGGTGCCGATTACAGGAAATCCACTCTGAATCCCACTTCGCCGCGCGATTATCGCGGGTTTTCTGGGCTCTGGGACTCAAGATCCTTATACTCGGCATTTTTATATTCGACATCACGTTCCTCGTGTTTTCGCGAGCAGTAAAGCTCGCGCATTACCGCATCACTATTTTCGGGATAAAATTCGTTGAAGCACCATTCGCAAAGATTCATAAGTTCCAAACTCTCCTTAGAATGACCTACCCACCCCGAACATAACTACTTTTTGAGTTGTTACTCCCCCTAGCGACGACGGTATCTGCATGTATCCCGCATCGAAATGCCATAGGGTGGCCCCGACCTTGAGATCCGCGAATCCTCCATAGGGAAATACATTTCCCGCGTTGCTCCCTCGCGAGGCTAGACCTCCTGTGCCAAATCCGAAGATTCCTAGCGGTCCAATAGTCCGGACTTTGACCGCGATACCGATGCTGGTAGTCGCGACAATTTGCGTCCTACCAAAAGACTTTGTTATATACCCGGTCTGCATGTTGAATTGCCAAAGTTCGGCGGTCTTGTTTAGAAGCGTCGCGTAAGCCGCCCATCCGGAGGCGGAGGCTCCGCCCGAAGCCCCTCCCGCTCCGTACCAATTATTCGGCTGGGCGGACGAAAGCGCCACAACAAATAGCGATACCATGATTGTTTTCATATTTTTATCTCTCGCATTCCTTTTTCGTTGTCGATTTCCCTAGAGTCCCAATTCCAGCCCATCTTCACTTCGACCTCGCAAAAAAGTCCCGCTGGCGCGACCAAGGGATCTGAAAGGACCCGAGATCTTTCCTCCATCATGGATTTCACCCTAGGAACCATCTCGTCGAATACCTCATTCGAAGGCTCGAAGATTAGATCGTCATGAATCTCGTCGATAAATTGGTATTTCTCATCTAGACCTTCCCTACCTAGCTTGACCATTACCGCGCGCTTAATTCCGAAAGCGTCGTTCGCGGGCCGGTACGCGACCACCGCTTCGTGATCGTCTCCGGGAGAAATTTTCCACCGTGCTCCCCGAGAGTCCTCGATGATTTTTTCTCCTTCACGAGGAGAATAATTTTCCGAGAGAAATTGACGGTGAAACACGTCCCAGAACCACCGGATATATCCATACCGGGTCATTAGAAATCCATACTTATCCCCTTCGAGTCGGACCTCTTTTCTCCATTGTTCGGGCCTTGGAAAGACCTCGTTGAGACGCTTGATTGTGTCCTCTGCATCTTTGACGTTTGAAAAGCTGTCCGGGTTTCGTTTAAAAAGTCCCCTACCGGTTTGTCCGAATCCAATCCCCAGAATGGCGCGCTTCGCGCGCTCGTCACGGATTTCCGAAAATGTCATTCCCCCCGGATGCGCGGTACAAGCGTAGGCGGGAAAAATTCTAGGATTCTTGCGGTACCATTTCAACTTTTGCGAGAGTTCCTCGTCCGGGAGTTCGAGCAGCTTCTCCGGGGATTCCAGCTTTAGTAGTCCTGTGAGCGCGAAGAAACTATGCATGTCTAGTCTTGCCAGCCTCATGTAGCTTGAATCCCGAGCCTCGAACCCGGTCGTAAGCACGTGGAAGGATTTGTAATCAAAGCTTACGAACCTGTGTCCTGGCCGAGCTTCGATCATGCGACGCATTTTTCGCGCGAGACTGGAATGCTTGACAAAATTTTGTGCATTCGGCTTTTCACTGGAGATTTGGCCAGTCGCGGGGCGAAATCCGAAGAACGGATGAACCCGGCCATCGGTCGCGGGCTCCCAACCGTTCACATATGCGGACTTAGCCTTGGCTATTTCCCGATAGTCGAGGACTCGAAGAAGTAAAGAATCCGGATGTCTGCCGAGAACCTTGCGAAGCGCGAGTTCATCGGTGGTGGAATTCCCTGTCTTGGGGTGCTTGGGAACCTCGTATCTCTTGAACTTCAAATATTCCATGACTTGGTCCGAGGACCCAGGGTTAAAGGGAAGAAGTTTCGCCCACCGCGCGAATTCCTGGGTCCCGTTCCGGGACCCAGACCCGAAATGCTTGAATATGAATTCTTCATTTTCAACCATTCGCCGGGTGTCATAGTATGATTCCAGCGCGTCGCTGTCGAAAGGATTGGGAAGATATTTCGGATTCTTTTTATATCCCCTTTTCGGATGAATTGGTCGGACCTGCCACGGCGCGAGCGCGGTGACATCGGCCGAAATCGTTTCCAGGGTCGAGTCGAACTCCTCTCCCAGGGCTATCCGAATTTCGTTGTTGACCGGGATTCCCCTCTCGGACATTCGGTCAAGGACTGGGGATAGTTCCGCGACCTGGGTATTATATCCCCAGAGTAGGGATTTACCACTTTCCGGGTGAACTTTCCCTCCCATCGATGTTGTTAGATATTGAAAGACTCGAAGAGGCATGTCTACATCGAACGCTCCGTACCGGAGCGGTTCTAGAAATGCTAGGTGCTTCCATGGTCCGGCTTCCGGACAAGCAAAAGATGCCGCGAATTGGAGCCCTCTTTGGATATCTGGTTGTGCGTGATGCCACATGTCCATTCCATCGTGCCAAGTCCCGATGTCCATTCGAATTCCTAGGTCGCGAAGAAGGGGACGGTCGAATTTGCGACCATTCCAATCCAGTTTCGGGTTTGGAAGCGACATTAATTTCCCCACGACCTCGCGAAGCGAGCTCGTCCAAGGCGAAACCAAGGCGTGGCCGGGACGAATCGAGAGTTGAAACTGAGTCGGTTCGGAGGAAGAAGAGATTTTCATCTCTCCCTCATCGTCGGTTTCGAAGGTATTCCAGGTCTCGAAATCATACGACAGAATCCATTCTGGACGAGACTTCGTATCGCGGAGAAGCATTTCCCAATCCTCTAGGGATGCTCCTAGTTTCCATTCCCGGAATTCAGGCCTCGCGGGGCGTCCGTTCTTCGCTACGTCCAGGGCAAGTTTTATATCTCGAACCAGGACTCCTAGAAGATTTGGACCGATGGTTCCCCCTCCGGGGGTTTCGGTTTTAACCCCCTCCGAGTTTTTACCTTTCGACCCTCGATGTAGGGCGCTTGGGTGAAATGTTCCGATTACTGGAATTCCCGGATACCACTCGGAATCCACGATAAATCCCCTGGTGAGAGAGATATTGGTTTTGTTTCCCTTTAGTCCGGAGAGTTCCCGGAAGGCTAGTCCCCCCAGGGCTAGAATGGCCCTAGGCTTCATCTCCTCGACTAGACGATCATTGTCCGCCCGGCTTCCCCGGATTGCGTCGAATTCATAAGGCATCCCGGAGAGTTTGTTCCCTGGAGGTTGATACCACACTAGGTTAGTCAGCTTTAGGGTTTCTCGTTCCACCGGAACGCGCCGCAAGGCCCGCATCAACATCGAACCTGCATCTGCTTGCGGTCTGAACGGGAGCCTATCCTTTGCCTCGTGGCTGCCGAGGCTCTCTCCGAAAAAGATCACCCCGGAAGAACCTGTGCCTTCCGGGGCCATCTTGGGACGGTTCGCGATATAGGAAGTCCAATTCATTTTAGAATTCTTCCTCTTCTTCTTCGTCTTCGTTCAGTTCGTCCAGTTCGTCTTCGATTTCGTTGGAAATGCTTCTTAGGACTAGTTTTAGTTTTTGGAACGACTCCAATTTGTCCGTAAAGCCCAAAGCCTCATCTTCAAGAACCGAAATTTGCTCCCGGAGTTCGCTAATGGTCTCTTTTTGATTCTCGATCCGGGTTTTATATTGTGATGTGGTCATTTTTCCTTCTTTTTCCTCCTTTATTGATGATAAAAACTGCCTGCAAGACTCCAGATATGTCCATTCGGACAGCTTGCTCTTTTCTGTCCTAAGCTCACCGGAACCTTTACGTGAACTATTTGCGGATGTTGAACCGGTGGCGCGGGACAAACCGGGCAGTAGCTCCGGTAAGAAACTCCACTCCTAGTTCTGGGATGGGAGTTTCTCCCGGCACGCAATCGATTCTCTTCAGCCCGATTCATTGGGAATTTCTCAGAACTCCTCAGCGTTTCCCTCTTGCAAAGTAAAATTTTCGACCCTGAATTTCGGCCCCACGCTTCATTTCATCAAAAGTGCAGTCGCCGGCTGGACCCTCGATGAATCGATAGTCATTTCGAAGGTGTAGTTTTGTACGTCATTGGATTTCTCCTTTTCTTTTGCCTGGCGCTAGAACCGTGAGGCACTAAAATACCTCACCACTATCGCTCTCGCACGAACAAGCTCTCCCGAGGGAGAATCGACCTCCGGGGTATATCCGCCATCCTCGCGTTGGGGAAAGTTCCTCTGTCCCTTCAGGAATGGCTTCGGATAAACTTTCGCTCCGCTCGGGTCCAGCGAGGCGCTCTCGGTGGCTTGCCATTGGGTTACGACTCCGACGACTGGCTCGGCGTTGAATGCGATCTCCGCCGCGTCCGCGAGGTCCGAGGGAATCGCATGATTCGGCGCGGGACTGCCTGAAATCGCCATTACCGCCTGAAGCTTGTCCCCGCCAGAATTGGGACTGTCGAAAGTTCTGGTCAAAGTCTCGCCGGAATCCGGGTCTAGAATTTCCAGCACTAGGTTCGCGGTGACCAGGGGTTCTCCGATATGAGAGCCGGATTTTTTCTTGCCCACCGTCACGCCTCGGTCGGAAATGCTGAGTCTGGCAAGGTGCTTGCCATCGTCTGGAAGCCTGGGCATAAAGAACTCATCCGGGTTCTCGTTGATTGACTCGTCGTATACGATTGGTTCGTTCGAAGTTTCAACGTCGTTGACGTCTACGTTTGACATTTTGGTTTTCCTTTCCGAGCATTTTTTGCCGCTGATGCTCACCTCTTCCCTAGGCTTTGCCCACAATGATTATGGCTTTGGACTTTCCCCGCCTTCCTCCATGGCCGCGAGAAGGGTTCCGCCTATGGCCGTTATGCCACCGGTGGTAGGGGGAAGAGAACCGCTTTCCATAACGTCTTGAATTTCCCATGTACTTTATTTAGATGTTCTCCCCTCCTGGAGGGATTCATTTTTGTATTTGAAGTCCAGATATTTTTCCATCCCGGCCTTCTCGGTAAGCGGGATGAAGCCTCCAGGAAACTCCCGCTCCAGTTCTTTCGTCCGTGAGAGTGGAAGTGAAAGCTTCGCCCGCCAATTCATCGAAATCATAACATCATCCGGATGATCCTGATAATACGCCTTGTACAGCACTGTTCGATTGTTGCCTATCCTGGCGATTTCCCGGACCAGATGGAAGGTGTCGGCGAATTTCTTCGCGGTTCTACCGATCGCCGCGCTGCCGACTGTAGCAGGACCAAGAACGCTGTTTTTTCCGCTTCCCGTCTTGCCATCGTCTTCTCCCCGGCCTTCGTGACCCGTCCACCAGACCATATCGACTGGGAGAACCGAGAACCTGGGTACGAGCTCCCCGAGGACAACATCTTGGACGTTTCCATAGTGAGATTGCGCGGTTTGGCCGAATGTTTCTTCATAATCCTCGACTTTCTCCGTCAAGGGATTCACGACTTTAGCCCTGGTTTTGAAACTATATGCCAGACCCTCGCTAAGCTTCCTTGCGTGATGAACGTGGTCCTGGCGAAGTAGTTCCGCGATCGTGGTAAGCCCTTCAATGGCCTCTAGTCCAACAATCCTTCCCCTTGAGTCCTTTAGTGGCTTGCCTTTTGGGGATGGCGGCGTCATATATCTCCGTCCGTTCTTGATTGTCATCCATGCGCCGTCCGAGAGCAAGGATAGAACCGTGAACGGATTATCCTCTTCGTGAAGATTCTGAATATCCAGGACTTCAATTATTCCTTCCGGGTTCTCCTCGCTGAAGATTAAATTTGGCGCGTCCGTCAGAGGTCCCCAAGAACTATCGGCGGAGATGAGGCGAGTGGTTTTGCCGGTGCGCTTGAAGAGCCATTGCGCGACTTGGCCGATCTGGGTGGTTTTTCCAGTCCCCGTCTCGCCATAGGTTAGACATGTATCAGGACGCTTCATTTTCAAATCCTCCCGTTTCATTTTCCACCGATTCCAATACATAATTACAATAGTTCGGAACGTTGTTCGGAACTTCCTTTACCCTATGCGTGATGCGTCCCACGACGATGGCTTCAACGCCATCGTTCCAACCATTATAATCGTGATATGTCTTTATGGCTTCCTCGGCGGCCTTTACCGCCTCTTCCTTGGTGGCGAACTCCTCGGTGTTGAAGCTGTTCTCTTGATCGAACATGAACCAGTTCTTAGCTTTCATTTTCCACTCCCTGTAAATCCCCGTAAAGACTATCGCGTTTCGTATAGAGCCCGCTGCCGATTGGGTCTGCCGAGATGTGAGAGGGACCAAAGCATATTTCCCTGGCCGGGCACGGGCTCCCGAAAAGTTTGCATCCGAAGGCCGTGCCGTTCTGGGGAAAGTCTTCGTCAAGAATCTCGGCTTTCGCGTTTTCGAGATAACCAGAAATTTCCGGATCCGTTTCGGACCCGATTGCCTCGTCTATAAGTTTGATGCGCGAAAGCGCGTCAGCGATTCGGAATTCCTGGCTCCTCATCTGCCGAATATACGAATCTATATGCGAGGGTCTGCGAATTATCGGCGCGGGCAGAACCCAAAGCTTGTTCAAGATGTCTTCGGGAATCTTGTCCATCCATTCTCGAAGAGAAATATACTCATTCCAAACCGGGGCCAACTCCCACTCACCGGGGCGTTCGTGCTTGCGCCCGTTTCCTTCACATTGGAGGATGCCTTCCGGGAAGTTCTTCGTCTTCCTTCCGTACCGATGCGGCGCGTTGCATGTCCAGTGATAGGATGGAACGAGTTCTCCGGATTCCACGGATCTCCAACCCCAGACCAGCGAACTGTCCTGACGTTTTGAGTCGCCAAATTTAACTCTCGGACCTTTTATGAGATATGCCATTTGCACCCCTGCGGCGTAGTTAGCGCGAGATTGCTCTCCCCAGGTCTCGGTGATTCCCTGAAGATCCACCCGGGTTTCCTCCTCTCGAGGAAGGAATGATGCGGTTTTCCACGAAAGCACAAAAAGTCTTCCCGAGGCTCGATCGCGAAGCAACGCGTCTGGGGTGAAGTGGAATTCTATGTCCTCGCCATTTGGATTTTCCAGCGTTACCATTCCAGAGTGCTCGATCTCCAGGATTTCGTAGGTTTCCAGGAGTTTCGGGACTATTGTCCTGGCCGCGAGGCGGACAAGATTCTCGGAGAGATTTATTTGTTCCGTCCAAACCGAGGTGTTTGAAAAGTTTGCGATGCTTTCGGTGCGAATTCCGAACTCCTCGAACGCAGCTTGCGCAGCCGAATCTTCAAACCGGGGAGTATATTCCCGGAATCCGGTTTGTTGGTAGGCGTTTAGGATTTCCGCTAGTCCTTTGTGAACCGCGCCTCCGGTTGCTAGAAATATTGAAGGCTCGGCCGGGGACAGCCCAGAACCTTCGTATTCCCCGAGGTAATATCTCATCCTCGGGCATTGCTGCGCCATGACAACTTTGGAACGGTGGGATATCATTTTCCTGTCCTTCTCTCGCTTTCCTCCTGCTCGGTCCAGGGGAAAATATATCCGAAGTCAGAACGGTTTGCAACTTCCCTTCCCTTTAAGTGTTCCTCTGCGTTATAAAGGATTTTCCGGGCCCAACTTCGTCCTATACTCTCATAGGAAACCCCCCCTACTGCGACTGCCAATCGAGCTTCAGTGAAGATATTTTCCGTGACAAGCGTCATTCTTTTACCTTCCGTTTCGATTAGATGCATGAGATTCTCAAAAAGATGCGAAAATTAAATCAGGACCTTCGTGAAGCCTTTCCGTCCCATGGAACATCTGAAAAGATGAAAGAGAGAGAGACCCTTTGACTTTATACCAAAAACTCATGCTTGCCATCGGCCCGGAACCGGACGATCCTAAGTATCTTAAAGCCGGAAAGGCTTGCGCCAAAAATCCCATCGCAGCAATCGTCTTATGGACAACGCTGACAACCCCCCAGGAACGTGCCGCATTCGTACGTGGACTAGCAGAGGGAATGGGAATTAATGGGAAATTACAATGACTTCCTAGTCGAGGATATCCTGCCCGCTCGGGAGGTAAACCTCCTGGCGGGGCCCTCGGGTTCGGGCAAGACAACCCTTATGATCCAGGCGTTTCCGGAGTTTCTCCGGGGAGGAAAGTTTCTGGGCAAAAAAATCCTCGCGCCTGTTCAAGTGTTTTATCTTTCTTGCGACCGAAGCGAAGCCTCGTTCAAACGCTCCCTGGACGCGCATGAGCTTTCCCATGATTCCTTCCCCTGGGGAGTGGACGAAAAGATCCCTCGCGGAAGCGGGGGAACCAGACTTTTCGAAATCTTCCACTGGGTTCACGAAATCTGCCCGGATGTAAGACTTCTGGTTATCGACGGATTTCTGACTCTCCTCCCGGAGGGAAACCCGAATAACAACGTTGCGGTGGCGGAATTTTTGAGACTTGCTCGAAAGTTGTGCCAGAAATTCGATCTTACTCTCCTCGGCATCGTGCATACTCCGAAAATGCGCGAGGGTGAGGACTACGCGAATCCCAGGCAAAGGATTTCCGGGGGTGTTTCTTGGGCCGCGTTTTCGGATCTGGTTATTCTCGTTGAGCCCGAGGATTCTAGGGATCCTGAAAATCCGAACCGGGTCATTTCCGTGCTGCCTCGCCAGAGCGCGGAATACCAGTTCACCCTTCGCAACGTGGAGGGGAAGCTCGTGGACATCGAAGCCGAGACTAACCTTGCGAATCTTGAAACCTCCGTCGAAAACTCCCCGGAGGGAACGATATTTACAACTTCCGATCTTGCGACCCTCGCGGGAGCGGCATCTCGCGCCACGCTCTTTAGATGGATTGCCCAAGCTACCGCGTTAGGATTGCTGGTCAAGTCTGGTCGGGGACGTTATTCTAGAGCCCCTGGCGGGTCCTTACTTCCCGCCTAAGCACGGCCTTGTCAGCCAAACGGAAATTATTATCCTGTTCAAACGTTTTGATTCTCCAGGCGCTTCGCGAACATCGGATTAAAAATCACCTGCCCAACCTCGTCGATTACATCGGTCTCTGGGACTTCATAGGCGTTTATGTTTAGCCCCCACGCGCGGAGCTGAGCCCGTGTCTCTTCCGGAAACCACTCCGAAAGCTGTTCTTTAGAGTCGAATCCAAAAATATAATATCTCGGAATTGGGCCTACCGGCATGGGCCACTCCATGCCGTACATTTCGTGTAGTAACACGACATCCCAAGGTTCATAGCCATTTTTTTTCTCCAACGCGGCCTGGAACAGTCCAGAGCCGGTTTCATTTTCGATTCTATAAACGACTCGGTAGGATTTCGCGGTTTTCGCGGATTTCGCGGTGTTGTCAGTCATGAATTGACCTCGCCTTTCTTACACTTGCCTTGGGTGTACCCACCCCCCCTGACGGGGTAAAGGAAATCGTGAGACTAAGGGGTTAAGTCCTTTCGCCCCGCTAGGATCGAAGTAATCCGGAGAAAGTCTCACGGACCCTCCGTGAGACGAACTTTATTCACGAGAGTGAATAAACAAGAACTCAAATCTCTCCCGTGAGACTTAGGTGAGATTATTTCAATCTCTCTCATTTATATATACTTAACCCCCTTAGTATCACTTTTCTTTACTCCCCAAGGGGAGGGCAAGTAATTGATTCTAAAGAGCCGGGAAATTGAATAATTATTCATTTTCCCCCTTTACTACCCCCCGAGGTGGTAGGACTGTGTTTCTCGCACTTGTGAGGAGGATTTTTGATCGTCTCAAAAATTTCAATACCTTTGTGTAGTTGCGCTAGATCGTCCAATTCTTGTCCTGCCCCATCCATGCCGAATTCCGCAAGATCGTACGTGGCGCTTTGTCCATCACCAAAGCTGACGAATACCCAAAGATCTTTCTTTTTCACGTCGTTTCCATCCTTTCCATCCTTTTTCCTACGTTCCGCGTAACTCTTGTGAGGGCCCGGTGGTCACGAAAGATTTACACCATCATTCCAGGGAATCCCTCGGATCCCCCGGAGTTCCTCTCTCCAGCTGTAGGCTTCCATTGCGATCTTGCGAAAGGTTCGGTCGAAATTGGGAAGCAGAATCTTCCGGAGTGCCTCGAACCTCCCGGCGGCCCAGGAATGTCTGTCCTTCGGATTCCGTCGAACTTTAGCCGAGATCCAACCATTTGGGGTGGAGATTTTTGCGATCGTTGTTTCCCGGAGGACTGGGACACCAAAGCCAAATGTTCTCCGAAGAGCCTTTGGCCATAACATCTCGTAGCCTTGGTAGAATTCCACCGTGACCGGAAGTGAATAATACCTGAAGGCGAAACTTGAGCTTTTTTGCATGGTGGTTAGACGCTCGGCGGAGCCGAAAAGATTCATGAATCTTTCTCGCGGCGCGCGCGTCTAATCGAGTATGAAGAAGATTTTCCTAGTTCTCGTTTTGTTCGCGATCCCCGGATTCGCACAGTTCGCGACCCCGACCCCGGACGAGATCTCGCAAAACCAAGTCTATTGGCA
>Ga0187846_10000525_pt1 | contig 22281 bp, 20 predicted proteins | sample TC_taG_FD_161473 | JGI IMG/M metagenome (GOLD analysis project Ga0187846, IMG submission 161473) | Biofilm microbial communities from the roof of an iron ore cave, State of Minas Gerais, Brazil - TC_06 Biofilm (v2) | ecosystem: Environmental > Terrestrial > Deep subsurface > Cave > Wall biofilm...
TCGCCGAGCGCGGCGCCTATATCGTGCCAACCATGGTGATCTGCGAGCAGCTTGTCGTGATGGGGCGCAAGATGGGATTTCCGCCGCAAAGCCAGGAGAAGGCGGACTTCGCCTGGAAGTCGGCGATTTCCGGGCTGGATATCATGCGCCGCGCCGGCGTCAAGCTGGTTTATGGAACCGACTTGCTGGGCGGTCTGTATACGCGCCAGTGCCGGGAGTTCACGCTGCGCAAGCAGGTTTTCACGCCGCTGGAGATGCTGCGCCAGGCGACCTCCACTGCGGCGGAGATGATGATGCAGTCGGGGCAGCTTGGCTGTGTGGCGCCGGGGGCGCACGCCGACCTGATCGTCGTCGACGGCGACCCGCTGAAAGACATCTCGCTGCTCGAGGCCGATGGTTCAAATCTGCGAGTGATCGCACGGGCCGGCGAGCTGGTGAAGTGCGAACTGTAGACAACAGGAGGAGAACAAAATGACCAGTCTGGCTTCGCTCTGGCTGCCGATCCTTATATCGGCGGTTTTGGTTTTCATCGCGAGCTCGGTGATTCACATGGCGCTTCCGTGGCATCGCGACGACTACGGCACCGTGCCGCAGCAGGACCAGGTGATGGACGCGTTGCGGCCGTTCGCGATCCCGCCTGGCGACTATATGCTGCCGCGCGCCGGCGATTTCTCGAAAATGAAGACACCCGAGTTCCAGGACAAGCTGAAAAAGGGCCCGGTGTTGATCGCGACGGTGATGCCGAGCGGGCCGTTCTCGATGGGCAGGCCGTTGCTGCTGTGGTTCGTGTTCAGCCTGGTGGTGGGATGGTTCGCCGCGTATGTGGCCGCGAGCACGCTGGCGCCGGCGACACCCTACCTGAAGGTGTTCCAGGTCACCGGAACGGTGGCGTTCGCCAGCTATGCGCTAGCGCTGTGGCCGATGTCGATCTGGTATCACCGTTCCTTGGGTACCACGGTGCGGTCGACGATCGACGGGCTGATCTACGGAGCGTTGTCCGCCGGCGTCTTCGGCTGGCTGTGGCCGGCCGCGTAACCGCCCGCAGCGGCGATCAGGCGAACACGTTGGTCGACAGGTAGCGGTCGCCGCGGTCGCAAACAACGAACACGATCACGGCGCGCTCGACTTCCGCTGCGATCCGCAGTGCGATCGCGAGCGCGCCACCAGACGAGATTCCGCCGAAGATACCCTCCTCCGCGGCCATCCGTCGCGCCATGTTCTCGGCTTCGGCCTGCGTCACGTACTCGATGCGGTCCACGCGCGAGGCGTCGTAGATCTTCGGCAGATATGCCTCGGCCCACTTGCGGATCCCCGGGATCTGGGAGCCTTCCGCCGGCTGCGCTCCGATGATCTGGATGCGCGAATTTTTCTCCTTCAAAAAACGCGACACGCCCATGATCGTTCCGGTCGTCCCCATGCTGGAGACGAAGTGCGTGATCGCGCCCTGCGTGTCGCGCCACAGTTCCGGCCCGGTCGTCTCGTAGTGGGCGCGCGGGTTGTCCGGATTGGCGAACTGGTCCAGCACTTTTCCTTCGCCGCGCGCCTGCATTTGCAGCGCCAGGTCGCGCGCGTATTCCATTCCGCCCATCGAGGCCGGGGTCAGGATCAGCTCCGCCCCATAGGCCCGCATCGGGGCGCGCCGCTCCGCCGACAGGTTGTCGGGCATGATCAGCGTCATCCGGAAACCCCGCATCGCGGCGATCATCGCCAGCGCGATGCCGGTGTTGCCGCTGGTGGCTTCGACCAGCCGGTCGTCCGGCTTGATCTCACCGCGTTCCTGCGCGCGGCGGATCATCGACAGGGCCGGCCGGTCCTTCACCGAACCGCCCGGGTTGTTGCCCTCGAGCTTGGCCAGCAACACGTTGCCGCGCCCGGCGCCCATCCGTTGCAGTCTGACCAGCGGCGTATTCCCGACGGTCGATTCGACCGTAGCAGCCTCCCCTCTCCCCCTGGGGAGAGAGGTCGGGGGTGAGGGGCCGTTCGGGTCCTTTTCCCCTAACTTCATGTCACCTCCAATTCCTCGATGCGGCGCGGCGGGTAGCTATCCCAGTTCGAGCAGCCCGGGCAATTCCAGTAGAACTCCCGGCTACGGAAGCCGCAGCGTTCGCAGCGATACCGTGCCATTTTCTGCGCCTCGGCGTGGATCAGGCCCCGCAGCAGCGGCAGCTCCGGGTCGGCAGGCTGCCGGCCGCTGCGCAGCGCCAGCAACCGCTCGAAGCCGAGCAGCGACGGGTGGCGCTGCAGCTCCTGCCGCAGCAGCGCTTCCGCAGCGTCGGCGCCTTCCCACTCCCGGATCCAGCGACAGGCCTCGTCCAGCAAGTCGATCGAAGGATGCTCGCCCAGGCTGCGACCCACAAGTGCGAGCGCCTCCGGGCGCCGGCCCTCCGCGTCGAGCGCCTTCATCAAGCGCTCCATCACGAGCGGCGCGTAGGCGGGCTCGTCCGATACGACCCGCTGCCAGTGCTCGATCGCTTCGCGGCGGCGTTCGCGCCGCAGCGCGAGGTCGCCTGCCAGGATCGCCGCGCGCACCGATTTCGGATAAGCCTTCAACGCTGCCCGCAGCTGCTCGTCGGCGCGGGGCAGATCCCCGGCCGCGGTCGCCTGCTCGGCCAGCTCGCAGTGGAAGTGCGCCAGCGCGACCTGGTGCGTTTCGCCTGCCTCACCCTCGAGCTGCCGCGCGCACTCGATCGCGCGCGCCCACTCGCGCTCCGTCTGATAGACGCGCAGCAGCGCCCGCAGCGCCTCAAAGCGGTGTTCGCGCTCCTGCAGCAGGCGGCTAAAGGCGCCCTCGGCGCGATCGAGCATTCCTCCCTTCAGGAAGTCCTGTCCAAGCTCTGCAAGCGCATTGGCGCGTTCGGCCGCAGGCAGATCGGCGCGGCTCAACAGGTAGTTGTGGATTCGCACAGCGCGGTCGATCTCGCCCTGGCGTCGGAACAGGCTCCCCAGCGCGTAGTGCAGCTCGATCGTCTCAGGGTCGAGCTTGACGACCTCGATGAAGGCATCGATCGCGCGGTCGGGCTGCTCGTTCAGCAGCAGGCGCAGCCCTCGGAACAGCGACCGCGGCGCCGCACCCTGGTCCGCAGCCCGCACCCGCGCCTCATGGCCGCGCGCCCACCAGCCGACCGCGAACAGCACCGGCAGCGCGGACAGGTACCAGGGTTCGAATTCCATCGGTCAGCGGCGGCGTGCGCGCACTTCCGTCGTTTCCAGCCCGCCGACCGCGCCGACCCGGCGCGCAACATCCGGAATGGCATCGGGCGTGGGGGCAGACCCGACCGGTTGCTGCTCGCGCGCGGCGCGCGTTAGCGCCGCGATGCGGCGGCGCTGACGGAACAGGTGCGGCACCAGCGCCAACACTCCCGCCGCCGCCCCGGCAACGAAGCACGCCAGGATCACGACGACCAGCGGAACATCGGTGTCGCCCCGAGCAGGGATATGCAGCGTCACCGACACCGTGTTCTGCAGCGCGAACCAAAGCACCAGAACGAAAAATACCAGCCGCAGCAGCCAGCCGATCAGGTCCATGGGGAGCGGGATGCGGGCTAGCGCGCGGGCCGCTGATCGGACTGCGGGGCCGGATCGGCTTCGCCGGAGCCATCGACCCGGATTCGAAGCTCCTTTCCGGCTTTGAAGTGCGGAACGAACTTGGCCGGCACCTGGACCCGTTCGCCGGATTTCGGATTGCGGCCGATCCGAGGCGGCCGATAGTTCAGCGCGAAGCTGCCGAATCCGCGGATCTCGATGCGCCCCGCCTGGATCAGCGCGGCGCCCATCATGTCCAAAATCGCCTTGACAGCTTCGTCGGCGTCGCGCGCGACCAGGCGCGGGTTGCGCTCGGCCAGCCGCGCGATCAGCTCGGACTTGGTCATCGCCTGCGGCGAGCTCATCGCGTCGGGCCGGCGCAAATCGGGCCTACTTCTGGGTGTCCAGCTTGGCTTTCAGAAGCGCTCCCAGATTGGTGGTGCCGGTGGTCGCTTCCGACTGCATCCGCGCCATCGTCTCGGCCGCTTCGGCGCTGTCCTTGGCCTTGATCGACAGGTTCAACGTGCGGTTCTTGCGATCGACGTTGATGATCATCGCAGTGACCGCATCGCCCTCCTTCAGGTGGTTGCGCGCGTCTTCCACGCGATCCGACGAGATCTCGGAGGCACGCAGATAGCCTTCGACCTCGCCATTGAGCAGGACGACCGCGCCCTTGGCATCGACGCTCTTGACCTTGCCGCTGATCACCGAGCCTTTCTCGTGCGTATGCGCGAAATTGGTGAAGGGGTCGCCGCCGAGCTGCTTGACGCCCAGCGAAATGCGCTCGCGCTCCACGTCGATCGCCAGCACGACCGCCTCGAGCTCCTCGCCCTTCTTGTACCGGCGCGCCACCTCCTCGCCCGGCTCGCTCCATGACAGGTCGGACGTGTGGACCAGGCCGTCGATTCCTCCCGGCAGCCCGATGAACACGCCGAAGTCGGTGATGGATTTGATAGCACCCTTGACCTTGTCGCCCTTCTTGTGCGACAGCGCGAAGTCTTCCCAAGGATTGGGCCGGCACTGCTTCATCCCGAGCGAGATGCGGCGGCGGTCTTCGTCGATCTCAAGCACCATCACCTCGACCTCGTCGCCCAGCTGAACGATCTTTCGCGGGTCGACGTTCTTGTTGGTCCAGTCCATCTCCGAGACGTGCACCAGACCTTCGATCCCCGACTCGATCTCGACGAACGCACCGTAGTCGGTGATGTTGGTGATCTTGCCGAACAGGCGTGTGCCATGCGGATAGCGCCGCCCCAGACCTACCCACGGGTCCTCTCCCAGCTGCTTGACGCCGAGCGAGACGCGGTTCTTCTCCTGGTCGAATTTCAGGACTTTGGCGGTGATCTCCTGTCCCACCTGGACCACTTCGGTCGGATGCCGTACGCGCCGCCACGCCAGATCGGTGATGTGCAACAGACCGTCAATCCCGCCCAGGTCGACGAAGGCACCGTAGTCGGTGATGTTCTTCACGGTTCCGCGCACGATTGCGCCTTCCTTCAGCGTCTCCAGCAGGCGCGCGCGCTCCTCGCCCATGCTGGCCTCGAGCACGGCGCGGCGCGACACGACCACGTTGTTGCGCTTGCGGTCCAGCTTGATGACCTTGAACTCGAGCGTCTTGCCCTCGTACGGCGAGGTGTCCTTCACCGGGCGCGTGTCCACCAGCGACCCCGGCAGGAACGCGCGGATGCCGTTCGTCATCACGGTCAATCCGCCCTTGACTTTGCCGGTGATCGTGCCCGTGACCAGCTCGCCGCTCTCGAGCGCCTTTTCCAGGTTCAGCCATGCAGCCAGACGCTTGGCCTTGTCGCGCGACAGGATCGTGTCGCCGTAGCCGTTTTCGAGCGATTCGATCGCAACCGAAACGAAGTCCCCGGGCTTGACGTCGACCTGCCCCTGATCGTTGCGGAACTCGTCGATCGGGATGTAGGCCTCCGACTTCAGCCCTGCGTTGACGACGACGAAGTTCATATCGACGCGGATCACTTCAGCAGTGATCACCTCGCCGGCGCGCATCTCGTGGCGCGCCAGGCTTTCCTCGAACATCGCGGCGAAGCTCTCTCCGCCCCTTTGACTCAGGGTTTCACCAGCTACGGAAGACATGTCGACCTTCGTTCACGCCGCAGGCTTGCCCTGCAGCGGGGTTGATCATCGGGCGCGGAACACGCTTTCCGCGCCCACCAGTTCGCATCAATGCTCTGAAACCGCCCGATACCACGCCAGCACCTGCGCCGCCACTTCGTCAACCGTCAGGTTCGAAGCGTCGAGCTGCCACGCATCCTCGGCCGCCACCAGCGGTGCCACCGCGCGGGTGCGGTCGCGCTCGTCGCGCTCGCGCAGGTCCTGCAAAAGAGCGGCGAGGTTAACAGAATATCCCTTTTCCTTCAACTGCTTAAAGCGCCGCTGCGCGCGCACCTCGGCGCTCGCGGTCAGGAACACCTTCAAGCAAGCGTCCGGAAATACCACCGTTCCCATGTCGCGGCCATCGGCCACCAGCCCGGGCCGGCGTCGGAACGATCGCTGCAGCTGCAGCAGCGCGTCGCGCACCGGTGCATGCGCCGCCACGCGTGAAGCCAGCCGTCCGACCTCCTCGGCCCGAATCGCATCCGTCACGTCCTCATGGTCGAGCTCGACACGGCCGCTGTCGAAGCGCAGGTGTGCATCGCGCGCAAGTTGCGCCAGTGCCGCCGCATCGCCCGGATCGACCTTTCGCCGCAGCGCCTGCAGCGCCACGACCCGATACAGCGCGCCGCTGTCCAGGCAGGCGAACCCGAGCTCGCGAGCCACCGCGTGGGCAATCGTGCCTTTGCCTGACGCCGTCGGACCGTCGATCGCGATCACCGGCGCTAGTGGCATAGTTTCGCGAGCTCCGCGAAGTAATTCGGGAACGTCTTGGCCACGCACTGCGGGTCGCGCACGTGGATCGGCACGCCGCCAGCCGCTGCCAGCGAAAAGCACATCGCCATGCGGTGATCGTCGTAGGTATCGATCGCGGCTTCCTGCACGGAGCAAGGTCCGTCGATTTCGATCCAGTCGGCGCCGTTTCGAACGACCGCGCCCAGCTTGCGCAGTTCCGTTGCAACGGCAGCGATACGGTCCGTTTCCTTCACCCGCCACGAACCGATGCCGGTCAACCGCGTGGTTCCTTGCGCGAACAATGCCACGACGGCGGCGGTCATGGCCGCATCCGGTATCCGGCTGCAGTCGACGTCGGCCGCTGTCAGCGGAGCCGATCTCGCCTCGATCCAGTCCGCCCCCAGTTCGACCTGTGCGCCCATTCTCTGCAGGAGCTGCGCGAACGCGACGTCGCCCTGGATGCTGGCGGAGCCCACACCCTCGACCGTTACCGGGCCGCCCGCGATCGCACCGAGCGCCAGGAAATAGGAAGCGCTCGAGGCGTCGGCCTCGACCGCCAGCGCGCCCGGTGAGCGGTACTGCGCAGGCGTCACCTGGAAGTGTCCCTGGCCGCGAACGACCTTCACGCCGAAGAGCTCCATCAGTGCGAGCGTCATCAGGACGTAGGGCTCCGAAGTGAGCGGGCCCTGCACGTCGATGCGCAAACCCGCCGGCGAGGCGATCAGCGGTGCCGCCATCAGAAGGCCGCTGACGAACTGACTCGAAACCGCGCCGCGGATCGCAACTCGATCGGACGCTACAGCCCCGACCGGTTCGATCAGCAGCGGCGGAAAGCCGTCCGCTCCTTCGAAGCGGATCTTCGCGCCGAGCGCTTTTAGTGCTTCGACCAGATCGCCAATCGGGCGCTCGCGCATCCGTGCCACACCATCGAGGCGATAACGCCCGTCGGAAAAGGCCAGCACCGCCGCAAGCGGCCGCATCGCAGTTCCTGCGTTGCCCAGGTTCAGATCCGCCTGGCGCCGCGGAAAGCGTCCTGCGCAGCCGGCAACGACCGTGCACCCATCCGCCACGAAGGTGTCAACCGTCACGCCGAGCGCGCGCAGCGCCTCGATCATCACGCTGGTGTCGTCCGCGTCGAGCAATCCGGTCAATCGCGTCGTCTGGTTCGACAACGCGGCCAGCAACAACGCCCGGTTCGAAATGCTCTTGGAGCCGGGCGGCCGCACCCGCCCCTCGGCGTGCCCGATCGGCTGCACCGTCAGCACCGGCGCTGCGTCACGACTCATTCCGCCTCCCGCCGAGGGCACGCCGGGTGCGGCTGGCAAGCTCGAACAGGTCCTGCAGCGCGCGTGCATCGTTCGCAACGAGCGCCGCGTCGACCCGCTGCAGCAACGCGATCAGCCCATGCAGCTCGCGTCCGACCGCTTCGCGGTTGGCCAGCACGATGTCGCGCCACAGCTCCGGACCGCTGGCGGCGATCCGGGTGAAGTCGCGAAATCCCGGACCGGTCAGCGACAACACCTGCTCGGAATCGGGGCGGCCGGCGATGTGCGCGACCAGCGCATAGGCGAGGACATGCGGCAGGTGACTGACGCACGCCAGGATTCGATCGTGCTCGACCGCCCCCATCCGCGTGACGCGCGCGCTGCACGATCGCCACATCTGCTCCACCCGCAGCACCGCATCGGCGCGCGTATCGGGCGCAGCGGTGATGACGACGGTGCACCCATCGAAAAGTTCCGCATCCGCAGCGTCGAGACCGGGCCGCTCGCCACCTGCGATCGGGTGTGCCGGAACGAAGCGCTCGAACGCGGGTCCGAGCGCGCTGCGTGCCGCCGCGATCAGGCCGGCCTTGGTGCTGCCCACGTCGGTTACGACCGAATCGGGTCCGATCTCCCCCGCGATCTGGCCGAACAGTGTGGCGATCGAGCTGACTGGAGCTGCCAGCACCACCAGATCGGCATCCGGCACGGCCGACGCCGCGTCCGCTGCGCTCGCATCGAACAAGCCCAGCGCGACGCCGCGCGCAGCAGCCTGCGGATCGATGTCGTAGCCGGTGATCGAGGCGGCGAGGCCGCGGCGCCGCAGAGCGGCGGCGAGCGAGCCGCCGATGAATCCACAACCGAGGATTGCGACTTTCACTGCTTGGCGGCAGCGGCTGCAGCGTGCATCGCCTGCGGCAGCGCCTGCAGCAAGCGCTCGTTCTCCTGCGGCAGGCCGATCGTGATGCGCAGCCACTGCGGCAACCCGTAATTGGCGACCGGACGCACGATCACTCCGAGCTGCAGCAGCTGCCGGTAGACCGCGTCGGCAGGTCCGATGCGAACGAGCACGAAGTTCGCGTTCGCCGGCGCCAGTTCCAGCCCCAATGCGGACAGACCGCTGCACAGCTGCAATCTGCCGCGCTCGTTCAGCTCCACGCTGCGGCGTACGAACTCCGCGTCTTCCAGCGCAGCGCGCGCTGCCGCCTGCGCCACCGAGTTCGCGTTGAAGGGCTGGCGCACGCGATTCAAAAGGTCGGTTGCCTCGCGCTGGGCGATCCCGTATCCGATCCGCAGCCCGGCCAAGCCATAGACCTTGGAAAAGGTGCGGGTCACGATCAGGTTCGCAAACTCGCGCACCCACGCAAGACTGTCGGAGCGCGCCACCGGCGGCAGGTATTCGTTGTACGCCTCGTCCAGCACAACCAGCACGTGCGGCGGAACGCCATGCAGGAACGACTGCAACGCATCGGGCGCCAGCAGCGTACCCGTCGGATTGTTCGGATTGGCGATGTAGACCAGGCGAGTATCTGCGGCGATCGCCGCGCGCATTGCGACCAGGTCGTGGCCAAGTTCGCGCGCCGGCGTCTCGATTGCGCGCGCCCCGCGCGCCTGAGTGGCGAGTGCGTAGACGGCGAACGCATGTTGCGAATACACGCAACTGGCGCCGGGAGCGAGCGTCAGCGCCGCTGCCAGCTCCAGGATATCGTTGCTGCCGTTGCCGAGGGTCAGCCAGGAAACCGGTACGTCCAGGCGGCGCGCCAGCTCGATCTTCAGCGCGGTTGCATTGCCGTCGGGGTAGCGCCCGACGTCGGCCAGCGCCGCAGTCGCCGCCGCGCGCGCGCCCGCCGGCATTCCGAGCGGATTTTCGTTGGAGGCGAGCTTGACGACCGACTCCGGTTTCAGGCCCAGTTCGAGCGCCACCTCCTCGATCGGGCGGCCACCCTGGTACGGAGCGATTCGCCGCACGTACGGCAGCACGCCCGCGCCGGCTGCGGCCGGCCCGCCCACGCCGTCGTGCGCCTGCCCACCCGTCTTCACGCAGCCCTCGGATAGGAACCCAGGCAGCGGAAAAACGCGCATGTCTGCCGCAGCTCTTCGAGCGCAGCGGCCACCGCCGGATCGGTCTCGTGCCCCTCAACGTCGACGTAGAAGTAATACTCCCAGGAGCCGGTGCGCGCGGGACGGGATTCGAAACGCGTCATCGAAACACCGTGCTGCGCCAGCGGCCCCAGCATGTGATGGACGGCGCCGGCGCGGTTGTGGACCGACAGGACCAGCGACGTCTTGTCCTGCCCGGTCGGGGCGCACTGCTGCGGGCCCAGCACCAGGAAGCGGGTGCGGTTCTGCGGATCGTCCTGGATTTGGCGCGCAACCGGCGTCAGCCCGTACAGCAGCGCCGCATTCTCCCCTGCTACGGCCGCGCCGGTCGGGTCGAGCGAAGCCTGGCGTGCCGCTTCCGCGTTGCTGGCCACTTGGACACGCTTCAGCGCCGGAACGTTCTGGTTCAGCCAGTTGTGACACTGGGCCAGCGCCTGTGGATGCGCGAACACTTGTGCAATCGCCTCGAGCGTGCCGCTCAGCGTCAGCAGGTGATGCTGCACCGGCACCGATACCTCCGAGATGATCTTCAGACCGGTCGACAGCAGAAGGTCCAGCGTGCGGCTCACCGCCCCTTCGGTCGAATTTTCCACCGGCACCACCGCATAGTCGGAGCGAGCGCTCTCGGCGGCCTGGAACACGTCGTCGATCGAGGCGCACGCATCCATCCGCACGCCGTTGCCGAACTGCCGCAGCGCCGCCAGCTCGGAGAACGTCCCTGCCGGCCCGAGGAACGCAACCGATAGCGGCTGCTCGAGCGCTCGGCAGGCCGAGATGATCTCCCGGAAGATGGCCTCGAGCGTGGCCGCGCTCAGCGGGCCGGGGTTCAAAGCGGTAGCCGCTCGCAGCACACCGACCTCGCGCTCGGGCCGGTACACCGGCAGCCCGTGCCTGGATTTGAGCCGGCCGACCTCGGCCGCAAGACGGGCGCGAAGATTCAGCAGCTCGATCAGCTCGCGATCGATCGCATCGATCTTTTCGCGCACCGGCGCAAGGGCAGCATCGTTCGGCGCTTCCGCGGGCGCAGCACCGTCCGCCGCGGACCCGGTCATCGGCAACGCACCCTTTTTACCCATGGCGCCGTGCGAACTCCCGCATGTAGGAAACGAGCGCCTGCACCCCCGCCACCGGCATCGCGTTGTACAGGCTGGCGCGCACGCCGCCCAGGCGGCGATGGCCGCGCAACTGCACCAGGCCACGCTCCGCGGCCCCGCGCAGGAACTCCTCCAGCAGGGCGTCGTCGCGCAGGAAAAACGGCACGTTCATGCGCGAGCGATCGGCGGCGCGGACGCGGTTCACGTAGAAGCCCTCCGACTGGTCGATCGCCCGGTACAAGAGCTGCGCCTTCTCGATATTGCGCCGCTCGATCGCAGCCACGCCCCCTTGGCGCTTGAGCCAGCGCAACACCAGAGAGGCAAAGTACACCGAAAAGGTGGGCGGCGTGTTGTAGCCGGAACCGGCCCGAGCATGCGTGCGATAGTCGAGCATCGTCGGCGTGGTGGGTGCGCAACGCCCGAGAAGGTCCTGGCGCACGATCACGACGGACAGGCCGGCCGGCCCCAGGTTCTTCTGGGCCCCGGCGTAGATCAGGCCGTAGCGGGACACGTCGAGCGGACGCGACATCAGATGGGACGACGCGTCCGCCACCAGCGGTACCGAACCCGTGTCCGGGATGTACGCAAACTCCACGCCGTCGATCGTCTCGTTGCTGCAGTAGTGCACATAGGCCGCAGCCGGATCGAGCCGCAGTTCGGCCTGCGTCGGGGCGCGGGTGTAGCCCGGCGGCGAGTTGCCGGGGGCGCTGGCGGCGATGTTCACACGGCACCACCGCCGCGCTTCCTCGATCGCCACCTGCGACCACGCGCCGCTGTCCAGGTAATCGGCGCGGTCCGATCCGCCCAGCAGGTTCAGTGGCACCATCGCGAACTGCAGGTGCGCCCCGCCCTGCAGCAACAGCACTTCGTGCGACGCCGGCACGCCGAGCAGCTCGCGAACGAGCGCCGCGGTCTCGCGCATCAGCTCGACGAACCGCTCGCTGCGATGGCTCGTCTCGATCACCGAGTAGCCCAGGCCCTGCCAGTCGAGCATCTCGTCGCGCGCTTGCGCCAGACACTCTTCGGGCACGGCGCCGGGACCGGCGGAGAAATTGAAGACGCGCACGACTATTCGCCGTCGCGCGTCGGCGGTTCAACGGACGGGCCGGCAGGCGTCGAGGCGCCGCCGTCGCTGGCATGGCCATTGGCGCCGCTGCCGTTGCCCACATGCTCCGGATCGGTCTCCACCACCCTTTGGAGGCCCGCCAGGCGCGTACCTTCGTCGAGCGCGATCAGCGTCACCCCCTGCGTGGCGCGCCCCATTTCACGGATCTCCGCCACGCGCGTGCGGATCAGGACGCCGCCGGTCGTGATCAGCATGATCTCGTCGTCCGGGTTCACCAGCGTGGCGCCGACCACACGGCCGTTGCGCTCGGTGGTCGCGATCGCGATCATTCCCTTGATGCCGCGGCTGTGGCGCGTGTACTCGGTGATCGGAGTGCGCTTGCCGTAGCCGTGTTCGGTGGCCGCCAGCACAGCCTGGCGCTCGTCGCCCGCCACCAGCAGCGCAATCACGGACTGCCCGCTGTCCAGCTGCATGCCACGCACCCCGCGCGCCTGGCGCCCCATCGGCCGCACGTCGTTCTCGTCGAAGCGAACCGCCTTGCCGGCGTCCGAGAACAGCATCACGTCGTGGCGTCCGTCGGTGATCGCCGCCCCGATCAGGAAATCGCCCGGATCCAGGTCCACCGCGATGATGCCGGCCTTGCGCGGGTTGGCGAACTCGGGCAGCGGGGTCTTCTTCACGGTGCCGTTGGTCGTGGCCATCAGAACGTAGCGGTCCGCATCGAACGAGCGAGTCGGCAGAACGACGGTGATCTTCTCGCCATCGGCCAGCGGGAACATGTTCACGATCGGCTTGCCGCGCGAGGCGCGCGAGCCGTGCGGCGCCTCCCACACCTTGAGCCAGTACAGGCGGCCGCGGTCCGAGAAGCACAGGATCGTGTCGTGCGTGTTGGCGATGAACAGCTGGTCGATCCAGTCGTCGTCGCGCGTGATCGTGGCCTGTTTGCCGCGGCCACCGCGCCGCTGCGCACGGTAGTCGGCCAGCGGCTGGCTCTTGATGTACCCGGCGTGCGACAGCGTCACCACCACATCCTGCGGGGCGATCAAATCCTCGGTGACCAGCAGGGTTCCGTCGTGCTCGATCTGCGTGCGGCGCGGATCCGCAGCGCCCTCGCCGTGCTGGCGACGCAAGTCGACGAGCTCGTCGTGGATGATCCGATTGATCCGTTCCGGCCGCGCCAGCACGTCCAGCAGGTCCGCGATCTGGGTGATCACCTCGCGGTATTCGGCCAGGATCTTGTCCTGCTCCAGGCCGGTGAGACGCTGCAGCCGCATCTGCAGGATCTGCTCGGCCTGCTCCTCGGACAGCTGGTAGCGCCCGTCCTCCTGCAGACCGAACTGTTGCGGCAGCCCTTCGGGACGCACCGAGTTCATCGCAGCGGCGCCGGAACGCTGCAGCATGTCGCGAACGAGCTGCGAGTCCCACCGGCGCGCCATCAGCTCGCTTTTTGCGACCGGTGGGGTCGGTGCGGCGCGAATGATGGCGATGAATTCGTCGATGCTCGCCAGCGCAACCGCCAGCCCCTCGAGCACGTGGCAGCGCGCGCGTGCCTGACGCAGCTCGAAGGCCGTGCGCCGCATTACGACTTCGCGCCGGTGCGCGAGGAACGCCTCGAGCATCTGTTTCAGGTCGAGCAGGCGCGGCTGACCTTCCACCAGCGCGACCAGGTTCATGCCGAAGGTGTCCTGCAGCTGCGTGAGCTTGAACAGGTTGTTCAGTACGACATCGGGCAGCTCGCCGCGCTTGAGCTCGAACACGATCCGCATTCCGGACTTGTCCGACTCGTCGCGAATGTCCGAGATGCCCTCGATCTTCTTGTCGTTGACGAGCTCTCCCACACGCTCGAGCAGAGCGCGCTTGTTGACCTGATACGGAAGCTCGTCCACGATGATTGCGCTGCGCGCGCCGCGGTCGATCTCCTCGGTATGGGTCCTCGCGCGCAGCACGACCCTGCCTCGCCCGTTGCGATATCCCTCGTGCACGCCCTCCAGCCCATGGATGATTCCGGCCGTCGGGAAGTCGGGCGCCGGCACGCGCGTGATCAGATCCTCCACGGTGGCGTCCGGATTGGCGAGCAGCAGCAGGCAGGCCTCGACCACTTCGCCCAGGTTGTGCGGCGGGATGTTGGTCGCCATCCCGACCGCGATCCCGCCGGAGCCGTTCACCAGCAGGTTCGGCAGGCGGGTCGGCAGAACGGTGGGTTCGCGCTCCTTGCCGTCGTAGTTCGGAACGAAGTCGACCGTCTCCTTGTCGATGTCGCTGAGCAGTTCCGAGGCGATCCGGTCCAGCCGGCACTCGGTGTAGCGGTAGGCGGCCGGGTTGTCGCCGTCGATCGAGCCGAAGTTGCCTTGGCCGTCGATCAGCGGGTAGCGCAGCGAGAAATCCTGCGCCATCCGCACCAGCGCGTCGTAGGTCGCGGTATCGCCGTGCGGATGGTATTTGCCGAGCACCTCACCCACCACGCGCGCGCACTTCACGTACGGGCGGTTCCACAGGTTGCCGGCCTCGTGCATCGCGAATAGCACGCGGCGGTGCACCGGTTTGAGCCCGTCGCGGACGTCGGGCAGCGCGCGGCCCACGATCACGCTCATCGCGTAATCGAGATACGAGCGCCGCATCTCCTCCTCGAGGGAGACCGGCAGCGTTTCCTTGGCGAAGAGATCCATATTTGAGCAACTCAAATTTTACCAGTGACCCCTCCTTGTCCCTCGCCATCACTGCGGCCGCCTTGGTATAACGGCGGCCTCGATCGTTCGTCCGGAGGGGAGGCTTGCGACCCGTCGACACGCTGATCAGCGCCCGCTGGGTGGTACCGGTAATCCCGCGAGGGGCGGTTCTGGCCGATCACTCGGTGGCCGTCGAAGGCAGCCGCATCGTCGCGGTGTTGCCGACGGCCCTGGCACGCGCACAGTTCGCGCCCACCCGCCACATCGACCTGCCCCAGCACGTGCTGGCGCCGGGGCTGATCAACGCACATGCGCACGCCGCGATGAACCTGCTCCGCGGAGCCGGTGACGACCTGCCGCTCGGGCGCTGGCTGAACGAGCGCATCTGGCCGCTGGAGCGGGCGCTGGTGAGCGAGCGCTTCGTCTACGACGGCACGCGCCTGGCCGCCGCCGAGATGCTGCGCGCCGGCATCACCTGCTGCAACGACATGTACTTCTACCCGGAGCAGGCCGCGCAGGCGTTCGCGCAGCTGGGAATGCGTTGCGTGGTCGGAATCATCGCGCTGGAGTTCCCGAGCGCGTACGCAGCCGACGCCGATGACTACCTGCGCAAGGGCTTGGCTGCGCGCGATGTCCTGCGCGGGGAGCCGCTGGTAGGCTTCGCCCTCGCACCGCACGCGCCGTACACGGTGGCCGATGCCACGCTAACGCGCGTCGCGATGCTGGCCGAGGAGCTCGACGTTCCGGTTCACACGCACGTGCACGAGACGGCGGCGGAGGTCGAAGAATCGGTCCGACTGCACGGAGTGCGCCCGCTCGCACGACTGGATCGGCTCGGCCTGGTGAGCGAACGGCTGCTCGCGGTGCACGCGGTCCACCTGCTGCCCGAGGAGATCGCGCTGCTGGCGCAGCGTGGTGCCAGCGTCGCGCACTGTCCGGCATCGAACCTGAAACTGGCGAGCGGTCTCGCACCGACAGCCGCGCTGCTCCGCCAGGGTGTTGCAGTGGCGTTCGGCAGCGATGGGGCAGCAAGTAACAACCGGCTGGATCTGTTCGAGGAAATGCGCCTGGGCGCTTTGCTGGCCAAGGGCGCTGCCAATGACGCCTCTGCTCTGCCGGCCTGGCAGGCGCTGGAATGCGCGACCGTGCACGCCGCTGGTGCACTGGGACTGGGCGACCGGATCGGCTCGATCGAAGCCGGCAAGGACGCCGATCTGATCGCGGTCGACCTGTCGGGACCGGAGACGCAGCCTTGCCACGATGTGGTCTCCCAGCTGGTCTATTGCGCCGGGCGCGAGCATGTGAGCAGCGTCTGGGTGGCGGGTGAAAGGGTCGTTGCCGACCGTCTCCTCATGCGCGGCGAACGGCAGATCGACTTCGAACCGATCGCCGCCTCGGCTCTGTACTGGCAGGCTCGCGTGCACGCGGCAGGCCGCGCAAAGTCCTCACCTTCCACATAGGTAGCAAAGAGTCGCAGGTGGGACTCAAGAGACGCATTTGTGGGATCCGCGCTGCGGTATATTGAACCCCGCTCGATTGCCGAATCGACCGGCTCGCGCACCTGCGGCGCGATCTGATCCGAACCAACACAAAAGAGGAGCAAGGCGATGGGCCTTCCAGTGAAGTATCGCTATCTGTTCGCTACGGCGCTGACGGCCACGTCGGTCTGCGCGCTGGCGAAGGACATCCAGGGCAACCCCAAGAACACCGGTTACTGGCTCGACCAGCGCGGCACCGTTGTGGTCGACCCCTATGGCCTGTGCTGGCGATCGGGGTATTTCAGCAAGGACCTGGCGCTGGCGGAGTGCGATCCGTCGCTCGTTCCGCCGCCGCCGCCTCCACCGCCACCGCCTCCGCCGCCACCGCCTCCGCCGCCACCTCCGCCGCCGCCTCCCCCGCCGCCGCCTCCGCCGCCGGCACCGGTCGTGGTTCCGATGAGCGAGACCATCACGTTCGGATCGGACGAATCATTCGATTTCGACAAGGCCGTTCTGAAACCGGCCGGACGCGCCAAGCTGGACGACCTGGCCGCGAAGATGCAGGGCGCGGATATCAAGGCGATCCACGTGATCGGCTATACCGACGGGATTGGAACCGACGCCTACAACGATGCGCTGTCGAAGCGCCGGGCCGATTCCGTGCGCGAGTACCTGACCAGCAAGGGGGTCGACTCCGGCCTGATCGACACCGAGGGGCGCGGCAAGCGCGACCCGGTGGCGAGCAACGCGACCAAGGAGGGGCGCGCGCAGAACCGTCGCGTGGAAGTGCACGTGGACGGATCGCGCACGATCGTGCAGTGATGGATGGATGAACGTCGACCCGGCCGAGCTGCAGAAATTCAGCGAACTGGCGCATCGCTGGTGGGACCCGGCCGGGTCGTTTCGTCCACTGCACGAGATCAATCCGCTGCGCCTGGATTGGATTGACCAGCGCGCACCGCTGGCCGGAAAACGCGTCGTTGACGTCGGCTGCGGCGGCGGCATCCTGTCCGAAGCGATGAGCGCGCGCGGCGCCGACGTGCTGGGAATCGACCTGGCCGACAAGCCCTTGCGCGTGGCGCAGCTGCATGCGCTGGAAAGTGGCGCGAGGGTGCGCTATCGCTCGTCCAGCGCCGAGGATCTGGCACGCGAACAGGCCGGGGCGTTCGACGTCGTCACTTGCATGGAGCTGCTCGAGCACGTTCCGGACCCGGAATCGACGGTGACGGCGTGCGCCGCGCTGGCGCGCCCGCAGGGCTGGGTGTTCTTCTCGACGATCAATCGCAACGCGCGCGCTTTCCTGATGGCGATCATCGGAGCCGAGTACGTGCTGCGACTGCTGCCGCGCGGCACCCACGAATACGACCGCTTCATCCGCCCCAGCGAACTGGCACACGCTGCGCGCGGCGCTCTGCTGGAGGTGGAAGAGGTGCGCGGGATGTCGTACTCCCCGCTCACCCGCGAGTACCGGCTCGGCGCGGATGCGCGCGTGAACTACCTGATGGCATGCCGCAAGCACCCGTGAGCGCAGTCGTGCTTGCGCCTGCGTTGCAGGCGCGCACGACGCTCGTGCTGTTCGACCTGGACGGGACACTCGTCGACACCGCCGAGGATCTGGCCGCCGCCGTCAACCAGTGCCGCGTTCGGCGGGGCCTGGCTCCGACGCCACCGCAAGACTTGCGCCCCTGGACTAGCCACGGCGCGCGCGGCCTGATCCGGCAGGCCTTCGGGATCGGGCCGGGCGATGCGGGCTACGACGAACTGCGGGCCGAATTCCTGGACCACTACGAGCAGGCGCTGTGCGTGCACTCACGCCTGTACGAAGGGGTCGAGCAGACGTTGACCGCGATCGAAGCCTCGCAGCGCCGGTGGGGCGTGGTTACCAACAAGCCGTCGCGGTTCACGGGGCCGCTGCTGCGCGCGCTCGGGCTGGGGGTGCGCGCCGCGTGCGTGATCAGCGGGGATACGACGGTGCGTCCGAAACCCGATCCGGCGCCGATCCTGCGTGCATTGCACGAATGCGGCGCGCAGGCCGGCGAGTGCATGTACGTCGGCGACGACCCGCGCGACATCGAGGCCGGGCGCGCCGCCGGAGTGCGCACCGTGGTGGCAGCGTACGGCTACCTGGGGGGTGCCGACGACGTCGCGGCCTGGGGAGCGGACCTTGTGATCCGCCAGCCGGCGGAACTGCTCGCCTGGCTGTAGTTTCCTGAGTCGGAAATTCCTCGGCTCGGGCGACGCTCTTCCAGCCGCAGCGTGCGGATGTCGTTCAGCATCACCTCCGGCTGCAGGAAATCGAGCGCATAGATCTCGCGCACCGTTCCGGTCGGATCGATCAGGAACAGCTTCAGCATGTGATCGATCGCGGCTACCCGCCGGCCGCTCGCGTCGAACTCGACGCGCACGTCCTGGCCCAGGTCCTCGAGCACGGGTTGCAGCTCGGCCATCGACGGTGCCGTCAGAAAATCCCACTCGAAGCCGGCGCGAGACGCCGCGTCGCGGGCGTAGGCGCGCAGCTGCTTCGGCGAGTCGCGCGCGGGATCGAAACTGATGCTGACGAAACGCACGCGGGCAAGCAAGTCCGGTTGGGCGGCGATGCGGTCGCGCAGCGCAGACATCAGGCCCAAAGCGAACGGACAACCCAGCGGATCGGAGCAGTGCGTGTAGAAGAACGTCAGCAGCGTGATCTTTCCGCTCGTCAGGTCGCGCAGCCGGCGTGGACGGGCGGACGCATCCAGCAGCGTGGCATCGGGGCTCGACTGTATCCGCTGCAGGGAGTACGTCCCGGCCGCGGGGGGCACGAACTGCGTCCGCGGCGGCTGTGGCGGGCCGGGGTCCTGCGCGGCGCCGGCGCTGCCGGCCAGCGCAGCCAGGGATAGCGCAACGAGCGCAGCTGCGCGCCGCACGGCCGCGCGTCCGGCGAGCTGGCCTTCAGTAGGCCGAGACCAGTGGAGCACTGTCGACCGCCGCCCTCCCGGTGGGACGCGCGGTGAATTTCATGTGATGCGGGCGTCCCAACTTCTCCTTGGCGAAGTCGATTCCGAAGGCGGGCGTCAACTCCTTGCCGTCCCAGTGGAATGCTCTCAAGAACTGCTCGTTGTCGGCACCGGTCTTGTCCCAGTGCGACAGCAGGCTCGAGGTGATGTAGATGCGCTTGCCGTCCCAAGATTCGCTGATCATGTTCACCTGCGAGCCGGTGTGCTTCTCGTATGTCTGCTTCGGATGCTCCGGATCCGTGATATCGAAGTAGTGGGTCATGCCGTCCATGAAGGTGTTGACCCACAGCCCCTTGGCGTCGGCGCGGATCGAGATATCGACCGGCAGCGGCACCTTGGCGGGATCGCCGATCGTGCCGACCTCCCTGGCCTGCCACTCACCCTTGGCTCCCTGCCGGATCAGCCACAGCTTGGACGTGAGTGCCGTCGCGGTGATGGCCCAGTCGTCGTTCGGATTGAGCGACCAGCGGATCTCCAGCGGAGCGCCGGGTACGTCGAAGATGCGGCGCGGCTGCATCGCTTTCAGGTCCCACAGGACCATCGTGTGGCCGAAGTGCTTCATCGCGACCTCGTCCTTGATCAGCGCTCCCAGGTCGCGCATGTAGTTGTCGCGCCCGGCGAAACTGGAAGTCAGCAAGGCGTTCTTGCGCGGGTTGATTGCGACGTCATAGCCGTAACCGTCGCCTTTCACCCCCTGCACGGTGCCGGTCGGCATCATGTAGTTCTGCACGAAATCGCCCTTGTTGTTGTAGACCGCAATGCCGGTGACGCCGCCGTTGTCGGCGCTGTTGGACAGGTTGCCCACCAGCATCCGGCCCGGCAGTGCGTAGAACGTATGCGGGCCGACCAGTCCCGTGCGTGCGGTCAGGTCGGAGATCGTCTTGACCAGCTTCGGCTTGGAAGGATCGGTGCCGACGTCGAACACGAAAATCTTGCTGTCGTCCAGCCCGCCGGCCCACAGGTAGCGGCGGTCGTCGGTGAAACCCATGTGGTGCGCCTCGCCGCGGCCGCCCACCGACAGTGTGTTCACCACCCTGCCGTAGGTCTTCGAACGAGGGTTCGCGTCAACCGTCACGAGCTTGTCCGAGCCGTCGCCCCAACCCTCGACCCCGAGGGTCCAGACCTGCACGTAGTCCTCCTGGCCCCTGATCAGGCCCGCCGTGTACGGCGAGTTGCACGTCTCGTCGGCGGCCGCTGCAACCGAGAACGCGACGGCGACCAGCAGCAGCAACCATGCCACCACGGCACGGATGGAATCGCTACGACGCTGTTTTATCTTCATTGTCGTTCTCCCCTTGGGCAGCGTGACCGCGATCTTGCAACACCGGCTCGCTGCCCGCATATCCCCTTACAATAGCTCGTGTCGGTACTGGGGGCGACCTGGTTTCGACGCAGGTAGAGAAACAGCGCGGTGCATGCCGAGGACCAGTCCCCTCGTAAATCCACTGGAAGCCACACAAACGCCAACGACGAGCGTTTCGCTCTCGCCGCTTAAACCCGGTGAGACGCTGCACTAGCCTGCCACTGGGCTAGGCCGGGCAACCGGCAGCAGCGCCATTTTCAGTGGCTGGATACGGGCGAGGTCGCGGCGCCCGCATCGAGACCAAGCGACTGGCTGCGCGCCGGCCCGCCGGTTGGCCAAGCGCGCGGCGAGATCCAATAGGCCGGCTACGCATGTAGAGCCGCCTGCGGACCGCTTGCGGACGCGGGTTCGATTCCCGCCGCCTCCACCACTTACCATTCCCCTGTGAATGCACATGCGCGCCAGTAGGTGCGCTATGTGCTTGAAGTTGCACGGAAATCCGGACCTTTCTACAGTCGTTCCCGTGCGACTGAATGTCCGGCCGTGCCCCCCGACGCAAGAATTTTCGGGGGATAGCCGGGGGAAGGCGAACATCGAAGTGGCCAGGTATCTGCTCAGCGCGCGGCAGGTTCAGACGGCCGGCGCCGGTGATCTGTGCGACGGCGGTGGCCTGATGCTGCGCGTCCAGGCGAATAGCGCGGCCTGGGTCTTCCGGTTTACGTCTCCGACCGGCAAACGTCGCGAACTGGGCCTTGGCGTCGCTGTTCGGAACAGCATCGCCGACGCGGGCAAGTCGCTGACCGATGCGCGCGATGCGGCCGACGCCGCGCGCAAGCTGCTTCGCGACCGGCGCGATCCAATTGACGTCAAGCTCGCCGAGCGCGAAGTGGCACGCAAGGCCGAAGCCGAGAAGAAAGCGAGCGCGAAGCGCGAACGCACGACGCTCGCCCGCGTGGCGCGCGCCTATCACGAGTCCACGATCGAGCCGTCGCGCACGCCGGTCCATGCGCGGGAATGGATCGGCTCGCTGGAGCGCCACGTGCTCAAGAAGCTGTGGCAAGCGCCGATCGACCAGGTCACGGCGCCAGAGCTGCTGGCGGCGCTGACCGAGGTGACTGCCACGTATCCGGAGACCGGGCGGCGCGTGCGGCAGCGGCTCGAGGCGGTCTTCGATGACGCGATGTTCCACGGCCTGTGCAGCAGCAATCCCGCCAGGAGCATCCGCCGCAAGCTGTCCGAAGGCCGGCGTGCCCTGGAGCGAGGTCAATTCCGGGCGCTGAGCTACAAGGAGCTTCCGCGCTTCCTGGCCGAGCTGCGCAAGGTCGAGGGGATCAGCGCTCGCGCACTGGAATTCGCGGTGCTATGTGCAGCCCGCACGTCGGAGATCCGTTTTGCCCGCTGGGCCGAGTTCGACATGGAACGCGAGGTGTGGACCGTGCCGGCTGGGCGAATGAAGGGCAAGCAGGAGCACCTGGTGCCCCTGAGCGATCGTGCCACGGAGCTTCTTGAAGGCCAGAGAGGCATTGGCGAGGACTACGTGTTCCCCTCGCCGACCAATGTGCGGAATCCGCTCAGCGCGATGGGCATGCTGATGTGCCTGCGACGGCTTGGAGTCGCCGAGAAGTCGACCGTGCACGGAATGGCCAGAGCGTCATTCAGCACTTGGGCCTACGAAGCGGCCGGGGCGCGCGAGGAGATCGTCGAGGCCTGCCTCGCGCACAAGGAGGCCGATCGTGTCCGAGCTGCTTACGACCGAAGCCAGCACCACGCGGCACGCCGCCGGCTGCTGCAGGCCTGGGCCGATTACTGCGCGGGCGCCGAGCCAACTTCCAATGTGATCGAGGGCGACTTCCGTGCCTCGCGACCCGAGACGGGCGGCAAGCCGGTTGGCCGGTCGGAGAGGATGTAGCCGTGTTCGACGTGTTTCGCTTCGCATGGTTC
>Ga0187846_10000526_pt1 | contig 22241 bp, 22 predicted proteins | sample TC_taG_FD_161473 | JGI IMG/M metagenome (GOLD analysis project Ga0187846, IMG submission 161473) | Biofilm microbial communities from the roof of an iron ore cave, State of Minas Gerais, Brazil - TC_06 Biofilm (v2) | ecosystem: Environmental > Terrestrial > Deep subsurface > Cave > Wall biofilm...
CGCGGCCATCAGCCCGTAGGCGAAGCTCCAGCCACCAAAGCTCGCAGCGTAGAGGGCCCCCGCCGAGGCGACGAGCATACCGATGCGGTAACCCCATTGCGTCGCCGCCGCTCCCGCACCCTGCTCTTCCGGGCGCAGCAATTCGATGCGGTAGGCATCGATGACGATGTCCTGGCTCGCCGACAGGAACGCGACGACGACCGCAAAGAGTGCGGTCGCCCCAGGATGCTTCCCCGGATCGGTGAGGCCGAGCGCCAGGATCGCCAGCGCGAGCGGCGGCTGGATCGCCAGCGCCCAGCCGCGTCGCCGGCCTAGGGCTCTCGTCAGAAGCGGGATCGGCATTCGGTCGATGACCGGCGACCACAGGAATTTCATGCTGTAGGAGACGCCGACGAGCGCGAAGAGGCCAATCGAGGTGCGCGAGACGCCGACCTCGGACAGCCAGAACGACAGGGTTCCGAAGGTCAAGGCGAGCGGCAGCCCGCTCGAAAACCCCATCAGCAGGATCGCGATCAGCCGCGGTTCGCGATAGACCGCGAGGGCGGCGAACCACCCCGCATGCCCCTCACCCTCCCGCTTCGCGGGTCCCTCCCTCTCCCCGCGGGCGGGGAGAGGGTTGGGGTGAGGGGCCGTCTCCGCCTGAGACAATCCGGTCAGCAAGATTTATTACGATTTCTTCTCGGCGTCTGCGGCGACCTGCATCTTGATGATCTTGTCGGGGTTGGTGACGGCCCCGTTGCGAGCCGGGTCGCCCTTCTTGATCTTGTCGACGTTCTCCATCCCGGACACGACTTTGCCCCAGATCGTGTATTTGCCGTCGAGCGCGGGTGCGGGTGCGAACATGATGAAGAACTGGCTGTCGGCGCTGTTCGGGTCGGAGGTGCGCGCCATCGAGACGGTGCCGCGCACGTGCTTTTCGTTCGAGAACTCGGCCTTTAGCGGATGCCCCGACCCGCCGGTGCCGTCGCCCTTCGGATCGCCGGTCTGCGCCATGAAACCGTCGATCACGCGGTGAAACACGATGCCGTCATAAAATCCCTGGCGCACTAGCGCCTTGATCTGCGCGACGGTGGCCGGCGCCAGATCGGGCCGCATCTCGATGACGACACGCCCCGCCGGCACGTCCATGTAGAGGGTATTTTCCAGGTCCGCAGCCATCGCCTTGACTCCGAAAGTGAGTGCCGCGATGAGCAAGCAGAGACGACTCAGCGCTGCCATGATTGGATCCCGTAAATCGTGTCGGCGGGACCTTAGCCGAACCGGCGGCGCCGCGAAAGCAGCCCCCGCCGCCTTGCACAAAAGCGAGTGTGCGCCCCATATAACTCGGGAGTATGATATTGTCAATTACTAAATTACTAACATGTGGGTGCGGATAACGCACGGTCGGAGGGCGCTGTTGCCATTTCCCTGCCGACCGGTTTGGTAGGGAAAAATTTTTCCCTGCCGGCGGTTTGGTCGATCCGGCCAAGTCTATGATTCCGTACAATTTTCGAGCCCGACAGCGCCATCTCTAGGCGCAAAGCCCGATTTTTCCCTGCCGGCAGGGAAACGCGGCCAATCGTCGCCTCACTCGCGCGAGCGCCGCTCGTACCAGCCGCCGCGCCGGAAGCGGTCGAGATAGGTCGGCAGAATCACCTCGGCGGGGGTGGGCGCGATGCCGAGGCTTGCCAGATTCATCGCCCCGGAGGAGACGATGTTGTCGCTCTTTAACAACTCGACCTGGTCTGGTGTCAAAGGTGGGTTCGGAAGGATTGACATTAGTTTCGCTTGAAAGGCGGCAAGGCCGAACGGCAGATCGGCGAACCGGCGTTTGCGACGGATCTCGCTTAGCACCAGTTCGAGCACTTCGCGGAAGGTGTAGATTTTCGGCCCCCCGAGTTCATAGACGCGGCCGGCCGTCGCCGGATCATCGAGGCATGCGACGACCGCATCGGCGACATCGCCGACATAAACCGGCTGAAACCGGGTTTCGCCCCCGCCGATCAGCGGCAGCACTGGCGAGAACATCGCCATGGTCGCAAACCGGTTGAAGAATTGATCCTCCGGGCCGAAAACGACTGAAGGGCGCAGGATCGTGACGGTCGGAAAGGCGTCGCGCACCGCTTGCTCGCCGGCCGCCTTGGTTCTGGCATAGGCCGAGGAAGACCGCGGATCGGCGCCGATCGCCGAAATATGAACAAAGCGGTCCACCCCTGCCTCGCGAGCGAACCGGGCGAGCCGCGCAGGGCCGGCATGGTGCACCAGCTCAAAGGTCTGGGCACCGCTCTCGCGCAGAATACCGACGCAGTTGACGAGCGAATCATTGCCGGCGAGAAAGGCCGGCAGCAGCGCGTCGTCACCGATCCCAACATCCAGTGGCACGATCTGCCCGACGTCGCCCAATGGCTTGAGAAACTTGGCTGCCTCAGCATTGCGGCAGCCGACGGCGATGACTTCGCCGCGCGCCGCGAGACGCTTGACAATATATCGGCCGATGAAGCCCGACCCGCCGAGCACCGCGGTCCGGCGATTTCGCATGGTCTCCCCCGGCTAGGCGCGGGCCGGCTGGCGCGCGCAATGCCCGCATTCTATAACCCAGGCTCGGCCCCGACCCAAGGAACCGAGCGATGACTGATCAGCCTCTTCTCACCAACCAATTTCCGGTCCCGGACCGGATGAAGGCCTGGGTGCTGGGCGGGCCAGACGAGATCCTCCTCGTCGACAAGCCGGTCCCGCAACCGGCTGCCGCCGAGGTGCTGGTGCGGATCGACGCGGTGGCGATCTGCGCGACCGATCTCGAGATTCTACGCCATGGCGTGCCGGCGCTCGTCGAGGGCGGACTACCGTTCAACAAGAACTTCACGATCGGCCACGAATATATGGGGACGGTGGTGAAGCTCGGGCCGGCGGTCGACGAGTATCGGATCGGCGACCGCGTCACCGTCGAGGTTCACGCCGGCTGCGGCCGCTGCGAGCGCTGCCGTCAAGGCATGTACACATCCTGCCTCAACTATGGCGATGTGGCGAAGGGACATCGTGCCAACGGGTTCACGACGGATGGCGGCTTTGCCGAATACGCCGTCAACCATGTCAACACACTGGTCCATGTGCCGGACGACATGACCGACGAGGAGGCCACTCTAGTCGTCACCGCTGGAACTTCGATGTACGGCCTCGACGTGCTCGGCGGTTTGATCGCCGGCGAGGGGGTCGTCGTCACCGGTCCCGGGCCGATCGGACTGCTCGGGGTCGCGGTCGCCAAGGCGCTCGGCGCCGATCCGGTAATTCTCAGCGGTACCCGCGACAGGCGGCTCGATCTCGGCAAGAAGCTCGGCGCCGATCACGTGATCAATGCCCGCCGGGAGGATCCGGTCGCCGCAGTCAAGCGCATCACCGCAGGCAAAGGCGTGCGCTTCGTGGTCGAATGTTCCGGCGCACCCGAGGCGCTCAACGAGGCGGCGCAAATGGTCAGCCGTGGCGGCCGAATCTGCCTAGCCGCGTTCCCGCAAGACCCCGTGCCGGTGGACCTGGCCTACCTGGTGCGCAACAACATCTACGTTTTCGGGATTCGCGGCGAGGGCCAGAGCGCCACGCATCGGGCCATGGCGCTGATGAAGCAGAAGCGGTTGGATGCGCGGCTAATCCACACCCACACCTTCCCGCTCGACGAGCTGCCGACTGCCCTCAAATACGCCCGTGAGCGAATCGACGACGCGATCAAGGTCGTAGTCAAAGCCGGGTCGTGAGTTGCGTTGACACCGGCGGGTACCCGGCTTATCTCCGACCGCTCCGGATGCCTCAGAGCGCGCCCGTGGCGGAATTGGCAGACGCGCACGGTTCAGGTCCGTGTTCCGAAAGGAGTGGTGGTTCGACTCCACTCGGGCGCACCAAGCTCGGCCGGTGCATGGCACCGATGCGCGCTCGGCGCTCCATTGTCGGTGTGAGATGACCCACAAGCTTTATCACGGCGACCTACCGGAAGGCATCGGTTACGGGTCGGCCGTCGCCATCGACACCGAGGCGATGGGGCTCAACCCGCACCGCGACCGGCTGTGCCTCGTACAGCTCTCGGCGGGGGATGGGGACGCGCATCTCGTTCAGTTCGCGATCGGCGGCTACGGCGCGCCCCGGCTGAAGAGTCTTCTCGCCGACCCCGGCGTGACCAAGCTCTTCCACTTTGCCCGCTTCGATCTCGCCATGCTCTACCACTACCTGGGTGTAATGGCGGCACCGGTCTACTGCACCAAGATCGCCTCGCGGCTGGCGCGCACCTTCACAGACCGCCACGGATTGCGCGATTTGTGCAAGGACCTTCTAAATATCGATCTCTCGAAACAGCAGCAGAGCTCGGATTGGGGGACGCCTAACCTTACCGAAGAACAGCTTCGCTACGCCGCCTCGGACGTGCTCCATCTCCACGCCCTGCGCTCCCGACTCGACCTGATGCTGGCCCGCGAGGGCCGCGAGCCGCTGGCTCGCGCCTGCTTTGAATTCTTGCCTCATCGCGTTCTACTTGATCTCGAGGGCTGGCTGGAGCAAGACATCTTCGCGCATTAGCCGCGCCATCGAAGGAGGGGGGTCTTTTCGATGCCGGGCAATCCCAGTTCGGCTGCCAAGGTGTCGCAGGCCTCGGCACTCGCTCGACGGCCGAGCGGCAAGACCGATCTCGACGTCGCGCGTCGGGTTATACGGGCCGAAGTTCGTGGGCTGGAAGGTTTAGCCCAAGCGCTCGACGACAGGTTCGAAGGTGCCGTAGCCGCCTGTACCGCCGTACAAGGGCGGATTATCGTCACCGGTATCGGCAAAAGCGGCCACGTCGGGCGCAAGATCGCGGCCACGCTTGCTTCGACCGGTACCCCGGCGCAGTTCGTTCACCCGGTCGAGGCAAGCCACGGCGATCTTGGGATGATTGGGTCCGACGATCTGATCCTCGCGCTGTCGAATTCCGGCGAGACCAGCGAGCTTGCCGACATCGTTGCCTATTCCCGGCGGTTTGACATCCCGCTCATCGCGATTACCGGAGGCGCGCGATCAACTCTCGCCGAGGCTGCCGACATCGTGCTGTCGCTGCCGTCAGCGGCCGAGGCCTGCCCGATGGGGCTCGCGCCGACGACCTCGGCTACCATGATGATGGCCTTGGGAGATGCGCTTGCGATTGCCTTGCTCGAGCGCAAAGGCTTCTCTTCCGCCGATTTTCGGCTGTTTCATCCGGGTGGCAGGCTCGGCCGACGTTTGCTGCGGGTGCGCGACATCATGCATGCCGGGGAAGAGATCCCGCTCGTCTCGCCGGCCGCGCCGATGTCGGATGCGATCCTGGTGATGACGGCAAAGAGCTTCGGCTGCGTCGGCGTATGCGATGCGGAGGGCCGTCTGATCGGGGTCATCACCGATGGCGACCTACGCCGGCACATGGGCCTCTCGCTGCTGGAGCGCACCGTGGCCGAAGTCATGCACCGCAAGCCGAAAACCATCGCGGCCACGGTGCTGGCGATGGACGCATTGGGACTGATGAACCGCGTTGCGATCACCTCGCTGTTCGTCCTCGACGAAGACGAAACACCGATTGGTTTTCTGCACATGCACGACTGCCTGCGGGCGGGCGTCGCATAAGGCGGAAGGATGCGTCAGCCGCTGAACATGCTGGAGCAGGACTTGGGGTTGCCACCCGCCCCCGTCGCGCGGTCGCGGCCGGCGACCGGGCGTTGGCGGGCTCCGGTTCTGGACGACCGTTACAGCCGGCGCGTCGCTTTCTTGAAGCGGGTGTTGCCGGCGGTCGGGGTGACTCTCCTGCTGCTGGTAGCCGGCTGGCCGCGGCTGGCGCCGCTCTTGGAAAGTGTAAGGCTCGGCTTTCAGGCGATCGATCTGCGCGAGGCGCGCGAGCTACGGATGGTTAACCCTCGCTACGCCGGGCTTGATCGGTACAACAGGCCTTATGTTGTGACGGCTGCGATCGGCCGACAAGTGCCCGACCGGAATGATGTAATGGCGCTGGAACGGCCCAAAGCGGTGATGACCGTTCACGGCGGCGCGTCCGTCGTACTAACGGCCGCAACCGGAATATATCAATCACAGGCTCAATTGTTGGATCTCTTCACAGGCGTCAACCTCATCCACGAAAACGGCACGCGGTTCGTGACGCGGCGCGCGCATCTCAATCTGTCCGACAACACCGCCGAAGGTCACGACCCTGTCGAGGGTCACGGACCTTCGGGCGACATCACCGGGCAAGGCTTTCGGATCTTGTCGAAAGGCGAGACCATCATCTTTACGGATGAATCCCATCTTCTCTTCAAGGGAACCAAACCGAGCGGTGCGCCGGCCGAGCCTCCGGAGCTACCCGCCGCGGTTGAGAGCACGGCCGCGCGGATCGAAGCTGCGGTAGCCGTCTCCCCTATCGCCCCGACGATTCCGCCTCCCCCCGCTCATGCCCTGGCGGCATCGCCCCACAGCAAGGTGGGCGCAACTCCTCACGCTATCGTTAAATCCCAAGTGGTTGTCAAACATGCCCGCAGAACCCCGGTTCGCGTAGCCAAGGTGGCACATAATGGCGGGTAACCGCTGCGCCCGAATGCTGACGCGAGCGATCTTCGACAGCCCGCTTGCGTCGCGACTCCAGCCGCGCCGGAGTGAGATTTGGCACATCTCACCGCTTCTCTGGCTATGCTCCGCCGGCCTGCCTGCAGCCGCTCAAGGGTTGAACCTTGGCGCCGCTTCGGAAGATCGGCCGATCGCCATCTCAGCCACTTCGGGGATCGAATGGCAACAGGACGCTCAAGTCTACGTTGCCCGCGGCAATGCGGTGGCGAAGCGCGGAACAACCGAGGTGTACGCCGATACGCTGACCGCGCATTACCGCCCCAGCAAAGTCGCAGGCAGCGAGACCGAGATCTACCGCCTCAACGCCGATGGTCACGTTACGATCAAGGGCGAAACGCAGACTGTCGTCGGTGACCAGGCCGTCTGGGATGTCGATCAGCAGATGGGCATCGTCACGGGGAAGGCGTTAAAGCTCACGACGACAACGGATGTGGTGACCGCGCGCGACAGCCTCGAATGGTACGACCAAAAACAAGTTGCTGTCGCCCGGGGTGACGCGGTTGCGGTAAGAGAAAATGTTAAGCGGGTCCGTGCCGACGTGCTCACCGCTCATATGACCAAGGATAAGGTAAAGCCCGCCGAGGCGGGGCCTGCGTTAGGACCGGCAAAACCGGCACCCTCTACCCTGACGCCGAAGCCCAAGGTTCTGACGGGGTCGCCCGGCACCGGCGACGAGAGTTCTCGAATTAGCCGCATCGATGCGCAGGGCAATGTCATTGTCTCGACCGCGACGGATATCGGTCGGGGCGATTACGGTGTCTACAACGCCGATACGGGGCTCGTCACGTTGCTGGGCAATGTTACGATCACGCGCGGAGATAATGCGATTCGAGGTCAATACGCCGTCGTCGATCTGAACAACAACCTCAGCCGGATGATGCCGACGGCCGGGAAGCCGGATTCTCCCGCGTCACGCGTCGAAGGCCTTTTCGTGCGTCAAGATCAATCGGGTGCTTCGGGCGCGCTCAGCCCGAACGCCACCCCAGGCAAGGGGCAAAAACCGTGACTTCACACGCGGCGCAATCTCGCTCTTCTCCGGCGCCAAGCGATGCGAGGCCGCGGCTTGTCGCCGACAATCGTGGCCTCTTAGGGCAGGGGCTCGGAAAGGCCTTCAAGCGACGCCCGGTGCTGCGCAACGTCAACGTGTCGGTGCAGCGCGGTGAGGCAGTAGGTCTGCTGGGACCGAACGGCGCGGGTAAGACGACCTGCTTTTACATCATAACTGGCCTGATCGCCGCCGATACTGGAGTTGTCAGCCTCGATGGGCGCGATATCACGGACCTCCCGATGTATCGTCGTGCTCGGCTCGGCATCGGCTACCTGCCTCAGGAAGCATCGATATTCCGTGGCCTAACGGTCGAGCAGAACATTCGAGCAATACTTGAGATTGCTGAGCCAGCGTTGGAAATGCGCGAGGCAATGCTCGATGCACTGATGGCCGAATTCTCGATTACTCATCTGCGGAGGGCACCGGCAATGGCGCTTTCGGGCGGAGAGCGGCGGCGATGCGAGATCGCCCGGGCACTCGCGACCCAGCCTCATTTCATCTTGCTCGACGAACCGCTGGCCGGTATCGATCCGATTGCTGTCGGCGAAATTCGGGATCTCGTGGCCCACCTCAAGGATCGTGGAATCGGGGTTTTGATTACCGACCACAACGTGCGCGAGACCCTTGAGATCGTCGATCGAGCTTATATTCTGCACGAGGGGCAGGTGCTGATGGAGGGTACCCCCGCGGAAATCGTCGCCGATACTGACGTAAGGCGCGTTTACCTCGGAGATAGGTTTAGCCTATAAGCCGCTCCAAACGGAGCGGGATGTGAACCGGACGGGATTTTCGCAGCGGCTCGAACTGCGTCAATCGCAGGCGCTGATCATGACGCCGCAGCTGCAGCAGGCGATCAAAATGCTGCAGCTCTCGAACCTTGAGCTGACCAATTTCATCGATGGCGAGATCCAACAAAACCCGTTGCTGGAGCGCCGCGAGCGGGACCTCGGGGAAAACACCCAAGCCGACCATGTCAGCGGCGAACAGAGTCTATCCCCGACGGCTGTACCGGAGATGCTCACCGGCGAATTCACGCCCGACGCGGCGGAGCATTGGCAGCCGGAATGGGGGGAGGACAGCGACCGGCCGGTCGATTTTGGCGGCGAGCCGCCGCTGTGGCACAGTAGCAACGGAGGCTTCGATGTGGAGGGCCGTCCGGGGCTCGACCAGACCGCAACCCGGCTACGCACCTTGCGCGAACATCTGCTCGAGCAGATCGGGGCCGACCTGAACGACCAGGGCGACCGGGTTATTGCACTGCATCTTCTCGATCTGCTTGATGAGAATGGGTATCTTCGCGTTGATGACGACAGTTACCCTCGCGCCGGGCTCGACGAGGTTGCGCGCCTCCTCGGTTGCAGCATGGAACGTGTCGAGGGTGTCCTGGCGCGCCTTCAGCAATTCGATCCCGCCGGCGTCTTTGCCCGCGACCTCAAGGAGTGTCTGACTCTCCAGTTACGTGATCGGAACCGTTTCGATCCGGCGATGCAAGCTCTGCTCGATCACCTGCCGTTGGTTCGAGACCGCAACATCACTGCACTAGTGAAGGTCTGCAAGGTCGAAGCCGCGGATGTGCACGAGATGGTCCGCGAGCTCAAATCGCTCGACCCGAAACCGGGGCTCGCCTTTGATCCACCACTCGCGCAGCCGGTGGTGCCAGATATCCTGATGCGGGCACAGCCCGAGGGCGGCTGGGTCGTCGAGCTCAATGCAGAAACACTGCCCCGCGTTCTGGTTAACAACAGCTACTACGCTCGGATCAGCCAAGCGTCGCGGAGCAAGGCCGAGAAAGATTATCTGAATGAGCGGCTACATGCCGCCAACTGGCTAGTCAAATCGCTGCACCAGCGTGCCACTACCATCCTTAAGGTCTCCGCCGAGATCGTCCGTCAGCAGGACGCCTTCTTTCGTCACGGTGTGCCATCCCTGCGACCGCTGATCCTGCGTGACATTGCCGATGCGATCGGGATGCATGAGAGTACGATCAGCAGGGTTACCAACAATAAATACATGGCCACCCCGCGCGGTCTTTATGAGCTCAAATATTTCTTTACTTCGGCGATCTCGGCTTCGGGCGGCAGCGGCGCGCATTCGGCGGAAGCAGTCCGCCATCGTATCCGCGCCTTGATCGACGGCGAACCCCCGGACGGCACACTCTCGGACGAGCACATCGTCGAACTGCTGCGCCATGAGGGCGTCGATATTGCCCGCCGTACGGTTGCGAAGTACCGGGAGGCAATGCGCATCCCGTCTTCGGTTCGGCGGCGCCGGGACAAGCTCCTCGCGCTTTGAAGGCTGGGATGACACAGCGGCGGGCAGTGACTCTATCCCTAGGGCAGCTTGACCGGCTGCCAACGCGTTCCCACCTTCGATCCCCGGGGGTCTCGATCTCGTCCCAGCTTCGGCGGGAAGAGGTGAACGCATCCATGAAATTGACCGTCACGGGTAAGCAGACTGACACTGGTGTTGTGTTACGCCAGCATGTCGAAGCGACTCTCGGCACGATTCTCGGAAAATATTTCAAGACCGCAATCGAAGCGCACGTGGTGTTCTCCAAAGAGGCGCATCTAAACCAGGCCGAGGTTTCCATCCATATCGGCCGCGGAATCGTTGTTAATGCCAGTGCTTCGGCCGCCGACAACTGCGCAGCGTTTGACGCAGCCGCCGAGCGGATCGCCAAGCAAATGCGTCGATACAAACGTCGCTTGCGCGACCACCATGTGCAGGCGCGCGAGGCCTTCGAGGTGGGCGAACGTGCCAGGGATTACGTGTTAGCGCCGCTTGTCGAGGAGGGAGAGCAAGGGCCAGCGGTTGTTGCCGAGATGCGCACGGACCTGCCAAACCTAACCGTCAGCGAGGCGGTGATGCGGATGGATCTTGCCAACGCCCCGGTGTTGCTGTTTCGCAACCGCGCGCATGGCGAGCTTAACATTGTTTATCGCCGCCCGGACGGCAATATTGGGTGGATCGATCCGGAACTCGATCCCACCAGGCGGATGCGTCGCGGCGAGGCGTGAACTCGCGATTGGCGATGGATATTGCCGATCTGATAACGCCGCGCAGCGTGGTTGCTCAGCTGCGCGCGACCAATAAAAAGCAGGTGTTACAGGAGCTTGCGAAGCGCGCTGCTGCGATGACCGGGGTCCAGGAGCGTACGATCTATGATGTCCTGATCGAACGCGAGCGGCTCGGCTCGACCGGGATTGGAATGGGCATCGGGATCCCGCATGGCAGGCTTCCCGGTCTTGCTAAGTTGTGTGGAATTTTCGCCCGGTTGGAGCGACCTGTTCCGTTCGACGCGATCGACGATCAGCCGGTCGACCTGATTTTCCTGCTGCTGGCGCCGGAAGACGCAGGAGCGGACCACCTTAAAGCGCTCGCGCGTGTGTCCCGATTATTGCGAGATCGCACCGTCTGCGAAAAGCTGCGCGGTACGGACAACGCGGACGCGCTCTACGCGCTCTTGATCGATCGCACCCCCAGCCAAGTCGCGTGACGAACTAGCCCGGCGGGTTGGGTCGCGGTAACGACCCGTTTCAATGAGCGATATCCTGCGTACGGAACAGTGCCAACCCGCACGTCGAGATTTGCCGAATTTTTTCAATTTTGTTCATCTTATTTTCCCTGCTACGCTCGGAACCGCCGGATTATCACTGCGAGGGCGAGCCGCTGGCGCGCTCTCGGAGCCCGTTTTGATCTCGACCGTGCGCACGCGGCTCTCTATCTCGGGACGCACCAGATCGATATGGAGAAGTCCATTATCTAGCCGCGCGCCGCTAACCTCGATGCCCTCGGCCAGGACAAAGGATCGCTGGAACTGCCGGGCCGCGATGCCGCGGTGCAGATACACACGTTGCGTGTCTTCCGCCTGCTTGCCGCGCACGACGAGCTGATTGTCCTCGATCGTAATGCCGAGGTCACCCATCGTAAAGCCGGCCACCGCGAGGGTGATGCGCAGGGCATTCTCGCCGAGTTGCTCGATATTGTAAGGAGGATACCCATCGCTCGAAATCTTGCTGACCCGATCGAGCGCCCGTTCAAAATGGTCGAACCCTAGCAGCAGGGGCGAGTTGAACATCGAGAGTCGTGACATTGCTTCTCCTCAACGGTGAGCGAGAGTTGCAGACCAGACCCAGGTGCGGCGCCTGATCGCGTGGAATATTAGTCGATATTATTTGGGCGCGGCTGGTTGGCCAATCAAGCAAGCCGGCTGCCGAGCGACCGGCTTGACGCCATTCAGAGGCGCTTCCATTCAGCCTACGGTCCCGACCGCGACATTCCGCTTGGTGGTGCTTCCCCCGGCCTCGGCGCACCCCATATCCACTCGCATAAACCTACTCCTCGGGTTTTGCGCGAGCGGAGCAATGGCGAAACGACTGCTGAATTGGCGCATCATCCTAACGCTGCTCTTTTGCGCGAGTTTCGCCTTAGCGCCTGGGATCGCCGAGGCGCGGGCCGGCAGTTCTGCCGGTGGTCGCTCGACGAGCATGGGCAGCCGCGGGTTGCGAACATACGAGAACAACAATGCGCAGCCGCTGAGCCGGAGCATGACGCCGCTTCCACAGACACCGGCGCAACCCGGTCTTGCGGCGCCCGCGCCTGCCTACGGGGGAGGAAGTTTTTTCCAGCGGCATCCCTTTTTGACCGGGCTGACGGGCGGCCTGATCGGTTCATGGTTGTTTGGTCATAGCGGCTATGCCGCGGACGGCACCTCGGGCGGCTCGGCGATCGGCACCCTGCTGGAGCTTTTGATTATCGGCTTGTTGATTTATTTTGCGGTGCGGCTGTTCCGTCGGCATGCATTCTCGAACGGATGGCCCGGCGGGGCGCCGTTCTCGATGCCGCGCTCGGTGGGAGCGTCAGCCGCTCCGGCCCGACGCGATCGCGGGCGCGACATAAACCTGTCCGATGCGGATCTCAGCGCTTTTCAGGCGCTCCACGCCGCAATCCAGGAAGCCTGGAGCGCCGGTGATCTCGGTCGACTTCGCCGGCTCATGACGCCGGAGATGCTGAGCTATTTCTCGGAAGAGCTGAGCCGAAATGCCAGCCAAGGCGTACAGAACATCGTCTCGGATGTGCACCTCATCAAAGGCGAGTTGACCGAAAGTTGGGAAGAGCGCGACCTGCAATACGCCACCGCCTTCATGCGCTGGCGCGCTCATGACTATGTGATCCGTCTCGGGCGTCCTGCAGGCGACCCCGAGTCGATCGTGAGCGGGAGCCCGCGCGTGGCCGTCGAAGCAGAAGAGGTGTGGACCTTCGTTCGCCGACGCGATGGCGATTGGCTGCTGTCGGCGATTCAACAGGTCTGAGCGAGGCGCGTTACGGCCACGCCGCCTCTGGCGGGAGCGACATCAAGATCGCCTCGACATTACCGCCGGTCTTCAACCCGAATATCGTTCCGCGGTCGTAAAGTAAATTGAACTCGACGTAGCGGCCGCGGCGGACGAGCTGATGCCGGCGTTGCCCCGCCGTCCAAGCAAGCCGCATCCGCGACCGAACGATTTCCGGGTATACCCCAAGGAAGGCTTCGCCGACCGAGCAAAGAAAGGCGAAATCGCACTCCCAGTCGCCGCTGTCGAGGTAATCGAAAAAGATCCCACCGGCGCCACGCGGCTCGCCACGGTGCTTCAAGAAGAAGTATTCGTCGCACCAAGCCTTGAAGCGGCTGTAGCTTGTCTCGTCGTAAGCGGTACAAGCGCGAGCGAGAGCCGCATGGAACTCGGCGACCGCAACGGCGTCGGGATAAATTGGGGTGAGGTCGGTGCCGCCGCCAAACCAGCTCCTGGTGGTGATGATGTGACGCGTGTTCATATGCACCGCCGGCACCAGCGGCGAGCGCATATGAGCTACGAGCGAGATCCCACTCGCCCAGAAGCGCGGATCCTCCGAGGCCCCCGGAACGTCATTGCGAAACTCCGGTGAGAACTCGCCGTGAACGGTAGATATGTTGACCCCGACCTTCTCAAAGACGGACCCGCGCATGATCGAGATCGTCCCACCGCCGCCGCCTTGTCGATCCCACTTTGTGCGCTCGAAGCGGCCGGCTGTCCCCTCCCTGGGAGGCTCCTGGGCGTATTCGTCCTCGATCGTCTCGAACACGAGGCAGATTCGGTCGCGCAACTCCGCAAACCAGGTCTCGACCCTGCTACAGTGGTCGCGATCTGGGGAAAATGCGGCAGAAATGTCGCTCACCGCGGGGGGAACAATCCGGTTTGACGCAGCGCCTCGGCCAGCGCGATGGCGCCGGCGAGAGCAACGTTGAGCGATCGGGTAGGTCGGCGCAATGGGATCACCACGCGTGCGGCGGCGGCGCGATGCACCGCCTCGGGTGCGCCCGTGCTCTCGCGCCCTAGAAGGATTGTATCCTTGGCGGCAAACGCGAAGCAGTGGAGGGCGACCGACCCCGACGTCGTCATCAGGACAAGTCGCGACCGCGGATCGTGCGCGGCCAGAAATGCTCCCCATGAAGGATGCCGCCGAACCGAAAGGTTTGCCAAGTAATCGAGTGCAGCGCGTCTCATGCGCCGGTCGTCGAGCAGAAAGCCGCACGGCTCGATTAAATCGACATCGACCCCGAGGCACGCAGCTAGCCGCAATAGGGCACCGGTGTTCTGCGGTATGTCAGGCTCGAACAAGGCGAGGCGCAAATAACCTCCAGACCAGTGTTGCTTGTTGGCCAAAGCATCATAACCGAACCACCAAATATTCGATGCGCTGGATAATTCTGCGGCAGTCTGTCGCATAGTTCGCTTTTATCAACGGTATAGCTTCCGGCCCCGGGCGGCGCCGGATTGACGGCCGGGGCCAAGTATGAGGTTTGTGAATGGCCGATGTGGCGCAGCAGAATATTCCCGAAACGCATCCCGGCGAAACACGGCGCGATTTCCTGTATTTGACGGCGGGGGCTATCGGCGGCATCGGCGTCGCCGCGACGATCTGGCCGTTCATCGACACGCTTAACCCGGCGCGCGACACATTGGCACTCTCGAGCACCGAGGTCGACCTCGCGCCGATCCAGGTCGGCCAGCGCCTTACCGTCGCCTGGCGCGGCAAACCGGTCTTTATCGCCCATCGGACGCCCGAGGAGATCAAAGCCGCAGAAGACGTCGACATCTCGCAACTGCGCGATCCACAGAAGGATTCGGACCGCGTCCAGAAGCCGGAATGGCTGATCATCGTCGGCGTTTGCACCCATTTGGGGTGCATCCCGCTCGGTCAGAGGACAGGTGACGACCGCGGTCCGTACGGCGGTTGGTTTTGCCCGTGCCACGGCTCGATCTACGATACCTCGGGACGGATCCGCCAGGGGCCGGCGCCGCTCAATCTGTGGCTGCCGGGGGACGCCGATATGGCGAGCAAAGCTCTTTACAAATTTACCAGCGACACCGCGATAACCATCGGCTAGGAGGGCGCCATGGCTGACAACCGCCCCGGTGCCACAGCCCGAATCATCCGCTGGATCGATTATCGGTTGCCCTTCGTTCAGTTCCTAAATCACGAGCTGAACGAATACCCGACCCCACGGAACCTTAGCTATTGGTGGAACTACGGTTCGCTGTCCGGGATCATGCTCGTGGTCATGATCGTCTCGGGGGTTATATTAGCCACACAGTACACCCCGAGCGCTGATCTTGCGTTCGATTCCGTCGAGCGAATAATGCGCGACGTGAACTATGGTTGGCTCGTTCGCTATGTTCATATGAACGGCGCATCGATGTTTTTTGCCATTCTCTACATTCACTTGTTTCGGGGACTGTATTACGGATCGTACAAGACCCCGCGCGAACTGCTGTGGATTATCGGGGTCATCATCCTTTTGCTGATGATCGCCACGGCTTTCATGGGGTATGTCCTGCCGTGGGGACAAATGAGCTATTGGGCCGCGACGGTCATTACCAACCTGTTTTCGGCGATCCCTCTCATCGGGCCGGGCATCGTGACCTTTCTGTGGGGCGGTTTTACCGTCGGCGATCCGACCTTGCACCGCTTCTACGCGCTGCACTATCTGCTGCCGTTCGTCATCCTTGCCGTTGTGCTGCTCCACCTGGTCGCGCTGCACCGTCACGGCTCCAACAACCCGCTGGGGATCGATCACAAGGGACCGCAGGACACAATTCCGTTTCACCCCTACTATACGATCAAGGACTTGTTTGGGCTGACGGTGTTCCTGCTGATCTATGCCTTCTTTGTGTTCTATGCGCCGAACTTTCTGGGTGAGCCCGATAATTATATCCCGGCGAACCCGATGCAGACACCGAACCACATCGTCCCGGAATGGTACCTGCTGCCCTATTACGCCATTCTCCGCTCGATTACGTTCCCGATCGTATTCATCTCAAGCAAGCTGGCCGGGGTAATTTTGGCATTCTCGTCGCTTTTCGTATTGTTCTTTCTGCCGTGGCTCGACACTTCGCCAGTGCGCAGCGCCCGCTTTCGACCGATCTACAAATGGGTGTTCTGGCTGCTGGTGATCGACGTGATCGCGCTCGGCTGGGTCGGCGCAAACCCGCCCGCGGGGATTGTCGTAACGGTCGGCCAGATCGCCACATTTTATTACTTCTTCCATATGCTGATCCTGTTCCCACTAATCGGCAAGATCGAGCGCCCATTGCCGCTGCCGAGCAGCATCGGCGCCGCGGTACCGATCGGCGGTGCGCGCCTCGGCGGCGTCGAGGCGCCGTTGGCGAAGCCCTAGAATGCGAAAACACACTCTCGCTGCCGCGGCGCTGAGCGGCGTCCTGTTGGCTCCCGTGCTCGTCCGGGCCGACGAGACCCCGCTGCCGCGCCAGGAGTGGTCCTTTGACGGCGTCTTCGGCACCTACGACCGGGCTTCGTTGCAGCGCGGTTTTCAGGTTTACAAGGAGGTCTGCTCGGCCTGCCATCCGGTCACGCATCTCGACTTCCGGGACCTGACGCAGATCGGGTACACCGAGGACCAGGTAAAAGCGATTGCCGCCGGCTATCAGATCACCGACGGACCAAACGACGAAGGACAGATGTTCCAGCGGCCGGGCCGACCCTCCGACCCGATCCCCGGGCCGTTCCCGAATGACCAAGCCGCCCGCGCCGCGAACAACGGCGCTCTACCGCCGGATCAGTCGTTGATCGTCAAGGCTCGGCCGGGCGGCCCGAATTACGTCTATGCGATCCTGACCGGCTATAAGGAAGCCCCAGCCGGCTTCAAGCTACAGGAGGGGATGAACTACAACGAGTTCTTCCCAGGTTATCAAATCGCGATGCCGCCGCCGCTCAGCGACAATGCCGTGACTTTTGCCGATGGCACACCCGCCACCGTGCCGCAAATGGCGCACGACGTCACCAGCTTCCTGACCTGGGCAGCCGAGCCCAACCTCGATGACCGGCATCGCACCGGGTTCAAAGTGATCTTGTTCCTGATCGTCGCCGCCGGCGTGTTTTATGCGGCCAAGCGCAAGATCTGGGCGCCGATTCACTGAAGTGCCAATGGCCGGCCCCGTCATCGGCATTATCGGCGGCAGCGGGCTCTACCAGATAGACGGGCTCGATGAGATCGAATGGCGGCGGGTCGAAAGCCCGTTCGGCCGCACCTCGGATGAATTCTGTTTCGGATCGCTAAACGGCCAACCCGTAATCTTTGTGCCCCGCCATGGGCGCGGCCACGTGCTGCCACCCTCCGAGATCGACTATCGCGCCAACATCGATGCGCTGAAGCGCTGCGGTGTTACCGATATCGTATCGCTCTCCGCCGTCGGCAGCCTGCGCGAGGATCTCCAGCCCGGCGATTTCCTCGTCGTTGATCAGTTCATAGACCGCACCTTTGCGCGTCAAAAGAGCTTCTTCGGGAAGGGCTGCGTCGCGCATGTTTCGATGGCGCATCCGGTCTGCGGCAGGATCGGCGACGCGTTGATTGCCGCCGGAACCGAGGCCGGTATCGCGCTCAAGCGTGGCGGCACCTATCTTGTGATGGAAGGGCCGCAATTCTCGAGCCTTGCCGAAAGCGAACTCTACCGCACCTGGAAGTGCGACGTGATCGGAATGACCAACATGCCCGAGGCCAAGCTCGCTCGCGAGGCCGAGATCTGCTACGCGACCGTGGCGATGGTCACCGATTACGATTGCTGGCATCCGGGCCACGATGCGGTCACCGTCGACATGGTCGTCGGGTTTCTGCTCGCCAACGCGGAAAACGCCAAGGCATTGGTCAAGAGCGTCGTCCCGTTGCTGTCGGGGCATGTCGGGCCGTGCCGGCAGAGCTGCCAGCGGGCTCTCGACCACGCGCTGATCACCGCACCTGAGTGCCGTGACCCGGTGGTGTTGGCGCGCCTCGATGCGGTTGCCGGGCGCGTGCTGCGGCGCTCGGATCCCAAGGCCAAGGCATGAACGTTCGAGGTCGGCCTATGCGCACGATCTGGCCCGCCCCCGACGGGCGCACGGTCGAGATCATCGACCAGACAAAATTGCCCCACGAGCTCGTGACCGTCGGGTTGCATACGCTCGAAGAGGCGGCACGGGCGATCCGCACGATGCAGGTTCGTGGCGCCCCCCTGATCGGCGCAACGGCCGCCTATGGCGTGGCGCTGGCGATCGCCGATGATCCGTCCGATGCCGGGCTCGCGGCTGCGGTCAAGGCGCTTTCCGCCACCCGCCCGACCGCGGTCAACCTGCGCTGGGCGCTGGCCGAGATGGAGCGCACGCTCCGGGATTTGCCGGAACACCGTCGCTTCGACGCGGCGTTGGCTCACGCAGGCGAGATCGCCGAGGCCGATGTCGCGATCAACCGCGCGATCGGCGAGCACGGCGAGAGCCTGATCGCCGAGGCCCGGCGGCGCAAGGGCATGGGTGCGCGGGTCGATGTCCTGACCCATTGCAACGCCGGCTGGCTCGCCACGGTCGATTGGGGGACGGCACTCGCCTCGATCTACCGCGCCCACGACGACGGAATCCCGGTGCATGTCTGGGTCGACGAGACGCGGCCACGCAACCAGGGTTCGGGGCTCACCGCCTGGGAACTCGCCGAGCATGGCGTGCCGCACACGGTCATCGTCGACAACGCCGCCGGTCACGTGATGCGCGAAGGCCTCGTCGATCTCTGCATTGTCGGCACCGATCGCACCACTGCAGGTGGCGATGTCGCGAACAAGATCGGCACCTACACAAAGGCGCTGGCGGCGCGCGACAACGGCATCCCGTTCTATGTGGCACTCCCGTCGCCGACCATCGACTGGGAGATCGAGAGCGGTGCCGCGATCCCGATCGAGCGGCGCGACAGCCGCGAGGTCACGCATATCGAGGGTTGGAGCGATGACGGGCGGCGCGTCGCCGTGCGGCTCACGCCACCGGACAGCCCCGCCGCCAACTACGCCTTCGACGTGACCCCGGCGCGGCTCGTGACCGGGCTGATCACCGAGCGTGGCGTCTGCCCGGCTTCCCGCGCCGGCCTGCTCGAGCTGTTCCCGGAACATCGAGACTAGGGCCAGGGTAACTCCCTGCGAGCCGCGCAATTTCTTTGCCTGAGACCCCCGGATGAGCGACACTGCCCTGCAACCACCCGGAATGGGGAATCGCACCTTACAACCACCCGGGAGGCCTGACATGACCGCCGACACGTCGTCCGCCGCTGTGCTCCCAAAGCCGCCCTCGATGCATCGTATGATTGTCGCCGCGACGATCGGCAATGTGTTGGAATGGTTCGATTTCGTCGTGTACGGCTTCTTTGCCGTGACGATCGCGGAAGTGTTCTTTCCTGCCGGCGACCCGACCGTGTCGCTACTGATCACATTCGGCGCGTTCGGGCTTGCTTATTTCGTGCGGCCGTTGGGCGCGATCGTCGTCGGTGGCTTTACCGACCGCGCCGGACGCAAAAACGGTCTGCTGCTGTCGATCGCGCTGATGATGGTCGGCACGACGCTGATGGCGGTGACACCGGGCTACGCGACGATCGGCATTGCCGCACCGATCATCATCACGCTCGCGCGGCTGTTGCAGGGGTTTTCGGTTGGCGGCGAGTTCGGCAGCGCCGTAAGCTTCCTGGCCGAGCACGGCGGCGGGCGACGCGGGTTCGCAGCGAGCTGGCAATTTGCCACCGGCGGCATGATCACGGCCCTCGCCTCGCTATTCGGCGTCATCCTGACAACGCTGCTGACCCACCAGCAGCTGGTCGATTGGGGCTGGCGGATCCCCTATTTCTTCGGGATGCTGGTCGGCCCCGCCGGGCTCTACATCCGCGCGAAAGTCGTCGAGACACCGGAATTCGTCGCAGCCGAATTGCCGCCCACGGTCCCGATCAGCGATTTGCTGCGCCGCTACCCGCTGCCGGTACTGCTGGGACTGGGCATATCGATTATCTCGAACAGCTCGTTCTACATCCTGGCCTACATTCCGACTTACGGCCAGAAGACGCTGCACCTACCGGCGTCGACCGGGTTCACGGCGACCCTGGTCGGCGGACTGATTCTGGCGATCGGCTGCCCCATCTTCGGTCACTGGTCCGACAAGATTTCGCGACCGCTGCTGATGGTGATCACGTGCTGGCTGTTCGTGCTGACCTCCTACGCGGCCTTCTGGCTGATGGCGGCTTGGCCGTCGCTCGCGGCCTGCATTATCGCCGTCGCCTGGCTCCAGCTCGTCAAGGCCGGCTACAGCGGCGTGCTGCCGTCATTGCTGTCCGAGCAGTTTCCGGTCGAAGTCCGAGCGATCGGTGTGGCACTGGGCTTCAGCACGGCGGTGTCGATCTTCGGCGGGCTTGCGCCGCTCGTCGCGACTTGGCTCATCGCGCAGACCGGCGATCCGTTGTCGCCGAGCTATTACCTGATCTTCACGGCGCTGCTCAGCCTCGCGGCACTGATGGCGATCCAGTGGCGCTCCGCTCGGCGTGACCGAAGCCTCGCGCTCGCTGAGACTGCCGCACTTTGAGATGCCGTCCGAGCACCGGACGGTATGAACCTTCTGACCGCCCGGCGCAAAATGTCCCCTTAGCGTGGGTTGATGGCTTGCAATGTCATCGTGTGTGCCAGCGATCTTTGCCGGTGGAATGTGGCCGTTAGGGGAGCTCAACGAGCTTCCGGCTGTGGTGCCGGCGCGGCTGATCGGTCCCCGGTGGCTGGTGATTGGGGCTCAGGGCTCACTCGGCGGCGAGTGCCATGCCCGGGTGCAGCGCTTTGCCCATCGTCTGCTCATAGGCTTCGAGCCATGGCTGACCCTCGGGTGCGATCAGATCGCCCGAGCGTGCAGCGCTCGCGATGCCGGGATCGTCGACACCGGGCGGGACCGTGCCCTTGTCCTGCAGCGCCCGGACAGCGTCGATCAGGCGCCGCCGGGTGATGACGATCATCCGGTCGCTGGGTGCCAGATTCTCGAGCGTCCGATCGGAGATCTCGCCCATGCTTTCGGTGACCGCCGAGTCCTGCGGAAAGACGCCGGCAATGCCGGTGTAGCTGATCGTTCGTTGCGCTTCGCGGTCGATTAGATAGTCGTTGGCCTGGTTGGCCGCCCCGCGCCAGCGGCCGAACCAGTCGGCGGTGTTCGGCAATGTCGGGGTCACCCGGTCGAGCAGCGGCAATGGCTCGCCCCTCTTGTTGAGCTGGAGCACTGGGGTTTTGCGCGTCCAGCTAAAGGTGAATGCCATCGTGTGCGTATCGTCCATTGGGACCCAGCCTTGGGCGAGGACGTTGTCGGTCAATGGACCGTTCGGAAACAGAGCCCAGAACGGAAATACAAAATGGGCGAAGCGGTAGTAGACGTGGCCCGGTTGGGCCGGGCGATAGGCTGCGTACATCGTGCCCCAGTCGGTCGGCCGCGCATGGTAGCGCGGAGCGCGATCGGTGAACTGAAAACGCTCCAAGTGATTGGGATCGATCTCGTCGATCGTGATCTTGCCGGTATGCAGAAAGCTGAAATGCGAGGTGTCGATGTCGCCTTCCAGCGCCTGCAGCCAGTTGCATTCCCGCTGCCGCGCCCAGAGGTTGGTCTCGTCGGGCGGGCAGAGCATCGCCTCGAGAGCGGGCAATGGCGGCGCCACCTTGCGTTCGCCCAGATAGACGTAGACCAGGCCGCCGCGCTCGGCCACCTTGTAGGCCTTCGCCTTGACCTTGTCTCGGAAAGTCCTGGTCTGCCGGCAGATTGGGCATATCGAGGCAGTTGCCGGCGACGTCGTATTTCCAGCCGTGATAGACGCAGCGCAGACCGCCTTCCTCGTTGCGGCCGAAGAACAGCGAGGCACAGCGATGCGGGCAGCGATGATCGAGCACACCAACCTGACCCGCGCTGTCGCGAAACGCGACCAGCCGCTCGCCTAGCAGCATCAGGCGTAGCGGATCGCCGTCGGCTTTCAGTTCCGATGACAGGCAGGCCGGCACCCAGTATTGCCGCATCAGCGCGCCCATCGGAGTGCCGGGGCCAACACGCGTCAGCAATTGGTTTTCCATTTGAGAGGTCATGTCGCGGCTCCTCCATCTGGCGGCAAAGATACACGTCGGTCAGCTGACCTGTCGAGTTCCGTCGAGCAAGTCGTGCCGATGGATCAACCTGTAGGCGAGCGCTTCCAGCAGACCGCCGGTAGCCGCTACCCAAAGCGCGCGACCGGCTGCCGGCATTTCATCTGGGCCGCGAGGTTCACCACCAGCCAATAGGCCAAACT
>Ga0187846_10000527_pt1 | contig 22223 bp, 16 predicted proteins | sample TC_taG_FD_161473 | JGI IMG/M metagenome (GOLD analysis project Ga0187846, IMG submission 161473) | Biofilm microbial communities from the roof of an iron ore cave, State of Minas Gerais, Brazil - TC_06 Biofilm (v2) | ecosystem: Environmental > Terrestrial > Deep subsurface > Cave > Wall biofilm...
AAGCTGGCAATGAATCCTTTTACTGCTGCGTTGAACTCCATTGGCCGTTCCAATTGATAGAAATGGCCGACATCTTTGATCACGTTCAGCTTCGCCCCTGGTATATTGTCTGCGAGTAATTTGTTCGCGGCCACTGGAGTGGCCTGATCTTCTTCGCCGGCCAACACCATAGTCGGCTTGCGAATTTCGCCGAGCCGGCTCTTGATATTCCAGTTGAATACTCCATGAGGATCGGTCGTGGCGGAATCGAATACATATCTCGGGAAATTCGACTGCACCATAAAATGCGAACGCATCACTTCAAGGATTTCCGGACGCTCGCGCCTGGTGCGCGCCGAAACGGCGCCTTCAAGCAATGTGGAGAAGGTCGCTTCGAAATTGTTTTTGAAGGCTTCCGCTGCGTCCTTCGGCATGTTCTCGCCGAGTCCGGTGCCGGAGCTGAGGATAACATTAGCAAGGACCCGATCGGAAAAATCCAAATTGAATTGCATCGCGATCATCCCGCCGATCGAGTTACCGACCAGAATCGCCTTGTTAATCTTCGCAGCGTCGAACACTGCGGCTATGTCACCTGCGTGCTCCTGGATTGAGTAGCCGCTGCGCGGTTTGTCTGAGCGCCCGTGCCCACGCTCGTCAACCACGATGACTTGGTTAGTGCGCGCGAACGAGAAAACCTGGAAGTACCAGATATAACCATTAGTCGTCCACGGATGCAGGAAGACGATAGGAACTCCCTCGCCGTAAGTATCGTAGAAGGTTTTTATCCCACGATTATCTGCATAAGGCATTCGACCACCTCCTGGCGTTAGAAATTCTGCACCCTCACCCTCCGCTCTCGCGCAACTGAGCGGGACAGAAATCAGGCCCCTCGCCCGCTCTTTTGCGGGAGAGGGCAAGGGTGAGGGTTCTGTCAGTTCGGTCAGCGCAAAGCAGAGGCGAGCCGTTTGTGCGGCTCGCCTGGCTGACGAAGCTAAGCCACCCCGCCGCGGCGCAGGAGCAACCCCGGCGTTGCGCCAGTGCAATTGCCGTCGTCGAAGGTGACTTGACCATTGACCAGAATCGCGCGATAGCCGTCGGCGCGCTGCACCCGACGCCATTCGCCGCCGGGGAAGTCGTGCACGATTTCCATCGGCCGAATATTCAGCTTATTCAGGTCATACACCACCAAGTCTGCCCACGAGCCTTCGTTGAGCGTACCGCGATTCTTGAAGCCCGCGCACATGGCCGGATGTGCGCTTAACCGCCAATGCGCCTCCTCCAGCGAAATGACCGGATTGTCGCGCACGAATTTGATCAGCGCTTCAGTTGCATAGCGGCCGCCGGTGAAAAACTTGGTATGGGCGCCGCCGTCAGACACGCCAAAAATCGCCAACCCTTCGGACTTGATCAATTCGGCCATGTGATCGACGCGCAGGTTGGTCGGTGGGGTATAGAACTCGGCGTTCAACCCATCGGCAGTGGCAATATCCAGCATCGCATCTACCGGATGTTTATTCTCCTGCCGGGCGATTTCGCCGATCGTCATGTTCTCGTATTTCTTGAGACTGGGGTCTTTGCATTCAAGCACGAAAATATCCGCGACATTGTTGGTGATGAGGCCCGTTTGCTCCACCTTGCGCAGTTCCGGCCGGCGTGCCGGGTCGGAGAGTTTGAGCAAGCGGTCTTCGATCGAGCCGACAGTGACTTCGCGCCACGCCGGCATATCGTCCCACAGGTTCCAATCTTTGAAGCTAAATGCAAACCCGACTTCGAGGGTCGCGCTTTGCCCGTAGACCCGGATGCCGCGGCGGGCACAGCTCTCGATCCAGTGCAATTGGCGGCGGAACCGTTCAGGGTATGCGTCATTCACGGCGATCGCGTTGTAAAGAATCGGCCGGCCGCTGACGAGCGCAAGCTCCTCGAAATGACGCTCAGTATGATCCTGAACATCGCCTTCGTATTTGCTTGCATCGGGAATATACGACATCTGGATGAAACCTTCGTTGCGCTCACCGAGCACCCTGGCCAGGGCGAGCGCGGTTTCATCCGCCATCAGATCGGTCACCATCGGCGTGCCGTCATAGTCGGCCTGCACGCTGTTGCGGCCGAAACGCTGCGCCGACCAGCCGCAAGCCCCCTGGTCCATAGCCTCGTTGATGATCCGGCACATCTCGTTGGTTTCGGCTGCGGTTGGTAACCGTCCAGACTTCGCTTCCTCAAGCCCCATGACCCAGGTCATGACCGGTGCCATTGGGACAAATGGCAACATATTGATGCCCTTGGGATGGCGCTCGACGCTGTTCAGAAATTCAGGGTAGGTGACCCAGTCCCAAGGTAGCCCGGCCTTCATCGAAGCGTAGGGTATCGCCTCGGTGCGGGTCATCGTCAGCATTGCGCGGTCGCGCAACTCCGGCTTCACCGGGGCGAAGCCGAAACCGCAATTGCCGATTACTATAGAGGTGACACCGTGCCAACTCGAAATAGTGCAGTATGGGTCCCAGAATAATTGCGCATCGTAGTGCGTATGGAGGTCGACGAAACCCGGGGCGACAATCATCCCGCCGGCGTCTATCACCTTGCCCGCCTGATGCGTTTTGAGATTGCCGATCTTGGCGATACGGCCGCTCTTGATCCCAATGTCCGCCTGGTACCTTGGCATCCGCGTTCCATCGATTACCATTCCCCCTCGGATAAGCACGTCGAATTCAGCCATATCGATCTCCCTCGTCTTAGGGTCGGCGCGTACGAACATTGCGCGCGTATAAATCGTGGTGCTCCGGCGTCTCGCCGCGCCCGACCAATTTTAAACTACCAGCTTCGCCTTCCACTACTCTTTCAATCCAGACGAAATTGAACCGGTTAACTGTTACGCAGGTTAACTTATGCAAAAAGGTTGGACTGGCAGGGCCGAATTGTCAAACGAAAGAATGCCTGTTGAACCAGGCTGTTTTGCGCAGTAAAAGGGTCATGCGGGCGCTTCATCCACCTCTCGGCCAAAAAAGGGGGCGAGAATGTCCGGCAGTAGTAACAAAATGTGCACAGCAGACCTCGTGGCTCCACTGCGGAATACTCCTCTGCTAGGCTGAAGCAAGGACGATGGCAGCGCCGGCTACGGCGGTTCCTCTCAAAGCTTCCCGAGGGTCATCGCATAAATGGCTGATCGCGATCGCGGTCATGCTCGGGACAACGCTTGAAGTCCTGGACAACTCGATCATCAACGTCGCCCTGCCGCATTTGCAGGGTTCATTCTCGGCCGGTGTAGACGAGATCACCTGGGTCGTGACCAGCTACTTGGTGGCCAACGGCATTATGATTCCGATGACCGGCTGGATCTCTTCACGCTTCGGCCGCAAACGCTATTTTCTGACGTCGGTGCTGGTGTTCGTCACAGCATCAGCGTTGTGTGGCGCCGCCCAATCTTTGGCACAAATCGTGATATTTCGCTTGCTCCAAGGGGCCGCCGGCGCGGCCATGATCCCTTCGTCCCAGGCCATCCTGATGGAAACGTTTCCGCCCGAAGAACAGCAGCTTGCGATGGCGCTTTGGGGCGTGGGACTGTTGGTGTCACCGGTCGTCGGGCCGACCATTGGCGGTTGGATTACTGACAACTGGAGTTGGCGCTGGAACTTCTACATCAACGTGCCGATCGGCGGCCTGGCATTTCTGATGGTTTCAGCGTTTGTCCACGATCCAGCTTTCTTACGAGAACAGCGGGCCAGAGGAGGTAAGATCGATTACCCAGGGATTGCTCTGCTCGCCCTGGGTCTGGGCCTGCTGCAGATAGTGCTGGACCGGGGTCAACGGGCGGACTGGTTCAATTCCTCCTGGGTGGTTTTCGCGACCAGCTTTTCGGGGATTTCGTTCTTATTGTTGGTCGTCCACGAACTGTCGTTCAGTGAGCCTATTCTCGATCTGCGGATCCTCAAACAGACGGTGTTTATAGTCGCCACCACGCTCACAGTTTCGATGAGCTTCGTGTTGTTCGGTGTTATCTTGATGACCCCGCTCTTTCTTCAGGAGCTTTTGGGGTACACCGCTTGGCGGGCCGGACTGATCCTGGCGCCGCAGGGCTTGGCAGCGATGTTCTCGATGATGGTGATCGGGCAGCTATCGCGGGCGGGAGTTAACACGCGGCCATTGGTAGGCCTGGGGTTTGCGCTCGGCGCTTTAGGCTGTTGGCTGGGCGCCGGTTGGGATCTCCAAATTAGTGCCTGGACCGTGATTTGGAACCGATGCCTTATGTCGGTTGGCTTTGGGATGATTTTCCCCAATACTACCGCCGTAGCACTGACCTGCGTCGCTCCGCAGCGCATTGGTTTCGCCTCAAGTTTGTTCAACATGCTGCGCAACACCGGGGCGGCTATCGGCATTGCCTTCATGACCAACACGCTGCTTAGTCGCCAGCAGGTGCATCAGTCCCGGCTGGTCGAGCGCTTTTCGGTATTCGACGCCTGGCGCCTACACAATATGGGCCAACATTTGCCCGGCTCGCCCGCATTCGATTATTTGCCGCAGCTTTCTGGAGGACATCAGCAACTCGGCATGCTGTATGGAGCGGTGCAGGCGCAATCGGCGATGCTTTCGTTCAACGACATTTATTGGATAATCGCGATTTCGATCGCTCCTTTGATTCCGTTGTGCCTGCTGCTTCCCAGCTCCAGGCACACGGCTGCGGCGCCCGCTCATTGACCGTTGATTTTTCGGCCGATCGTCTAACATTCAGGCGAACCGAAATGAGCATTCCGGGTGCGTTTCGATTGCAGTCCGCCTCGTGCGCCTTACTTGCACGAGCCGAAGTACGATTCTGTAAATCGTGTGGCGCAGCTTTCCCGGCTCGCAACCCGAACGACCGGGAGGAACCAGACGGGAAAGAGAGCCAGAGGTCCAAAGTACGACTTCTTCGCTCAGTGACACGGTAACTACCTCCCACGGTGGGTTCGCGTGGCTGCTTATCCCTTCCAGTATCGAACTCGGCGCCACTACCGGCGAGTGAGCCCTTGTCGCCTCGGCATAGCGCGTCAGTGAGACCTCGTAGTCCTCAACCCCAAAAGGCTGTCTTATCTCGCCGTATTCTAGCCACGATACCTTGCGTGGCGCTCGTTAGGCGGGGGCGGCCTGGGGCGTTTTCGTGACTGTCAATCACTTCCATGCGGCGGACTGCTGACAGCTTGGACACGCACCGTTCGTCGTCGCGCATTCCGAGGGACAGTACTCAACAACGTACCCCGCTTGTGTTCCGAAGTTCCCAAAGGTTTCCTGGCAGTTTCCTTGCGGAGAACGGTTGTCGGGACACAATCCCGTCGTCACCGTGGAATAAGCATCTGGGCAATCGACTTTATTGCACCAAAGCGGACGGCAATCGAGCCCGCTGTCATGCGCGCATGCTATATTCGGCTTGAAGACAGCGGGGATGCTGTACCAATTTTTTCTCAACGTCGATATTGTACGAGTCGAACTTGCCATATGTATCTTGAGGGCTCCCGGCGGGTGAACTCCAATCGAGTACCCTTGGAGCAAATCGCTTGTTGCCGAGTCATTCGTGATCACCGCCAGCCCTGATGTGACGCACGCTGGAACCACATTCGGTTTACAAGACGAATCATGGCCGTCCACAATTGGCCAATAGATACTGTGCCCGCCCGCTATCGTGGGTCCGACCGTGCAGTTACACGTCGGAACTCCTGGCTTCCCATTTTTGTCGCATCCAATCGAATAGGCGAGTTTGACCTCGTTGGGGCAGTCTGCTTTTGAACTCCACGCATCGATTGCCATCGGGGCACGCGCCAAGCCAAGAATTAGGATAGGTCGTAAAAGTGTTTTCACACGCACTGTGCGCAGCACCAGCGCAAAACACCACTATCAACGCTACAGTCCAGACGATCGCGCGGCTCATGGCTCAATCTCTTTCATCGTGAAGTTCAGTGGCGCAGGTAAATGCAGGTCGGCGCGGCGGCGTAGCGCTTAACCCCGATAGTCGCATGTGGAACCAGTTTTTGTGCAAGGGTCTTCATTCAACATTTCTATAACTGGACCTGGCCCTCGGACCAACGCATCTTAACGGAATTTTCATTTTCGAAGACTGAGTCAGACTCTATGTAGTTTGCTAGCGCAAAGTGTTAGCCTGGGTTGCGGTAAGCTCTTCTCGCGCTATTGTCAAGGTAGTTCCGCGCCTTCAAAGTCCGTTCGGGCCCTGTATTAAAGTGCATGCTGGATAGCGCGTCCGTCAGCGGTCAGCATGCATCCGGCTCTTTCGCCGGCGCGGGCATGACTTGGGGGCGGCTCGACGTCAGGGGGTAGGGTCGTCCGATGTAATGCCACAATCATCAAGTGCCCCGGCGATGGGGCGAGGCTCTGGTTCCCGGTCATGCCACTGGAGTTGGGCGTCTATCGAATTTGTTGGTTGGACTCGGCGTCAAAAAAAGTAGGGGAAGCCGTGAAACGAATCTTGTCTGATACCTACCCAGTGTTGACCGTAAGGGAACTCGCCGACTATCTAAAAGTGCATCCAAGCACCATTTATCGCTTACTCAGGGAGCGGTAGTTGCCTGCTTTCAAGGTGGGGAGCGACTGGCGGTTTAACCGCGAAGAAATCGATCACTGGCGCCTGGGACGCGAAAAGAAACCTGACGCATAAGTCGCGAAGTGGGGCAACGAGGCCAGTGGCCTTCGATGCTGCGAACATCACCGATCTGAGCATCGCCGAACCGACACCCTCAAGGCCGGTGAGTTTTATTGGGGGCGGCCAAGCCCGGGAGCCGTGACCTGCGGCGCCGGGCACCTGCCGGGCACTGCGAAAGTATACTTGTCGTCACCGTCAAAGTATGTTCCAACGGTTAGGCACAGCTAACCGTAATCGGTTTTGCGCGCTGGCCACTGAAGGGGCTGATCAAGCGATTCTTTGCGATAAGATGGACTGCCAGTGAGGATTGCGATTGTCGCGGCCGAAATTGGACCGCACGCAAAAGTCGGTGGACTCGCCGACGTTATTAACGCCCTTCCGCCGGCGTTCAAAAGCGCTGGCGCCGATCCCTCGATAATCGTGCCGGGCTATAAAGTGCTGCTCGATAACCTGGCGGTGGAACCGTTTGCCGAGGATCAAACTGTAACACTTGGCCCCAGCCGCGAGCACTTCAGGATTCTGCGCGCTGAGGTGGCGAGCGGTGTGCCGCTGTATCTGATCGACCATCCCGGCTTTTTTGGACGTGAGAAGATCTACGGCGATAGAAATGGCGACTATCCGGACAATTTCCGGCGTTTCGTCTTCTTCGGGCGGGCTGCCGCTACCACCGCCGCGATGCTGCGTCCCGACATACTGCATGCGCACGATTGGCACGCGGCGGCTGCGCCGATAGTGGTCCGTGCAGATGCGGCGCTTCGCTCGCAATTCGAGACGACTTCAAGCTTTTTCACTATCCATAATTTTGCGTTCCAGGGTATTGGCGAACGCGACTTCTTTCAGTTGCTGGGTATCGACGAATCCTGGTTCTCGATTACGGGTCTGGAGTTTTACGGGCGTGTGAACCTGGTCAAAGGCGCGGTGGTGTTGGCAGATGGCGTTAACACCGTGAGTCCAGCCTACGCCTTCGAGGTCGCGAATAACCCTACGCTGGGTTTCGGCCTCGAGGGGGTTCTAGCCGCAAAGGGCGACCGCTTTATTGGTATCCTTAACGGGGCTGATTACGACGAGTGGAACCCGGCGACCGATCGCCTGATCAGTAAGCGCTATTCTCCTGCTCGCCGCAATGGCAAGAAAGCCTGTCTATATGACCTGCGCGAGGAGATGAAATTACCGCACCGCCGCACATCCCCGATAATCGCAATGATCACGCGGATGACCGCACAGAAGGGGGTTGACCTGCTGGACGCGGCGCTCGACCGGTTGGTCGCCCTCGACGTTCAGATTGTGATGCTCGCAGACGGTGATCCCCAACTGGAGCAGTTCTTTAAAAGTGCCGAAGACCACTATCCCGACAATCTCAGGGTCAACCTGCAGTTCGATAATGCTTTGGCCCATCGGATACAGGCCGGGAGTGATATGTTCCTGATGCCTTCGCGATTCGAACCGTGCGGGTTGACGCAGATGTACGCGCTTAAATACGGAAATGCGCCGATTGCGCGCGCGACTGGCGGTTTGCGCGACACAGTCTCTGATTTCGATCCGACATCCGGCGACGGCAATGGTTTCCTGTTTGAGGAATTTCAGTCTAACGCGCTGGTGGCTGCGGCCGCGAGGGCGGTTAGCACTTTTCGCAATCCTGCACTTTGGCGCCAGCTAATGGGTAACTGCTTCAAGGCCGATTTCTCCTGGTCCAACACTGCCCGCGAATACCTAGACTGGTTCAAACGGATCCACACCCAGCGCTCATCCGCCTAGCCCGAGTTGCGGAGAAAGGCTCAACTTTTACGCCTTTCAGAACTCGCATGTAATGCGTAATTGATATCGCGCCGTTGGCGCTTGCGCATGCGAAAGCGGCTATGAAGAATTTCTTGATGCGCCTGCTAAGCTCTCGGTATGAGCAAACATTCCCGGCTGATCGCATATGCTGACGGTTCATGCCTTGGGAACCCTGGGCCGGGTGGATGGGGAGTTGTGCTCTTAAACAATGATGGAGGCCGGCTCGAATTCTCCGGGGCCTCTGCTTCCACTACCAATAATCGTATGGAAATTACCGCAGCTATCGAAGCGTTGCGCAGATTGCCGGCGGGCCGCGACGTAACCGTTCGCACGGACAGCCAATATCTCGTCAAGACCATGACATTGGGATGGAAACGTCGAGAGAATCTTGATCTGTGGAAAATGCTCGATAATGAGGCTGCGCAACGGAAAGTTCGGTGGGAATGGGTGCGAGGTCATTCGGGGAATACTTTCAATGAACGGGCCGACGAATTAGCCCGCAATGCGGCTCTCGGCAAACCGCTCGATAGTCTCTCGCAAATGAGCGAGACACCAGCTGGTTTGCAGACCGGCCAAGGTCCTGGGGAGAACGGCTCCTCCCCAGAGCAGACGCTCAAACAGGAACCTCCGAGATTGAGCAATGAGGAAACAACGGGGGTCGAGGACGAAGTCGAGATCACGCGCCTATTGCGGCCGTTACTTGCTGCCGGTGAAACACTGCGCCGCTGCGCTAGCTGCCGTCGAGCATTTGTCGCAACTGGTGACCCTCCACGCATGCGAGCCTATTGTTCGCTGGCGCCGTGCCAGCTAAAGCGGCGGAGAAACTCGTCGAGTTAAATTCCGCGATCGCTCGGCGAGCTCACGCTCGCATGAGCGTACGTCGCTTCCAAACTAGTTACGATCGGATTTGGCATGATCTCATCTGCTTCGATGTGCTGTAACTGTCAGTACACCAAATAGTAGCAAAGATTGTCTCGCTTGTTCTTCTTGATTCGTGTACATGCCTTTAGTATCTGTGCAAGTTCAAGTGGTGCCCAATAACTGGCAACGGGCTGCGGTGGGTTCCTCCAAAGCCGAAAGGGAGACGTTGTGGGTAGAAAGCTTGCTCAAAGTTTGATGTGGGTAGCCGCCCTGTCATTCGTAACGGGCTGCGCTACGTTCAATTCGCTGACCGACCGCGAGAAGTGCATCTTGTTGTGGTCTGCCGGCTCCGCAGTCGGCGCCGGCGCCATCGGTACCGGCGTCGCGCTATCCAAGCGCGATCAGGACCAGTATCTCTGGGCCGTAGGGGCAGGCGTCGGCGGTGGAGCTTTGCTAGGAGCCATAGCCGGCTACTTCCTGTGCCCCGAAGCAGTACCACCACCACCCCCTCCGCCTCCGCCGCCTCCACCACCTCCGCCACCGCCGCCGCCACCGCCACCGGTTAAGATTATTCTGCGTGGCGTCCATTTCGACTTCGACAAAGCTGTGATTCGGGAGGTGGACAGGCCGGTGCTCGACGAAGCCGCGGAGACGCTCAAGGCCAATCCGAACGTCAAGGTGTACGTCAATGGTTACTGCGACGCTATCGGAAAGCGCGCCTACAACCTGAAGTTGTCGCAACGGCGAGCGGAAGCAGTCGCCGGCTACCTGGAGGACAAGGGCATCCCGGCCAGCCAGTTGATTCCACAGGGGTTTGGCAAGACCCACTTTGTGGCAACCAACCGGACTGCAGAGGGACGCGCCGAAAACCGCCGGGTGGAATTGGTTCCGGCTGAGCAATAGCCATTAAACTCGGCCATGCAGGCCAGCCCGCAGTAGCACCAGCTGCGGGCTGGCCGCGCTTTCTCGATCGACGTTCATTGCATCTGCCGCGTATCTTCTGCTGCACACCATCTTGATTTCCGTGTAAAGGCGTCTAGTATCTTTGCGGGTTTATGTGGTGCCCGAATAACTGGCAACGGGCTGCGGTGGGTTCCTCCAAAGCCGAAGGGGAGACGCTGTGGGAAAAAAACTTGCCCAGAGCTTAATGTGGGTAGCCGCCCTGTCATTCGTCACGGGCTGCGCCTCGATGACGGACCGCGAAAAGTGCATTCTCTTAACAACTACCGGAGGGGGACTTATCGGGGGCGGCATCGGTTCCGGAATAGTGCTGTCTACCGGCGGACCGAATCATCCGAGCTCAGGAGACATTGCGGCAGGTGTAGGCGCGGGTGTGGGCGGCGGTGCTCTTCTGGGTGCGATAGCGGGCTACTTCTTGTGCCCAACACCACCGCCACCTCCGCCACCACCGCCACCGCCGCCGCCTCCACCACCACCGCCTCCTCCACCGCCACCGCCGGTGAAGATTATTCTGCGTGGCGTCCATTTCGACTTTGACAAAGCTGTGATTCGGCCGGTGGATAGGCCGGTGCTCGATGAAGCCGCGGAGACGCTCAAGGCCAATCCGAACGTCAAGGTGTACGTCAATGGTTACTGCGACGCTATCGGAAAGCGTGCCTACAACCTGAAGTTGTCGCAACGGCGCGCGGAAGCAGTCGCCGGCTACCTGGAGGACAAGGGCATCCCGGCCAGCCAGTTGATTCCACAAGGGTTTGGCAAGACCCACTTTGTGGCAACCAACCGGACTGCAGAGGGACGCGCCGAAAACCGCCGGGTGGAATTGGTTCCGGCTGAACAATAGCTATTAAACCCGGCCATGCAGGCCAGCCCGCAGTTGAACCGACTGCGGGCTGGCTGCGCTTGCCGATCACTCGTTCGATCCGTTCTACGAAACCGACGGCTTGGCGGTCGTGCGACTGGCTAATTCCCTCGCACGCGCCCAACAAACTTGTTGCGGGAGAGGCGCGGATGGCGTTTGCCGTGCCCGTTATCTGCGCTAAAGGATTGGTGAGTTAACCACCAGGACAATCATTCCAAGGTAAACACGCCATGAAATACGACGAGTATCAATTCCTGCTCTTTGAGCGGCATCCCGATGGAATCCTGCTCATCACGATTAACCGGCCCGATGTTCTCAACGCAACCAACAATCGCCTGCATTGGGAACTGAGCAGAGTATGGCGTGATGTCGATGATGACGATGAGACCAATGTCGTGATCATAACCGGCAAAGGGCGCGCGTTCTCAGCCGGCGGCGACCTCGACATGATCGATCGAATGAAGGCCAATCACGACAATATCATGCAGGCGTTCAAGGAAGCCGGCGATATCGTTTACAGCATGCTTGATTGCCGCAAGCCGATCATTTCGGCCATCAACGGCGTTGCCGTCGGCGCGGGGCTCGCTGTCGCTTTTATGGCGGATATTCCGATCGCTGCCGAAAACATGAGGATAACGGATGGTCACCTCCGACTCGGGGTCGCGGCGGGCGACCACGCCGTGATTATCTGGCCGCTGCTGTGTGGAATGGCCAAGGCCAAGTACTACCTGCTGACCGCCGATTTCATCGACGGCAAAGAGGCCGAACGAATCGGCCTCGTCGCGCTGTGTGTGCCGAACGAACAGCTCATGGACAAGGCGTTTGAAGTCGCCCGCAAGCTCGCTCGTGGTCCGCAGCAGGCAGCGAGATTTACCAAACGCGCGCTGAATAATTGGTTGAAGATGTTCGGACCGGCGTTCGATGCTTCACTCGCGATGGAGATGCTGGGCTTCTTTAGCGGCGATCTCGTCGAGGGCGTTTCCGCACTGAAGGAAAAACGCCAACCTACGTTTCCGCATTTGAAGAGGTGACCGCTGCCGCCCCCTGCCCTCTATCGTGAATCGGATGATTCTTTGGCGCAGGCGGAACCATGCAACGCCTCAGCGGCCGCCCTTCGATGACATTGACAAGCCGATTGGCCTTCAGACCAGGAATGTCAAATTGTCGATATAGCCCTCGCTGTTTATCAACAATACTTTCTTGAGCAGAATTTTGAAGTCATCGCCTTCGGGCCGCAGCTTGTGCATCGAGCGCCCGACGAAGACATCCTGCGCGCCGCGTCTGAATTCACCCAACGCGAAATTCGACCACGTCGTCACGATCCCGTCTGCACTTTCGTCGATTTCAATATTTGAGATTACGCGGCGCATCCGCGACTTCGGATCCTGCGCGTAGGCATAGCCGCTGGCAAGCCGTTTTATGCGAGCTTCGAGCCGCTTGCGATTGTCGTAGATTATCGAGATCTGTTGGCTGGGGTCGGTCTCCCCTGCACTGGTCGGGACCCAGTAACAAATATCGTCGGCGGCCCACAACGATAACCATTCCTCGTACTCGTTCTCGTCCATCAGCCGTGCTTCGCGGTAGAGAAAATTCTCGACCCGGCGGAAATCCGACAACGAAAGCATCAGCTTACCGCAATATTCGAGCCTCTACGCGGGCGTGCAGCGCTGATGCCAGCCGCGGCGGTAGTTGCCGACATGACTTTCAGATAATGAGCCCAGATGCCGCGCAGCGTGACTTCGTCGGTGGCGTGGCCAACCAGCGTGCCATCATCGTCGCGCCGTTCGCGATGCATTCCGCGCGAGATCAGGATCCATGGTTGGAGGTCGGCCTGAATCCCATCCTGCATCCGTGCGAACATCTCGACATCATCGGGCTGGCCCATTCCCGCGGGGCCAAAGAACGCCTCATGGCCGCGCAAACGCGAGCCATTCAGCTCGGTGGAAACCCCCTTGAGCGTGGTCGGATAGAGTGTGACTTCAGTGTGATCGACCGCTACGGGCTGCGGCACGCGAATCTGAACACCAATCAGGATTAAGTTGGGAAAGATGAGTGCGTGGGTCCCGCCTGCGTTCAGAATTTCACCAACCCGCTCAGCACCATAGCGCGCGATCATCCGCGCACGATAATCTTCATCGGCCGGTATCGTAGGCAGCACTGAACGAATGCGCTCGGCATACTCGCGGTTGTAGCGGCGATAGTCGAGCATCACGTGACCATTACCCAGGTCGCGCGATTCGCCCGACGAGTTGCCGTTGAAGGCGTCAGGGCGCACCCCGATTTGCTCCTGAATCATGTCGAGAAACGTGCGGTGGGTGAAGTTGGGATGGTAGCCGTCCATCGCATTTTCAAGCTGAAATTTCCAATTGGCAGGAAAGTCAAATTTATGCCCCGCCCCCACCTGGATCTCACCTTCGGGCGAGAGATCGACGAACAAATCAATTTGCTCTTTGGCGGGGCCGCCGAGATGATCGTCCAGTGTAATCCCGGCCGGGCTCAAGCTGCCAAAGATAAAGCCGCGATAGAGCTCCATACGCGGTACTTGCAGAAGCCCAAATTCTTCCTTGCGTAAGGTGCCGCCGTAACCTTCCTGGTACGGCACGCCGGCGAGTTCGCCACTATTGTTATACGTCCAGCCGTGGTAAGCGCATCGAAAAGTCTTGGCGTTGCCGGCTTCGACCTGACAAACGGTCGATCCACGATGGCGGCAGCGGTTGAAAAGCAGGCGCACCTCGCCATTCTCATCGCGTACCATGATAACGGGCTGGCGGCCGATCTTCCTGAGCCGGAAATCCCCGGGGTTGGGAATCTCGCCGAGGTGACCAACATAGACCCAGCCGCGATGGAAGATCTTATCGAATTCGTCAGCCAGGATATCCGGGTCAGTGTACAGGCTGGTATGGACGCGGTCGCGCTTAATCAGCGTGCGATAGTTAATTCTCCGGCGGGTCATCATGGTTGGCTCCTCAAGCGGCACCGGACCTCGCCCCGTCACCGTGGTAACCTGCTCCGATTCCGCTGGGTCGAAGGCTCGTTAGCATTGGTAAACGCAAGCCTACCTCAATGATTCGTCCGCTTCAAAGACGACTTGACCACCTTGCTCCCGCGGGCGGGGTGTTTTAGCCTTTCAATGGTTACTGTCGTTTACCGGGAGGCCAGAATTTTCCCGAACAACTTCAGAGCGTCCCTGAAAGGATCGACTGGCTTGCGACGCCGCGCCCGTCAGCGGGGCCCGGAAAAAACGCCCTGCGTATGAAATACTCTTTTCCGCACCCTGCCAAAAAGTTGGCTTCTTTCCTTTTGATCTCGTCCTCTGGGGGAGATTACAGAGAGGGAAGCAGGAGTGCGGAACGCCTTTTCTGCAGCCTGCTAGGGCAGCTACCGTGAAGGAGGCACCTGGAGAATTTGAACTGATCGCGCGTCTATGCGCGAACCTACCGCAAGCGCGGCGCGTAATTTTAGGTCCTGGTGACGATTGCGCAATTCTCGCCCCTGCGCCCAAGCCGCAGCTTTTCACTATCGATTCGATGGTCGAGGGTGTGCATTTCAACCCCGGTTGGGGCACTGCCGCGATGCTCGGGGCGAGAGCCCTCAACATCAACTTGAGCGACATTGCCGCGATGGGCGGCAGGCCGACGGTTTGCGTCATCAACCTGGCAATCCGCCCAGGGTTGCACGCAAGATTCTTTGAAGAACTATACCGAGGTCTTGGAAAGGCCGCTGTCGCTGCTGGGGTGTCAGTGGTCGGCGGCAATATTACGCGGGCGCGCGAGTTCGCGATCACGGTGGCATTGCTGGGGGAAGTCGAAAGCCAGCCGATGCGGCGCGATTCCGCGCGGCCAGGCGACAAGATCTATGTTACCGGGAGTGTAGGTGACGCTGCTTTGGGACTGCGTATTCTTCAGAACAAGGTAGCAGCCAGCGGTTCGGCACGGGACTACCTGGTTAGGCGCTTTTTGCAGCCGACAGCGCAAGTCGCTGCTGGCCGTAAATTATCCAGGATTAAACCAGCTCCAGCGACGATCGACATCAGTGACGGGCTTTGGCAGGATCTCGGACACGTGCTCGAACGGAGCGAGGTCGGCGCCAAAGTGGACAGCACCGCCCTGCCGATATCGGCGGCGTATCGCCGGGTCTATGGCGATAATTGCGAGCTGGCACTTAGCGGGGGCGACGACTACGAGCTGCTTTTCTGTCTGCGCACGCCGCTCTCCGAAGCTGAATTGAGCCGCCGGCTCGGGGTGAAGGTCCGATGCATCGGGGAGATTACGCGTGACAAGCAGGCGCTGCTGGTGAGCGCAACAGGTGAGGCGGCTACCGTGCGAAACCACGGTTGGGATCAGTTGCGCGCCACTTGAGTAGCGCAAGCAGGCAATCCGTGCGCCGATAGAATGGCCTTTCTTCCAATCGTTGTTGCTCTGCTGCTGCTGTTCAGCGCGATGTTCGCAGCGTCCGAAACGGCATTGTTCGCGCTGGTACGGATGGAGTCTACGCGCCAGAAACTCGCCGCCCATGTGCGCGATGCGGTGGAGCGGATGATGGCGCGACCGCTGGAGTCGTTGCTCGTCATCATAGGGCTCAACGAAGCCTTGAATGTCTTCGCAGAGTGCCTCGCCACCACGTTCCTGCTGACGTGGCTCGGTCCCATTGGCGCCTGGTTATCAGTGCCGCTGATGCTGGCGCTGGTGTTGATTTTCGCCGACATCACCCCCAAGACCTTCGCCCTCGGCTTCCCCACCGTGATCGCGCGGGTCACCGCACAGCCGCTGGCCTCGCTGAGCGCTTTGCTGCATCCGATCGCGAGATGGCTGACTCCGGCAGCAGAGCCACCACGGCCGGCTCCCGTGTCGGAAGAGGAATTCAAGGCGCTGCTGCGTGCTGGTGAGGTGCTCGGTGAAGTCGAACCGCAAGAGCTTGAGCTGATTCATAAGGTGTTCGATTTTGGCAATCGGCGAGTCGTCGAAATCATGACACCGCGCGAAAAAATCTTCTGGTTGGACGTCAATACGCCGGCGGACCAATTGATCGGCGAGGTGATCCGCGGCCATTTTTCACGCGTGCCGATTTATCGGGGACGCCCGGACAACATAATTGGAATCCTGCATGTGAAAGACCTCGTGACCAGGCGCTTGGAACCGTCGCCACCGCGCTTGGAGCGGCTTATCCGCCAGGCGTATTTTGTGCCACCCGGTAAGGCGCTTGGCGAGCTGTTCGATGAAATGCGGCGTGGACGGTTTCAGCTGGCGATTGTAGTGGACGAGTTCGAGCGGGTTGTCGGCTTGCTTACCCTTGAAGATCTGCTAGAGGAGCTCTTTGGCGAAATTAGCGATGAATTCGATTATGAAGGACCTGAGCTGATGCCAGTGGGGCCGGGAGAATGGCTCGCTTCCGGGTCGATCGCGATAGAGCGGCTGCGCGAGGCGATTGGCGACCGTAGCGCGCTACCAGCCGCCCGCGCCCAAACACTCGGCAGCTATGTGCTCAGCCGCCTCAAACGCGTGCCTCGGCGCGGTGAGCGTTTCAAACTGGGCAGCCTCGATGCGGCGGTAGAGCGGGTACGCGGCGCCAGTATCGAGTTGGTACGGCTCAAAAACCAAACCGAGGCCAGCGGGTCGGTGTAAACCATGAGTATCGTAGTGCTGCTCGCTGCCGTGCTCGCCTGCGTGACTTGTCAGGCATTCTTTGCCGCCAGTGAGGTCGCCTTGGTGGCCGCCGATGATCTGAAAGTCCATGCCGAGCGCGAACGCGGCGATAGGCGGGCAACAGCGTTGGGGAAGTTGCTGGAGCGGCGCGACCGTGTTCTCGCGATGCTTTTGACCGGAACGAATCTCGCCACCGTCATTGCCGCGGCCGCGCTGACCAGTTTCCTGCACGATATAAGCCCCCGCGTTTCCTACCTGGCGCCCTTCATTCTTGCGCCGCTGTCACTGGTGCTTGGCGAGTCGATGCCGAAAATGGCGGTGCTGCGAGCGCCAGTGCGCTTCGCGCGTCTCGCCGCCCAGCCTCTGAGCATGATTGCGACCATCCTGACGCCGTTGCTCGCGGCCGAGACTGCGCTGAGCCGGCAACTGCGCCGTCTCGCCGGCGTTCCGCCGGAAGCCGAGAGTGTGTTCCTCAGCCGCGAAGATCTGGCCTTGCTGATCCGGCGCCAGCCCCAGATTCCTCTTGCTCATCCTCAAGCGACAGACGCGATTATGCCCGAAGAACAGCAGATGATTAGCCGCATATTCCGCTTCACGCGCGCCGAGGCACGCAAGGCGATGGTGCCGCTGGTGAACGTTGAAGCAGTGCCGGAAGAAACTACTATTGCCGGCGCGATCGAAGTGGTGCGGCGGGAGGGCTTCACTCGGATTCCGGTCTTTCACGAGCGGATTTTCAATATCGTTGGAGTGGTGCACGCCTTCGACCTGCTGGAGGCGCCCGACTTGGCGCTCGGAGTGCGCGAGGTGATGCGGTCGGTGAGTTACTTTCCCGAATCGACCCCGCTCGACGAAATCCTCATCGCGCTACAGCGCACCGGCGAGACCTTGGCCGTGGTGGTAGACGAATATGGCGGCGCCTCGGGCATCATCACCATAGAAGACTTGCTCGAAGAGGTGGTTGGAGATATCGAGGACGAGCACGACGTACGCGAAGAACTGGCGCGGATCTCCAACCCGCGTATGCTGACGGTCTCCGGTCATGCCACCGTTGCGGACCTTAACGAGCGCTTCGGACTCGAGCTCCCCGAAGGGGACGAATACACCACCATCGGAGGTCTGATGGTTGAGCGGCTCGGCCATATTCCCAAGCCTGGGGAGCAGCTCAGGGCGGGGCACTGCATGCTGACGGTTTCACGCAGCGACGCGCGTGCCGTGCGCGAAGTCGTGCTTCATCTGGATCGGCCAGTCAAACTAGAGCCACAGCCGCACTGATGACGGAAGAACAGATCCGCCGGCTCCTGGAGCAGGTCGCCGCCGGCCAGGTGTCGGCCGCGCAAGCGCTGCGGCGCCTCCGCTATCTGCCCCTTGTGGATCTTGGTTTCGCGCGCATCGATACTCATCGAGTTTTGCGCCGGGACATCCCGGAGGTTGTTTTTGGCGCGGGAAAAAGCGTCGAGCAAATTGTAAAAATCGCAGAGCGGATGACCGCCGCCGGGCTCAACTTGATGGTAACGCGGCTTGAATCAGATAGAGCGAGTGCCGTCAAACGAAAGCTGCGCAAATTTGACTATCAGCCTGATGCCCGCATCGGCCTGCTGCTCTGCGAAAAGCCGGTGGCGCGTGGGCATGGTGCCATAATGATAGTCACTGCTGGCACTTCGGATATCCCCGTAGCAGAGGAGGCCGCGGTCAGCGCAGAGTTTTTCGGCAATCGGGTTGAACGGCTTTATGACGTCGGAGTCGCTGGTCTCCATCGACTCACTTCGCAACTCAAGATGCTGGAAGCCGCCAGCGTGATTATCGTCGTCGCCGGGATGGAAGGAGCGCTGCCCTCGGTCGTGGCCGGCCTGGTAGGTAAACCGGTGATCGGCGTGCCGACCAGCATCGGCTACGGTGCCGCCTTTGGCGGTATCGCGCCACTCCTCGGCATGCTGAATAGCTGCGCTGGTGGCTTGATGGTAGTGAACATTGATAATGGCTTTGGTGCTGCGTTGGCCGCGACCTTGATCAACCGCGTCGGCCTCGAGAGAGCGGATAGGGGCGACAAAAGAGGGGCGAAAGTCGAGTCGAGGCGAGGCTAAGGATGCAGATTGTTGCCCGAGCCGAATCCGCGATTTCTCACGCGCGAAGATCACGCGCGCGGGAATGACGGAGGGCACATGGCTGGAATGGAACGCAAAACCCTGACCAGCGGCCGTGCACGGCGCGCAATGAAGATGGGCAGTCTCGCTTCCCAGGTAGGCTCCAGCTACCTGTGGACGTCCCTGCGCCGGCCTTTTCTCAATACCGCGCGCTATCAGCAGGAAGTGCTCGACCTCCATCTCAAGAACGCCCGGCGCATGGTGGAAGGCTCCAAGCAACTGCGCGGAGCTTTCATGAAGCTGGTGCAGATGCTCTCCATGCGCGAGGACCTGCTGCCGGGCGAGGCTATCGATATTTTGCGTACCACCCAGGCCAGCGTGCCGCCGATGGACTACCGGTTAATCTCCCAGCAAATCCGGCGCGAGCTGTCGAAATCGCCCGAGCAGCTTTTCGCCAGCTTCGATACTGAGGCATTCGCTGCGGCGTCGCTCGGCCAGGTTCATCGCGCGAGACTCAAGAATGGAGAGGAAGTAGCGGTCAAGATCCAGTATCCGGGAGTTGACGCAACCGTCGAGCAGGACCTGGGGAATTTGAAACTGCTGCTGCGCACGTTGCAGGCGATCGCGGGCGACCTGATGCGGCAGCGGATCGACACTAGATCAATCTACACTGAATTGCAGGAACGCTTGCGCGAAGAACTCGATTACGTCAACGAGGCGCGCAACATTGACAAATTCCGCAGCCTCCTGGGCAGCGACGAGACTATCCTGATCCCCCGGGTGATCAAGGCCCTGAGCACCCGCCGCATTCTGACGATGACTTACATCGAGGGCTATCGCCTCGCTGATATCTTTGGAGAGGCGGCCGATCCTGAGCTGCGGACCTGGGTGGCTCGCAAGTATTACGAGCTCGTCTGGCGGCAGATCCTCGAATTCGGCGTCCTGCATACAGATCCGCAACCTGGCAACTATCTTGTCACCTGGCATCCCAAGCTGGGGGTGCTGGACTTCGGTTCGGTGCGCCATTTTTCGGAGAGCGTACGGCGCGCGAGCCTGCAACTAGCAGATGCGATTGTCGAGCATGACGATCGTTCGTTGGCGGCTGCGTTGCTCAAGCTGGGTTATATCGATCGCGAGCAGGACCCAGCTCCTATGGCGCGGATCATTTACATCCTGTTCGAACCGGTAATCAGCGACCGCATGTATCATCCCGACGAATTCGATGCGGTGGCCAAAGCCGCGACCGTCGGCGAGCTGGCCTTCGAGCACAAGCTGTACAAATCGCCGCGCCACAGCATCTTCCTGCTCCGTGCGCTCATCGGCCTTGACGGCATCATGAAGGGACTAGGGGTCGAAATGAACTACTGCGCGCTCTTCCGCGAGTGTGTCCGCAGCGCCGCCGCACACGCGGCTAGCTCGTGAACGGCGGCTACTGTGGCTCGATTGCAGGGAGCGGTCCGCGCCGGTAAAAGCGCACGGATGATGGCGTCTGAATCCCTGCGGGTAATTTGGGATCGGCTATTGGAGCATGAGCGTCGAGGCTCAGCGGCAGCACCCCTGCCCAGCTTGTGAGCGAGTAATCCTCCTCGTCGTCAATTGGCGGACCAGTTCGCACTTTCGCCGACACTTCATTGAGCGGCAACGACAAAACCATAGTAGCTCGAATTTCCGCATCGGATGGCGCCCGCACCGCATCCCAGCGGCCAGGTACGACGTGATTCACAATCATCCGCATCGCGGCAAGTTTGCCCGCCGGGTCGCAAATCTCGGTTGCAGTCCCCAGAATCACCACCGAGCGGTAATTCATCGAATGATGGTAGGCCGAACGCGCCAGCACGAGCCCGTCAATCAGTGTTACCGTCGCACAAACGGCAATACCGCTCCGCACGCTCCGCAGCATACGGCTTGCCCCCGAGCCATGAATCAGGACTTGTTCGGCGTCGCGCGCATAGATGGTTGGCAGGACGTAGGGTTGCGAATCGACGGTAAAGCCGAGATGACAAACCAGGCCTTCGTCCAGGATCGCATTGATAACTTCACGGTCATAAACGCCACGATGAGGCATCCGCTTGACAGTCGTCCGTTCACTTCGCGGCTGGCTGGCTGATCCTTGTCCCACTGTGTTGGGGGTCATGGATTTGCTCCGTCGATTGTGGGTATTTTGTACTGGTACAATAAGAGCTTCGTAATGCATCAATATCCGATCCGGGGCTCGGACGCAAGCGAGATCGCGGCAAGTGCGGAGCGCGCGCTAGCGGCAGGCGCGCTCACTTGTGGCCAACAACTCCCAACGGTCCGTGCGCTGGCCAAGCACTTGAGGGTTAGTCCGGCGACTGTTGCGGCTGCCTACCGCACGTTGAAGTTGCGCGGCATCATCAGCGGCTCGGGGCGGCGCGGCACGGTGGTCAATCCGAGGCCGCCGCTGGTGACCCGTTCGGCGCCAGCGGTCGCGAACAATGTGCGCAATCTCGCCGCGGGTGGCCCGGATCCGGCTCTGTTGCCGCCGCTTACGCGTAGTCTGCCGCGCGCACTTTCGCACCATTGGTACGGCGAGCCCTACAACTTTTCTGGTCTTTTGAAGCTGGCGAGGCAAATGTTCGAGGCCGACGGCATCGCGGCTGGGCCGATTGCAGTAACCTCCGGCGCACTGGACGCGATCGAGCGTCTCCTGCAGGCCAACCTACAGGTTGGTGATCGGGTGGCAGTCGAGGACCCTGGATATCCACCAGTCCTGGACCTGGTGGCAGCGGTCGGGTTGCGTGGCGAGCCCCTTCCAATTGACGAGTCAGGGCCAGTGCCGGCTGAATTCAGTCGCTTGCTGAAGACGGGCGTTGCAGCGGCAATCATCACACCGCGTGCGCAGAATCCGACCGGCGCAGCGTTTGATCCTGAGCGCGTGCGAGAACTTCGCCGCCTCCTCAAGCCGCATTCCAATCTTATGTTGATCGAAGACGATCACGCAGGACCAGTCGCTGGAGCGCCGGCGCTGACTCTGTGCGAATCCAGCCGACGGCGGTGGGCAATTGTGCGCTCGCTTTCGAAATCGCTTGGCCCGGATTTGCGGCTGGCGCTGGTGACCGGCGATGAGATGTCGATTGCGCGGCTGGAAGGCCGTCAGCGGCTGGGGCCGGGATGGGTGAGCCATCTTCTCCAGCAGCTCGCCGTCGCCCTCTGGCGCGACCCGCATACCCGACGCCTTGTGAAAAAAGCAGAGGAGAGTTACGCGCATCGGCGCAAGGTGCTGCTCGACGCTCTGGCCCATCGAGGAATTGCAGGGCAGGGCCGCACCGGCTTCAACGTATGGGTTCCGGTGCCCGAAGAATTCGCAGTCGTGCAATCAATGCTCGCCGCCGGATGGGCGCTCAGTGCGGGCGAACGCTATCGCATCAAAAGCCAACCCGCCGTGCGAATTTCGATCGGCATGCTGATGCCAGGCGAAGCCGAGC
>Ga0187846_10000528_pt1 | contig 22197 bp, 15 predicted proteins | sample TC_taG_FD_161473 | JGI IMG/M metagenome (GOLD analysis project Ga0187846, IMG submission 161473) | Biofilm microbial communities from the roof of an iron ore cave, State of Minas Gerais, Brazil - TC_06 Biofilm (v2) | ecosystem: Environmental > Terrestrial > Deep subsurface > Cave > Wall biofilm...
CCTCGACCGTCCTCGCTTCCAGATTCCCAACCCTCGCGGAAAATCAGGATTTTGCGCCAGCAGTTGAGACCAATTCGGCAAACTTGTTCAGATCGATGTTCCCGCCGCTGACGACGCAGACGATCTTTCCGCTTCCGGCTTTGCCGCTGATCCCGGCGGCAACGGCACAGGCAGCCGCTCCTTCGCAGATAACGTGATTCCGGGCCGCGACGATCTCCAACGCGCGCCGCGTCTCCTCATGCGATGTAACGATCGAGCCCGCAAGCAAACGGCCGGCCAGCGTCCACATAGACGGCAAGACCGATTTGCCTCCGCAGCCGTCAACCCAACTTGTTTTCCACTCGGGGAACTTCTGCGGCGATCCTTTCAGAAAAGACAAGTGAAGCGGCGCGGCAGTCTCTGGTTCCGCGGCATAGACTTTGGTTTCGGGTCTTAGCGCAGCCAGCGCGGAGGCGATGCCGCAGCTCAGCCCTCCTCCCCCAAAGGCGGCAACCACCGAAGTCACGTCCGGCAAGTCCTCCAGGATTTCAAGCCCAATCGTGCCATTGCCTGCAATGAAGTTGTCGTCGTCGAACGGGTGAACGAAGACGCCCTGGAACGCAGGATGCGCGCGCTCGGTGACTGCCTGCCAACATTCGTCCATCGACGCCTGGATGATGCCTGCGCCCAGGCGCTTGATGGCATCGAGTTTGGCTGCGGGCGCCGTGTCCATGACCAGGACGTTGCAAGGGACTCCCACAATTCGAGCTGCCAGCGCCACACCCTGGGCAGCATTTCCGGCGCTGACCGTCCAGACGCCCTTGGCGCGCTCCTCCGGCTGAAGCAGGGAAACGGCGTTGAAAGCCCCGCGAATCTTGAACGAGCCCACCGGCTGCAACGACTCGAGCTTCAGGTAGACTTCGCCCGGAACGTCGGCGCTGTACAAGCGCACCATCGGAGTTCGAACTGCCGCCTGATAGACCCGCTTGCGAGCTGCAACGATGGCATCCAGCGGGATATTTCGTTCGGGTTGTGCTTCAGGCACGGACAATGTCGCCATGGAATATCCCCCCAGCGCCTGTTCAAGGCGCCGGCAGAAACGGAAAACGGGAAGGATTGTACACCGGCCACGGTTTAATATCTTGGCAGCCGCTGGTCACGCTGCCTTCAGCCAATCTTCAGGTTGGCAGGATAAGTACAAAGTATTGTGGTTGGCGCGGCCATCGAACGAGGACTCGTGAAGCTGCTTGTCGTAGAAGACGAAGCGCGCATGCTCGAACTGCTCCGCCGTGGTCTCACTGAAGAGGGGCACACGGTCATGTGTGCCTCGAACGGGACCGAGGGCTGGGAAATGGGGCGCTCCTATGAGTTCGACGCCATCATCCTCGATGTCATGCTGCCGAAGATAAATGGCTTTGAGGTGGCGAAGCGGCTTCGCGAACAGCGGGTTTCCACTCCAATTCTGATGCTCACCGCCAAGGACGCGGTGCCCGACGTCGTACACGGTCTCGACGTGGGGGCGGACGATTACCTGACGAAGCCCTTTGCCTTCCACGAATTGCTGGCGCGCTTGCGCGCGCTTCAGCGTCGTGCGACATTGCGCCCGCAAAACCGGCTGCAGGTCGGTGACCTGATGCTGGATCCGACGTCTCGCGAAGTTTCCCGCGGCAACGTGAACATTGTTCTGACCCGAACGGAGTACAACCTGCTGGAACGGTTGATGTACCGCGCCGGCAAAGTCGTGCCGAGAAACGCGCTGATTGAAGCCGTCTGGGGATTTGACCGCGAGATCGAGGAAAACACACTGGATGCGTTCGTGCGGCTGCTGCGCCACAAGGTGGATCTCGAAGGCAAGCCGAAGCTGATCCAGACGGTGCGCGGAGTCGGCTACATGATCCGCGAGGAGCCGGGGGCGTGAGCAGACTCTCGATCGGCCTGCGTCTGACGTTGTGGTATCTGGGAATCTTTCTGCTCGCCGAGCTGGTGTTCGGCGCGGGGATGTGGCTCATTCTGCGCGAGAACTTGTATGACATTACCGATGACGCGTTGCAGGGACAGGCCGGGGATTTGAAGCGCTTCCTCGAAGCGCGGCAGAGCGCAACTTTGGCTCAGCTGCAATCCGAAATCAGCGAAGACTACAAGATCGAACGCTCGGAAGACTATCTGCAGATCCGCGCCGAGGATGGCTCGCTGATTTATCGCTCCAATTATTTTGTGCAGCATCCACTGCCCGACTTTGCTTTTGATGCATCCGGGAAAGCGCGCTACGAAGACCATAAAGTAGGCAAACATCGTTTTCGGTTTTTCAGTCAAAGGGTGGATGCCGGCGGGCGCGCCTTTCTCGTCCAGATCGGAAGCCCGCTCAAGGAAGAGCTCGAGACCCTCGACGACTTTCAAAAATATTTGCTGATGTTTGTTCCGCTGCTCCTGCTGGCAGCGTCGATCGTGGGTTACTGGCTGAGTCGCAAGGCGCTGGCTCCGGTAGATGCTCTGACGCGGACGGCGCGCAATATTTCCGGCCACAATCTGAGCAGCCGTCTGCAGAAGCTGGAGACAGGGGATGAACTACAGCGCCTGTCGGATACGCTGAACGAAATGCTGGCGCGGATTGAGTCGGCGTTCTTGCGGGTTACACAATTTACGGCCGACGCATCGCATGAACTGCGCACACCCGTTGCGCTGATCCGCACGGAGGCCGAACTCGCTCTGCGGCGCTCGCGCGATGAAAACGAATATCGCGAAGCTTTGCAGCACATTCTGCAGGAGTCCGACCGCACCACAAAACTCATTGAGGAATTGCTCACGCTTGCCCGCGCCGACTCCGGCCGTGAAGCACTCGATATGCGGCCGATTGATCTGCTCCCCGCTCTGCGCGAGGTGGCTGCGGGTTGGCGGCAGGTGGCGGCGCTGCGCAGTCTGCGGTTCGAAGAACACTTCGCGGCGGAGTCATTGCGGGTCTTGGGCGACGAAAGCGCGCTGCGCCGGGTGGTTGGCGTGCTTCTCGACAATGCATTCAAGTACACCAGCGCACCAGGCGCCGTGACTCTGTCGGTTGAACAAAAGGACAGCGAGGCGTTGATCCGCGTGGAAGACACCGGCATCGGAATCGCCGGGGAAGATCAACCACGCATCTTTGAACGCTTCTACCGGGTAGACAAAGCTCGGAGCCGCAACCTCGGGGGTTCAGGCTTGGGCCTTGCCATCGCGCAGTGGATCGTGCAGTTGCACCGGGGGTCGATCACCGTCGAAAGCAAGCTCGGCAGCGGGTCCCTGTTTCAGGTGAAAATACCTACGGTGAAGGCACCGGCAGATCAGGAGCAGGCCATTCCGCGCTAGCAAGCTTGCGCGGAGAGCCCCGTCAGGACCAAGGAAGACTAAAATGTTCCACCGCCGCTCTCCAGTAGTTAGCTTACTTTGCACTCTAACCCTTCTCTCTCTGGTCGGCCGCCTCAGCGCCCAAACCGGCGATGCCGCCGGGGAGCACGTGCGGACGGAGATGCAGAAGCAACACATTCCCGGGCTGGCGTTGCTCGTGTCGCGCGGCGGAAAGATCGTGCGGGCCGAGGGATTTGGACTGGCAAACGTCGAACTGCAGGTTCCCGTGAAGCCGGAAACGATTTTTCAATCCGGATCGGTTGGCAAACAGTTCACGGCCACGGCGGTCATGATGCTGGTGGAAGCAGGCAAAGTGAACCTGGACGATCCGCTTACCAAGTTCTTCCCGGACGCTCCGGCTGCCTGGAAAGACGTAACGGTGCGCGAACTGCTCAGCCACACCGCCGGATTTGGCGACTATCCCGACAAGTTCGACTTCCGCAAGGACTGGACTGAAGGCGAACTGATCAAGCTCGTGGAAAGCATTCCGCTGGCTTATCCTCCGGGAACGAAATGGGAATACAGCAACCTTGGATATTTGACGCTGGGAATTCTGATCCACCGCGTGACGGGGCAGTTCTACGGGGACTTCCTGCAGGAGCGAATTTTTCATCCATTAGGAATGGACACGACTCGCATCATCAGCGAGGCCGACATTGTTCCCAATCGCGCCGCCGGTTACCGGCTTGTGAAAGGCGAGTTGAAGAACCAGGAGTGGGTGGCGCCCATGGTCAACACCACCGCGGATGGAAGCCTTTACTTCTCAGTTCTCGATCTGGCGAAATGGGACGCGGCGCTATATACGGACAAACTGCTCAAGCGCTCGAGCTTTGACCAGATGTGGACGCCGGTCAAACTGAAAGACGGCCAGCCCAACAAGCAAGGCTACGGATTTGCCTGGTTCATGAGCACCCATCACGGGCATCGCGTGATCGGCCACGATGGCGCCTGGCAGGGATTCAAGACCACGATCGCGCGTTATGTCGATGATCAGCTGACCGTGGTCGTGCTGGCGAATCTGGCCGAGGCGGAGCCGGGGAAGATCGCCGAGCACGTTGCCGACATCTATCTGGCTGCCGGCAAACCCTGAGTCGATCTCGATCCGCTGGCAGGACCAGCCAGGATTCCGTGCTCACTTCCTCTGCAGTTGATCGATCGCGGTGAGGACTTCGTCGCTGTGCTTCACCGGATCAACGTCCATGTACTCTTTGGCGATTTTCCCGTTCGGATCGATCAGGAACGTGTGTCGGGCGGCAAACTTTACGACTCCGAGACTCTTCAGTGATCCGTATTCATTCGTAACCCTGCCGTCCGTGTCGGCAAGGAGTTTGAAGTTCAATCCCTCTTTCGTGCAGAACTTCTTGTGCGACTCGACACTGTCCACGCTAACTCCGAGCACGACTGCGTTGCGCTGCGCGTATTTGGGCTGATCGACCTGAAAATTATGCGCTTCGCGCGTGCAGCCGGGCGTTTGATCCTTGGGGTAGAAATAAAGAACTACCCACTTGCCGCGAAAATCCTTCAGGCTGACAGAGGGACTGTCCTGCGACGGCAGCGTAAAGTCCGGAGCTGTGCTGCCTTCAGCGGGTGAGGCATGGGAGCGTGAGAGCAAGCGCGGAACCAGCAGGATAAGCACGATGATCACGATCACCAGCAAGACGATCCTCAGCATAAGAGCCTCCCGGGTATAAACGAATTCGCAGGGTTCGATTCTAAATCAGCAGCCTGCGCTGCTGCCCCAGGCCAGCAAAATTTTGCGTAATTGAATATCATGAATCTTTCGCCTTATTCGATGGAGATACCAGCCTTGGCTCAGACGGAAACTGACGGTTCAGAAGTACTGGAAACGCGAGAGTGGGTCGACTCGCTCGATTATGTTCTCTCTTCGGGCGGCCCGAACCGCGCCGGACGGCTGCTGCAGCAGCTCGCTCTCCATGCGCGCCGCGAGGCGGGGATCAATCTTCCGTTTTCCGCGACTACGCCCTATCAGAACACGATTGCTTCCACGCAACAGCCTCCGTTCCCCGGCAGCCAGGAAATGGAGCGGCGCATCAAGAGCCTGGTGCGCTGGAATGCGCTGGCCATGGTGGTGCGAGCCAACAAGATTCAGGAGGGCATCGGCGGACACATCTCAACTTTTGCCTCCGCTGCAACTCTCTACGAAGTCGCGTTCAATCATTTCCTGCGGACTAAGACCGAGAGCGGGGATCGTGACATCGTCTATTTCCAGGGCCACGCCGCGCCGGGGATTTACGCGCGGGCCTTTCTCGAAGGGCGCATCCCGAAGGAAAAGCTGCAAAACTTCCGCCGCGAACTGAAGCCCGGGGGCGGATTGAGTTCCTACCCCCATCCGTGGCTGATGCCGGATTTTTGGGAGTTCCCCACGGTTTCGATGGGCCTCGGCCCGATCCAGGCGATCTATCACGCTCGCTTCATCAAGTATCTGGAGAACCGTGGGCTAAAGCAGTCCACCGGCGGCAAGGTGTGGGCTTTCCTCGGCGATGGCGAGATGGATGAGCCCGAATCGCTGGGCTCCATCACCTTGGCGTCTCGCGAAAAGCTCGACAACCTGATTTTCGTGGTGAACTGCAACCTGCAGCGGCTGGATGGTCCCGTGCGCGGCAACGGAAAGATCATTCAGGAACTGGAAGCGATTTTCCGCGGCGCGGGATGGAATGTCATCAAGGTGATCTGGGGCTCGGACTGGGACAGCCTGATTCGCAACGACCGCGACGGCCTGCTGGTGAAGCGGCTCGGAGAAGTAAGCGACGGGCAGTATCAGAAATACTTCGTCGAGAGCGGAGCCTACTTCCGCCAGAACATGTTCGGCACCGACCCTCGCCTGCTCAAGATGGTGGAGCATCTGTCCGATGAGCAACTGGCGCGCATGCGGCTGGGAGGGCACGATCCGATCAAGGTGCATGCCGCGTACAAGGCCGCGGTGGAGCACGCCGGATCGCCCACGATGATTCTTGCGAAGACGATCAAAGGCTACGGCCTGGGCGAGGCCGGCGAAGGCAAGAACATTACCCACCAGCAGAAGAAGCTGAACGACGAAGAGCTGCAGATGTTCCGCTCGCGCTTCGGCATTCCCATCCCGGACGACGAACTGCACGACGCACCGTTCTACCGCCCGGCCGACGACAGTCCCGAGATCAAGTACATGCAGGCCCGGCGGCAACAATTGGGCGGATACATGCCGGCGCGCAAAGTGCGAGCGACGCCGCTGCGATCGGTGCCCGATTCGCACTTTGAAGAATTCTACAAAGGAACCGAAGGACGCGAAGCCTCCACCACGATGGTCTTCGTGCGGCTGCTCGCGAAGCTGCTGCGCGATCCCGAACTCGGCAAGCTGATCGTGCCCATCATTCCCGACGAGGCGCGCACGTTCGGCATGGAGGCGCTGTTCCGCCAGGTCGGAATCTATTCCAATGTCGGCCAGCTCTATGAGCCGGTCGACATGGATACGCTGCTCTACTACAAGGAAGCGCAGAACGGGCAGATTCTTGAGGAAGGGATCACGGAGGCGGGCTCGATGTGTTCCCTCCTTGCCGCGGGTACGGCGTATTCCAACCACGGCATCAACACCATTCCGTTCTTCATCTACTACTCGATGTTCGGATTCCAGCGTATTGGCGACTTGATCTGGGCCGCCGCCGACATGCGCTGTCGCGGATTCTTGCTCGGCGGCACGGCCGGCCGCACTACTCTGGCCGGCGAGGGCCTGCAGCACCAGGATGGCCACAGTCACGTGCTCGCCCTTCCTGTGCCGAACCTGCTGGCCTACGATCCGGCGTTCGCCTACGAAATTGCCATCATCATTCAGGATGGCATCAGGCGCATGTATGTCGATCAGGAATCGATTTTCTACTATCTGACGGTGACCAACGAGCCTCTGCCCATGCCCGAGATGCCCAGGAACGGCAATGTTCGCGAAGGCGTGCTGCGCGGGCTTTACCGTTTCAAGGCTTCCGACAAGGCGGATTCGAAACTGCGCGCGCAGCTGCTGGGAAGCGGAGCCATCATGTTTGAAGTGCTGAAGGCGCAGAAGATTTTGGAGGAAAAGTATGGCGTGGCGGCCGACGTGTGGAGCGTGACCAGCTACAAGGAACTCTATCGCAACGCCAACGACTGCGAACGCTGGAACATGCTGCATCCGGGTGAGCAAGCTAAGGTTCCTTATGTCACGCAAACTTTGAAAGATGCGGCCGGACCGTTCATCGCGGCCTCCGACTACATGAAGGTGCTGCCCGAAAGCTTGGCCAAGTGGGTGCCGGGACAGCTCGTGTCGCTGGGCACGGACGGATTTGGCCGCAGCGAAAGCCGCGCCGCACTGCGCGACTTTTTTGAAGTAGATGCCAAGCACATCGTTCTGGCTGCGCTGGTCGCGCTGGTGCGTGAGAAGAAAATCTCCCCGGACGCGGTCAAGCAGGCCATCCGCGAACTTGAGATCAACCCGGAGAAGGTGAGCCCGGCGATCAGCTAGACTGCCTGCTGGCGCGTAGCTCAACAGAAACGTGAAACAGAAGACAGGAACGAATCGGTGATCGAATTCAAGCTTCCCGAACTCGGAGAAAACATCGAGCAGGGCGATCTGGTGCGCCTGATGATCGCGCCCGGCGCTGCCGTCACCGCCGGCCAGGCGGTGATGGAACTGGAAACCGACAAGGCGGTGGTCGAGGTGCCGTCGTCGGTGAGCGGCACCGTGCAGGAGATTCGCGTCAAAGAAGGTGACAAGATCAAAGTCGGCCAGGTTGTGTTCACGGTCGACAGCAACGGTGTTGGCGGCGCCGCTGTTGGTCCCAACACGCAAGCCGCGCAGCCGCCTGCCCCGCCACCGGTGACACGGGTCGAACGCTCTTCTCCGCCGATCGTTCCGCCGCAGTCGCAACCCGCGCGCAGCGTGGCCGTTGCTTCGGGCCCCGGTGAATTCAAGCTCCCGGAGCTGGGCGAGAACATCACACAGGGTGATCTGGTGAGGCTGATGATTTCGCCGGGATCGAAGGTCGCCGAAGGTCAGCCCGTGATGGAGCTCGAAACCGACAAGGCTGTCGTGGAAGTGCCGTCGTCGGTGAGCGGCGTGGTCAAAGAAGTAAAAGTCAAAGAAGGCGAAAAGGTCCAAGTGGGGCAAGTGATCTTTACGCTGGAAGGTGCGGCGGCCGCGCCGCTGGAAACGGCTCGTCCACATACCGCACCCGTGGAGCACGTTTCCGGGCAGCACGGTGCCCGGCTGGCGTTTCAAGCCGCGATTCGGGCCGAGGGTAAGACCGAAGAACAGGCGCTGCCTCCCGATCAGCCGCGGGTGCAGGCACCGGCGTTCTCGATGCCCGTGCAGCTCGGCAAAGTTGCCGGGACCGAGCACCGCGCGCCCGTTCCCGCCGCGCCGCACACGCGCCGTCTGGCCCGCGAACTTGGCGTTGATATTTACGAAGTCAAGGGCACAGGCCCCGGCGGACGCATCAGCGAAGACGACGTCAAGGCGCATGCCAAGTCTCTGGTGATCGCCGCCGCGACGGCGCTCCAGGCCCCGGCCCGCGCCGGCCATTTTTCCGCGCCGACGCTTCCCGACTTTGCCAAGTGGGGAAAGATCGAGCGCGTTTCCATTCGCGGCGTTCGCCGCAAGACTGCCGAGCATCTGGCCGAATCCTGGAACACCATCCCCCACGTGACGCAGCATGACCGCGCCGACATCACCGAACTCGAGCAACTGCGCGCACGCTTCGGCCCGCGCGCCGCGGAAGCCGGCGGCAAGATGACCGTCACCGCCATCGCGCTGAAAGTCTGCGCCGCCGCACTGAAAGTCTTCCCGCAATTCAATGCCAGCATCGATATGGAGAAGGAAGAAATCGTTTACAAGCAGTACATTCACATCGGTGTGGCATCGGACACGGATCGCGGACTGCTGGTGCCGGTGATTCGCGACGTGGATAAAAAAAACATCGTCGAGCTGGCGGTGGAGCTGTCGCAGCTCTCGAAAAAAGCGCGCAAGAAGAAGCTGACGCCCGCCGAGATGGAAGGCGGTACGTTCACCATCACGAACCTTGGCGGCATCGGTGGCACGGCATTCACGCCGATCGTGAATCATCCTGAGGTCGCGATTCTCGGCCTTTCGCGCTCGCGCATGGAGCCGGAATGGATCGGCGGGAAGTTCGAGCCAAGGCTGATTCTGCCCCTTTCGCTTTCTTACGATCACCGGTTGATTGACGGCGCGGACGCGGCGCGCTTTCTCCGTTGGGTGGCGGAGGCGTTTGAGCAGCCGTTCCTGCTGTCGGTGCAGGGATAGGGTTCAGAAGCTGCTGATTTCGACTCACCACGAAAGTCATTCATGCACGACACTCCGAACTTGCACATAGCAGTCGTCGGCGCGGGCCCTGGCGGGTATGCGGCCGCATTTCTCGCCGCGGATTTGGGGATGAAGGTCACGGTCATCGATCCTGAAGTGAACCCCGGGGGCGTCTGCCTTTATCGCGGCTGCATTCCCTCCAAAGCGCTTTTGCACGTCGCCAAACTGATTGAGGAGTCTCATCAGGCGAAGAATTGGGGCGTCGAATTCGCAGCACCCAGGATCGACCTCGCACGCCTGCGCTCATGGAAGGAAAGCGTCGTCAAGAGACTGACCGCAGGTCTCGGCCAGCTCTCGAAGCAGCGCCATGTCGATTACATCCAGGGCCGGGCGGCATTTGAAAGCTCGAATACGCTGCGAGTGAGTAAAACCGACGGAACCCAGGTGACGCTCAGTTTCGATCGTGTGATTCTGGCCACCGGCTCGCGTCCGGCAATAATTCCGTCGCTCAAACTCGATTCCCCGCGCATGATGGATTCGACCGGGGCTCTCAACCTCGAGGGCATCCCGGGCAGCTTGCTCGTAGTGGGTGGAGGCTATATCGGGCTCGAGCTCGGCTCGGTGTATGCGGCACTGGGCACACGCGTGACAGTTGTCGAAATGCTGTCCGGTCTCCTTCCCGGTGCGGATCGCGACCTGGTGCTGCCTCTCCACAAGCGGCTGGAAAAGATATTCGAGTCGATCCTGTTGAACACTACCGTGGCTTCGCTCAACGATGAAAGCAACGGAATCCGTGCGACTTTTGAGGGCCCGGAAGTGAAGGACCGGGAGAAGGTCTTCGACCGCGTGCTGGTTTCGGTGGGGCGGAAGCCAAATTCCGACATCCCTGGTCTCGCCAACACGCGAGTGCAGGTCGCACGGGGCTTTATCGAGGTCAACAAGCAACTGCAGACGGCCGATCCGGTGATCTATGCCATCGGTGACGTGGTTGGCGAGCCCATGCTGGCCCACAAGGCTTCGCATGAGGGACGCACCGCCGTGGAGGCTATCTCCGGACACAAAGTCGCGTTTGAGCCCAATGCGATTCCGGCGGTTGTGTTTACCGATCCGGAAGTGGCCTGGTGCGGGCTGACTGAGACGCAGGCGCAAAAAGAGAACCGCGAAGTCACCGTCGCCATGTTTCCGTGGGGCGCGTCGGGCCGCGCCATCACGCTGGACCGTCCCGAAGGGAAGACCAAACTCATTATCGATCCGCACACCGAGCGCGTGCTGGGGGTCGGCATCGTGGGGGTGGGCGCCGGAGAACTGATCGCGGAGGGCGTGCTGGCGATTGAGATGGCGGCACTGGCAAAGGATGTCGCTCTGACCATCCACCCGCATCCAACCCTTTCGGAAACTCTGATGGAGTCGGCGGAAGTGTTCTTTGGCACGAGCACTCACGTGTATCGCCCGAAACGCGCATAATGTCAAATCGCCGCTCTTGTTGATTTCAAGCCCACGACCGGGCACCGGAGAAGACCATGCCTCGTTTCTCCAAAGCAGTTGCTGTCTGCGGCTTCTTGCTTTTCGCGTGCTTGTATTTCGCAGGCCAGACCTCTTTGCAACAGATCCTGCAGCCCGCAGCGCCGGCTACTCCCTCCTCCACCTCTCCGTCAGACCCCTATGGGCGCGGAACGCCGTACGGAACCGTCTTCGGATTCCTGAAGGCCGCGCAGGCAGGAGACTACAGCAACGCCGCTCAGTTTCTGCAGATGAGCCCGGCGCATCGGCAGTCCGAAGGCGAGCAAATGGCCATGAAGCTGAACGAGGTCATGAACCGCGCCGTCGCCGGCAGCCTTAAGAACGTCAGCACTCAGCCGGAAGGCGCGCCACAAGAGGGCGTACCGTTCGGACGGCAGAAACTGGGCACGATGGCTTCCGGTGACGTGGAGGACGATCTGGAACTGGTGCGAGTTTCAGATCCGGCGGCAGGAAAGATCTGGCTGATCTCGTCCGAGACTCTGGCCAAAGTCCCGGAACTGTATGAACAAGTCTCAGCCCGGAAAGTTGAGACACGTCTTCCGCAATGGCTGGTGAGGCATCACCTGGCCGGGATGGCGCTGTGGCAGTGGGTTGCGCTGCTGCTCGTGCTGCTTCCGGCAGCCGGCCTTGCATGGCTGGTTCTGGCGCTGTCAAGAATCCCCCTGCGCTGGTGGGCGCGTCGTCATGGCCAGGCCGAGCTGGTTCGCTGGCGGTCGGTTTCTGGGCCGGCGTGGCTGCTGGCCGGAACATTGATTCATCGCATCCTGGCGAGCTATCTCGGCATGCCGCTGCTGCAACGCCACTACTACGTACAAGTCACGGCAGTCGCCGTCATCATCAGCGCAAACTGGATTCTCTGGCGCATGATCCGCTGGTTCCTGCGCCGGGTGCGGAGCCGCGCCCTGGCGCACGGCCATGGGGGCACGGGCTCACTGATGTTCCTGGGTGAGCGGCTTGTGAAGGCCCTTGTGTTCCTGCTCGCTCTGTTCGCCGTCCTCGGCAGTCTCGGCTTCAATTTGACCACGGCGCTGGCCGGGCTGGGCATCGGCGGCCTGGCCATCGGCTTCGGCGCACAGAAGACGATCGAGAACCTGTTCGGCGGAGTCTCCGTGCTGGGCGACGAAGTGATTCGCGTCGGCGATGTTTGCCGCTTCGGGGACCGCACCGGAACGGTCGAAGACATTGGACTGCGCTCCACTCGAGTCCGCACGGAGGAACGTACGCTGCTCGCTATTCCCAACGGCACCGTGGCGACCATCAATGTCGAGAACCTCAGCCGCCGCGACAAGCTTCTTTTCAAGACCACGCTCGGCCTGCGATCCGAAACTACGCCCGACCATCTGCGCTACGTGCTTTCGGAAATCCGCAAGCTCTTGTACAGCCACGCGAAAGTCGAGACAAAGACGGTCCGTGTGCGTCTGACGGAGCTGGCCATGAGTTCGATTAATGTGGAGCTGCTGTGCTACATCCTGACTCAGGATTTCAATGAATTCGCCGCCATCCGCGAAGATTTGCTCCTCCGGATCATGGACGTGGTCAGCGACTCCGGGACCGGCCTGGCACTTCCCTCGCAGACTCTTTATCTGGGCCGCGATTCCGGCCTGCCGAAAGAGAAAGCTGACGCCGCGATCAAGAAAGTCGCTGAGTTGCGGGACGGGAAACAGTTGCCTTTCCCCGATTTCCCCGATGAGGACATTTCGTCGTTCCGGGGCTCAATCGACTATCCCCAGCCAGAATCGTCGCTGCGCAACCCGAAGCGAGATTCTGCAAATGAGCGCTAGCGCCGCGGCTGCACGCGCCGCGACCACCAGGCTAACAGCAGGTGAGTCGGGAAATAGACGACGGCGGGCACAACTACGAGATATCCCAGCAAGTATACGATGCCCGGCATCGCATGCTGCTCGCGGGAGAAGGGCCCCGTGGCCCAGTTCACGTCGTATCCCGCACGCCAGTAGTGGTTGATCGGGACCACGATCGACGCCATCAGCGTTTGCAGCTTCCATCCGCGCGGGTCGTAGCCGAGCCGCCAGATCGCCCACAGCAGCAGCGGCGGCGTCACCACATGAAACAGGCTAAGCAGCCGAATCAGCAGTGGGATGTTCCCATCGAACATATATTCGGTCCCGCCGATGATGTGCCTGCCGATCACGAGAGCGCCGACAAGGTCGACCGTGTACAGAGTTTGGAACAATAACAATCCCACAGCCTGCCAGGAGAAGATTAGCGGGCTCTCCAGCCAGAGGCCGACCATGATGAGCAGGTTCCCGAGATCGCAGAAAAAGAGAAAGTTGTGCAGCCCATACTGGCGAAGATAAAGCGGCGCCCACACGATCACCCACGCCGTCCACGACACCTTGAGCCAGATCGGGATGCGCATGACCCGGTATTGTAGCTACCGCGTGCAATGTTCGACATCCCCGAAATCCTTATCTGACAAGGGAATAAGGGCCTTAGCGCGAATTACCACCGTAACTTGATGGTGCTTACGGGTGTACCTACGATGACCATAGTATGGGTTACCAAGCACTCCTTTTTTGTCCCGAAGAGAAGATCTCGCGCACGGTGACGCAGGTACTCACCGAGCTGGATTTCGCCATCGTGCCCTGCAGCGAACCCTTCGCCGCCGTCAAGAAATTGATGGCTGAGCACTTCGACGCGGTCGTGGTGGACTGCGACAATGAGCAGAATGCCACCCTGTTGTTCAAAAGCGCGCACAACTCCGCTTCCAACCAGTCGTCGCTGGCGGTAGCCGTGGTGGAAGGTCAGGCGGGAGTGGCAAAAGCCTTCCGCATTGGCGCGAATCTTGTTCTGACCAAGCCGATTAACGTTGAGCAGGCGAAAGGTACCCTGCGCGTAGCCCGCGGACTGTTGCGCAAAGGCGAGCCGGGAAAGGCAGGAGTGGCAGCGCAGTCCCAGGCGGCCAGTCCCGCTCCGGCTAACGCTTCGCCCACACCCAAGCCCGCCGCGACTGCCCCGAAAGCCGCCCCTCCGCGCCCGGTTGCTCCCGCAGCGTCAACGGCTGCACCTCCCAAGCTGCCCCCCAGGCCCGCGAGCGCGGTGCCGGCTCCGGCTGCGAAATCATCGTCCCCCGCGCCAACGCTTTCCGCCGGCGCAAAACCTGACTCTGCATCGGCTCAGTCCGAGGATTCGATCCTCGCGCCGGAATTCACTTCGGAAGCACCTGCCGCCAAGACAACGCCGGCTCCGCGCCCGTCGATCCCCGTCACCGCGCGCCCCGGTTCGGGGATTTTCGCAACCGGCGCCGCAAGCGCACCGGCGCCCGCGCGCGAAATTCCGCCGTCCACCCTGGTGGAGGCAGTCGCCGCCAAGCAATCAGAGAGTCAGTCCATCGACTCGGATATTTTGGACACAGACGCGAGCACACCATCGACCGCGCCTGCGCCGTCGTTCACCTTCGGCGGCAATCTTTTCGAGGAATCACCGTCGTCGGAAGGCGGAAGCAAGAAGATCATGCTGATCGTCGCGGCAGTGGTTGTAGTCGCCGTGGCGGGATATCTCGGCTGGAGCCAGTTCCACGGAAAGACAAGCGCCCCGGCACATGTGGCGCAGCCGGCCGCTCCGGCAACGTCGGCACAGCCTGTCACACCGACTCCGGCTCCGTCGGCACAACCCGCACCGGCGACTTCCGCTCCAAGCTCTGCTGCGGCAGCTCCGGCCAGCACCCCGGCACAACCAGACACCTCAGAAGACACGACCAACCAACCTGCGCCCGTGAGCAGCAAACCCGTGCCAGCCGAGCGTCCCGCAAAGTCAGCGAGCAAGTCTGCTGAGCCCTCCGCCGCGCCGGCAAAAGCATCGGCTACGACAAAGCCGGCTGCCCAGCCCATCGTGGTCAGGAACGAAACATCAAAACCTCCGGTCACCAAGCCGGCGGCATCGACGGATGCGCCTGCACCCAGCGCCATGGGGATTGCGCCATCCAGCACCAGTCCCTTACCCAGCCTCGTGAGCCAGCCTGCCGCCACCCCTAAGCTGCAGACGATGAGCGTCTCGCAGGGTGTGTCCCAGGGACTGCTCTACAAGAAAGTCCAGCCCGCGTATCCTTCCGGCGCCCTGCGTCTGCACCTGGAAGGCGCGGTTCAGCTCATGGCGACCATCTCGAAAAGTGGAGACATCACCACGGTGAAAGTCCTCAGCGGTGACAGCACATTGGCAAAAGCCGCGACGGACGCGGTGAAGCAGTGGAAATACAAGCCCTACCTGCTCAACGGTGAGCCGGTAGAAATTCAGACGCAGATTACGGTGAATTTCAAACTCCCACGCTGATTCTGCTGGTGACCCAGATCGAACAAAGGGCATGTGAAGCTTGAGCCTTCACATGCCCTTCGTACTTTCCGACTTGACTTATTTCTCGCCGGTGCTGGGATTGAGGAAGAGTGAACCGTTGGTCCGAACCTTCGTGAAGTTAAACATCTGCGTGATGGAACTGGCGATCGCATCGAACGAACCCTGTCCGATGCGCTGCCCGCTCAGCCAGTTGTCCTCCATGAAATGAATGATAGAAGTCTGGTCGGTCAGGCTGTGATCCACAAAGTTCTGCCGCGCCCAAGGCGACACCACCAGCAGCGGCTGTCTCATCCCATAGCCGCAGCGGCCGAGAGCGTGCAGATTCGTGGGGTTTACGCCCGGCAGGGAAACCGCCGCAGTCCCGCACGCATTGGGGCCAGTCAACGCATCTGCCGTGCCCGTTGACTGGTTCACGATCGGCCCCATCTGGTGGTCGTACCATCCATCGGAGTCGTCATAGAGAATCACGACCGCAGTGCTGCTCCAGTCCGGCTGCGATTCCAGGAAGTTGATCGTGTTCACCAGGAACGTCTGCTCGTCGAGCGGATCCGAGTAGCCGGCGTGTCCATCCTGATAGGCTTGCGCCTTGAGAAAGCTCACTGCCGGGAAGTTGCCTTCGGAAACTGCGGCAAAGAAGTCCTGCAGATCGTATTGATGGTTGGCCGGACCGGACCCTCCAATCTCGGAAATCGAGGCAGGCCGGGTATGCGCGAGGTTGGCGGTGGACGTCCAGTAATTGAAGAACGAATGGTGCGGAATGAAATCGCTCGTCGTCCCAGCCAGGCCGGTGGAGCTTCTGCTGCATCCGGTTGTACCGTTGGAGTTGACCGCGGATAGATTGAAGCCTCCCATGAACGATCCCCAGGTCACACCCGCCGCATTCAACAGGTCGCCAATGTTCTTGCTGCTCATTGTGACCTGGTTCCGCGTGGGATTCGAGCATGCGTCGCCGAGCGGATCCGGATCGCCGATCACCGTCAGGGAATTGTCGCTTCCGCCGTTGACTTCGTCTCCGGTTCCGTTCAGGGTTGCCGAAACGCCGTTGGTCTGACCTGAAACCAGGTTGATCACACCGGGCGTCGATGGCCCGAAAGTCGTGCTGTACGAGTTGTCGCTCATGGCGAAGAACTGCGCGTAGTTCCACAGAGCCGTGACACTGTTCCCGTCAAAGTACCCCATGACTTCATTGCCGCCCGAACTGGTGAACGCCGGGAACATATCCAGCAGGCCGGCGTCGAATGCCTGTTGCTCGGCCGTGTAATCGTGGTTCTGGTCGGGAGTCACGGCCTGAGAACGATCCAGCCGGAAAGGATTCGATGCCCCTGAGCCATTGGCAGGATTAAGGTTCGGGTTGAGGTTTAAAAGCGCGTTGTTAAGACCGTTGACCGACGGCGTGCCGGGCGTGCCATGAAACGGCGGCTCGCCCTTAGGATTGGTCGCACTGGGATAGGTGCCAAAGTAGTGGTCGAACGATACATTCTCCTGGAAGATGATCACCAGGTGCTGAATAGGCGTTGCCGTAGCCGGGCGCTTTGCCGGTGCCTTCGAGGCTGCAAACGCCGGAATGGCGGTCGGTCCCAGAGCTGTGCTCAATGCCAACAACAGGGCCATCGTTTTTCTGGGGGCTTCTAGCGATTTCAGCTGCTTTAACATTCGTCCTCCTGGACCCTGTCAGCCAGGACGTGAGACCGCGGCGCGCAGGGCCGGCGGCGGACGACATTCCCAGGCTCAGGGTAGGAAGCGAAGATAAACGCCCGATGTTTCACTGCGGTTGCGTGAGAATTAAATGAGCGTGAATCGGCGGAGTGCGGCCTGAGGAAAAGTCTGCTTTAGTCTGCCGGAATAAAGAGAGGGCTACTGTTTCTGCATCGCTTCGTCGATGACGACTTTCCCGGCTTTGTCGACCGTGATGATTCGATGGATCGGCGCGTATCCACTGAGCGTAATGTCGACCACGTAGTTGCCCGGGTTCAGTATGAATTCCACGGGCGAGCCCTTTTCCAGCATGTGTTCGTTGACGGCGACCTGCGCGCCTTTGGGCTGCGTCTTGATGGAGACTGTACCCATGCCCTGGGCACCGCCTCCGCCAAACAGCTTTTTCATTTTGCCGACCGTCTTGATGTCGTCAACGCTGCCGAGAGCGCGCAGTGTGGGCGAAAAGCTGATGGTCTGACCAAGCACGAACTGCGGTGCGGTGGTCTCGTCAATGTAGCCCGGCTTCCGCACCAGCACCACATGCTGGCCCTTCTCGACGCTGACCTGCGCGGGAGTCACCTTGCCGGTAGCCTTGCCGTCGATGTAGACGTTCGCCCCCGCCGGACTGCTGGCGACGGACAGCGTCGCCATCAACTGAGCCAGGTGAACCGTCACAAACGATTTGTTAGCCGATGTCACGTTGACCGCGCGCGTGTCAGTCGCGTAACCGGCGCGGCTGGTCGTGACCGTGTGCTGCCCGGGCGCTAAACCGGAAAGCGCAAAAGGCGTGACCCATGCAGGATCGGCCTTCCCATCCACCTGCACCTGCGCGCCTTGCGGAGTCGAATCGATGACCATTTGGCCGGGGATTACAACAGGCGCCGGAGCGGGCTTCTTCCTCCCGTTCTTCCCCCTGGGCGATGGGGATGCAGCGCGGACCGGCGCCGGTTCGGGTTCGGTCGGCGCGGGTGCTGGAGGTTGAGCTTCTGCAGGCGCAAGCGCCGGAGTTGTCCCCACGGGCGGTGCAGGCGCGGCCTGTTCCTGCGAAGGCTGCGCGGTTTCTGCTGCCGGCGCCGGCTCTGACTGCGTCAAGTGGGTTGAGTCGTCATCCTTGCCCAGGCTGTAGATGTGAATGCCAACGCCAATAGCGATAACCAGGATCAATGCAATCGCACTGACGATCGAGTACATCATCAGTTTCGGCGGCACGCTCTTGATCTCTTTGATCGCCTTCTCGGCAACCTCGCGCGGCTGGACTCTGGGCTTCTCTTTTTTCGCGCTCTTCTTGAGGACCGACACGCCGGATGGCTGCGGCTCAAAGATGGGAGGCGGTGGAGGAGGCTCAACGTAGACCTCTTTGAGCGGCGGCAGTTCGCTGATTTCCGAGAAACTGGTGCCGCCCCCCTCGCTGGCTTCATTTCCACCTTCCGCCATCGTGGGATCCACGGCGAACCTGGGCGCTTCTGGCTCGGGCGCCTCGATTTCCGGCTCCGCAGACGCGGCCGACATGCTTTCTTCTTCCTGTTCCGAAGCTGCGTCGACGGTTGCTTTAGCCCGTGACACGACGAACTCATTCGACGTGTCGAACTTGGGCGGCTCTGACGAAACAACGGAAGAGGCAGCGTCGCTCCCGGACCAGCCCGCGGCAGCCGCCGCAGCCTTCGGTGAGGTTTCTGCTTTCACTGTGTCCCTGGATTTGCTCGCTGCTGGGGCTGCCGGTGCTTTCTTTACCGGCGCGACCGCCCTGGGCGCAGCTTGCGCCGGACGACTCGCGGCTGAAACTGCGCTGGCCGGCTTGGGTGCCGGCGCCTTCGATGGGGCTGCGAATTTTGCCTGGGCTGCCACCTTCACTTTGTCAGAAACACTCAGGCCCTTAGGTGCTTCCGCCGCCTTCTTCGCGGCCTGCGGCTTCGACTCCTTGCACTTCTCCAGATCGTCGAGCAGTTGCCGCCCGCTCTGGTAGCGCTGCGCCGGATCCTTGGACAGCGCTTTCATGATCAGATCGCTCAACTGCGGATGCAGCTTCGGGTTCACGTGCATCGGAGGCACCGGTGTGCTCTCGCTGATGCTCTGCCTCAAAGTCTCGGCATCCTCGCGGTCGAAGGCCTTGCGGTCGGTGACCATCTCGTAGAACATCGCGCCCAGGCTGAACAGGTTCGAGCGCGCGTCGATGTTCTCTCCCCGAATCTGCTCCGGAGACATGTAATGCAGGATCGAAGGAATTCCGCCCGCCATCCCCAGCGTGAACTTGCCCACGCTGGACATTCCAAACCCAAGAATTTTGACCGTTCCGTCCCACCCGCACATGATCTTGGCCGGTTCCAGGCTGTAGTGAAAAACTCGCTTAGAGTGGGCGTTGTCCAGGCCGGCGCACACCTGGCGGCCGATGTCGAGCAGATCCCAGATCGAGAACCCCTCCTTGCGCGCCAGCATCGTCGCGATGCTGTTGCCCTGGATGTATTCCATCGCCGCGCAGAATTGACCGTCGATCTCGCCGGCGCCGTACATCGGCGCAACATTGGGATGGCTCAGGCTTTTGCTGGTTTCCGCTTCTTCGAGAAGCGCCTTCTCCAGCTCGGCGGCATACTCTCCGAAGGCCGACAACTGAATCGCTTTCAGGGCGACCGTCTGGCTGCTCTTCGGATCGTTCGCTTTGTACACCGCTCCTATCGGAGACTTCGCCAGTTCGCTCAGGATTTCAAAGTGACCGATTTTCGTGGACATTTCCTTGCCCCAACCTCATTACAAAGAGGCTCCTATGCGACCCCCCGCTACTCGCCGGAGCTCAGCTTTTGGCAACAGTTAGCCTTAGGATAGCGCTGCTCGAATGCGGCTTCGAGTTACCAAAGTACTTTCGGAACAAGGGTTTGGCGGAGTCCGCGAGGGCAAAGCATTGACTCAATGCGAAGACTGCAAGTCCCCTAGGCCGCGGCGCGGCCTAGTCGTTCAGCTAGCCTGCGCAGGTGCTCCGCGAGCCCAGGTGGCTCGTGCACCTTAAAGTCGACTCCAACCCAAGCCAGGTGCAGGGCCAGAACTTCGAGCGATGGCGCACCTGTGTGCAGCATGCACGAGCTTTTGTCGATCGGCTCAAGCAATCCGGCGGTTGGAGGCACGCGGTCGGCGACGTCATCCACAGGCGCCTGCAGCGTGACTCGCGCTTGATACGGGTATGCAGAATAGGAGACCGCCCGGGAAACATAAGCTGCAAAGTCGCCGCCGGGCGGCTTGCGCGGCGCAAACCGCGCCCCGGTCGAAAGCCGCGCCGTGATCCGGTCCACGCGAAATGTCCGCCAATCTTTACGAATCAGATCCCATGCCACCAGGTACCAGCGGCGGCCTGTGTGCACCAACCGGTGAGGCTCGACCGATCGCGTTGTGGTTTCTCCACCGCGGCTGCAATAGGGAAATCTCAGGCCCTGATGATCGCGGCAGGCGCCCGCAATCATCGACAACACCTTGGCGTCCACCGTGGGCCCGCGAGTCGCCAGCGGAACAATAAACGCATGCAGTGCGGCCACTCGGCGGCCCAAACGTGAAGGCAACACCTGCTCCAGTTTCATGAGCGCCCGCACCGACGCCTCTTCAATCCCTGCGACTGCACCCGTGGAAGCGGTTCGCAATCCAACAGCGACGGCCACCGCTTCATCGTCGTCCAGGAGCAGGGGAGGCAGAGTCGCGCCGGAGCCCAGTTGATAGCCACCGGCAGTGCCCGAGGTTGAATGCACCGGGTATCCCAGGCTGCGCAGCCGGTCGACGTCGCGGCGAAGCGTTCGTGCCGTCACCTCCAGCTTTCCGGCAAGCTCCGCCCCGGACCAATATCGCTGCGCCTGGAACAGCGACAGCAGACGAAGCAGCCGGGCTGAGGTCTGCAGCATGGCTCAGAAGCGTATCACGAATTGAGGACCGAAACTGTCCGCAATGCCTGCTAGATTCTCCGGCGACGATCAAACAGCAACGCCTGAGGTACAGCCATGAAATTGACAGAACTTTTTCTGGAGGAACTGGAGCGGGAAGCCGCGGGCACCCGCCAAGTCCTGGAACGCGTCCCGGAAGGTCGCAACGACTGGAAGCCGCACGAGAAATCAATGCAGCTCGGTTATCTGGCGGCGCTGGTGGCGAAACTGCCCTCCTGGATTGCGATGAGCATCAAGCTGGACGAATTGGACTTCGCTCAGGCCGGAGAATCCTCTTATCATCCCCACCCGCAAATGACGCGCCGCGAACTGGTGCGGCTCCTCGATGAGTCGGTGGCGGAAGCGCGAGCAGCTCTGCAAGGCACCACGGACGAGCACCTGATGAAACCGTGGCGGTTCCTCGTGCGCGGGACCGTGGTGAACGAGCAGCCTCGGCACGTCATGCTGCGCGACGCGGTCTTCAGTCACCTTGCCCACCATCGGGGGCAGCTGACGGTTTACTTGCGGCTGAATGAGGCAGCGGTGCCGGCCGTTTACGGTCCGTCCGCGGAGGAAGCACGTTTCGCGAGATGATGAGACAGCCCCCGGACGATCAAGAAGACCTTCGCAAGACAAGTCCTATGGTCGCGTAAGGCGTCGTACTTCAAGAAGGTAGGATAGGGCGCGTCCGCGCAGGTCTCCGCGCCCTGTCTACGTTAAGCTCGGCCACCGTTCGACTTGCTCAGTTGGTCGGCGCCTGCTTCCGCCATCCAGCGCCATGCGCGCCTGCCGTTGTCGAGGATCACCGCCTGCGCTTCGCCGTATTCGACCAGCCGGTTCAGTACCGTTGTCACCGAGGCCATCGGATCCTTGTGTCGCGCCAGCATAGGCGGCATGCGATTGTGAATCTGGTCGCACACATCACGCGCGCTCAACGGGCGGTTGGCTTCCATCAGCACCATGCGACAGGCCTTGGTAAATCCGGGCTGGCGGCCATTGCTCTTGCGGTCCACCAGCTCCAGCAATTCATCGCTCAGCACAGCGTCGCCAAAAAGGTTGGCCAGGCCGGCAATGGTCTGCTTGACGGTCCCAATCCGCCGCATGACCTCAGCCCGCTGCTGCAATAGTTGGCGCAATTCGTCG
>Ga0187846_10000529_pt1 | contig 22146 bp, 24 predicted proteins | sample TC_taG_FD_161473 | JGI IMG/M metagenome (GOLD analysis project Ga0187846, IMG submission 161473) | Biofilm microbial communities from the roof of an iron ore cave, State of Minas Gerais, Brazil - TC_06 Biofilm (v2) | ecosystem: Environmental > Terrestrial > Deep subsurface > Cave > Wall biofilm...
GTCGAACGTGGCCGCTCTCGCCGCGCGCGCAAGCGGCGCTGGCGGCGCGCGGCCTCGCGCCCCTGCCTCCGCCGGAGGCCGGCGCCGGGCCGGCCCGCGCGGCCACGTTCGACGTCGCGCAAGCCGCCGCGTGCCTGCACCCGCTCCTGCGCCACCGCGTCTTCTGATTTGCCTTGCAGCGCGGCCAGTAACACGCCGCGCCCAGGCTCTGACCCCACAACCGCGCTGTCATCCTGAGCGAAGTCACGCGCGGGTTTGTTGTTCGCGCGGTGTGCGCGCGGCGCGGGACGCCGCCGAAGGATCTCTCTTCGGCCCTGCATTGCGGCGACGCGGGCGCACGAAGAGAGATTCCTCGGCTTCTTCCGCCGCCGGCGGACGCGCCTCGGAATGACACTGTGTGAAGGTGGCCGCAGAAATTGGCCCCGGCGAATTCGGCCGGGGCGCTGCACATCCCATGGGCGTTCACGCTTACACTGAAGCGGACCTCGCCGCGCTGGTGCGCATGCACGCGCGCCAGGGGTTCGACTACGCCTTCCCGAACCTGGCGGACCCGCTCTTCGTTTCCAAGCTCGTGGTGGAAGACGCCGCCGGCCGCGCGGTGATGGCCTCGCTGGCGCGGCTGACGTGCGAGATCTATCTGCTGTCCGAGCCCTGGGCAGGGAAGCCGCGCGAACGTTACGCGCGGCTGGTCGAGCTGCACCGCGCCGCCGAGCAGGATCTCCTCGCGCGCGGCCTCGAAGACGCCCACGCCTGGCTGCCGCCGGCGATCGCCCGGCGCTTCGGCAGGCGCCTCGAAGCTTTCGGCTGGGTCCGCGACGACGCCTGGACGCCGTACTCGCGCCGCCTGTAGGGGCGCAGCACGCTGCGCCCGCTGCGCCGGGCCGCCCCCGTTGCGCCCAAATCGCATCGCCGTAGGGGCGCAACATGTTGCGCCCGCTGCGCCGCGGCAACGCCGCGCCAAAATCGCCAAGCTCGCGCCACGCCATTCTTTCACGGAGGCTCATCATGTCACGAGGAGCACAACGCACCACCCGCCAGCTGACCGACCAGCAGCTCACCCTGCAGAACCAGCTCATCTCCCAGGCCAATCAGCAGGGCGCCTACGATCGCTCGCTGCTCCTGCCGACCATCAGCGGCCTGCTCAATTCCCAGGGTTTCACCCCCGCGCAGCAGTCGGCCATCACCCAGCAATCGATGGGCGCACTCAACACCGCGTTCGACGCCCTGCGCGAACGCGCCGCCAATCGCGCCGCCGCCACCAACGATACCGCCGCGGCTCCCGAGCTCACCGCCGAGCTCGGCCGCGAGCAGGCCCAGGGGGCTGGCCGGCCAGGCGCAGCAGAATCAGATCGCCTTCGCCAACCGCCAGCTGCAGGAGCAGCTCGCGGGGCTCAACGCGCTGGGGCAAACCTACGGCATCGACACCAATCTCCTCGGGCGCGCCATGGGCATTCCCCCCGAGCTGCTGGGCGTGCGCCAGCGCGCGTCGATGGGCTCGTCGATGGGCGGCTTGGGCGGGCTGTTCGGCCTGGGCGCCGGCGCCGCTTCGCTGTTCGGCTAGCCGCAGGCGGCGTCCTGGCGCGGACGATCGTGTCCGCGCTCTTGCGCGCCTGTGCCGCTCGAAATGCGCGCACGCGCGAGGGCCTGCGCCCACTGGACTCCTGCGTTCCGGAACTCTCATGCTGAAATTTTTCCTGCTCCACGTGTGGCCCCTGGCGGTGCCGGTGGCCGCGCAGTTCGTGCGCTGGCTCTACCGCCGCGCGCGCAACGACGAATTGATGCGCGCCTTTGTCGCCGACATGGCCACCAACCACCTGCCGCACATCTACGAGCTGCTGGCCAGATTGTGCGAGCGCCAGGGCATCGAGCGCGAGCCGCTGCCGCTGATCCGCTGGGTGGATCTCGACAAGCGCCGCCGCTGATGCCGCGCTCGCGCCGCCGGCGCCGCGCCGCGTCGCGCCATCGCATCCGCTCGTAGGGGCGCAACATGTTGCGCCCGCCGCCAACCTATGACCACTCCTGAACTGATCGCCCTGGCGCGCGCCGCCGCCGCGCAGCCTCCTGCCGGCGCCGTGGCGCTCGACCCCGCGCTGGTCTGCGCCATCGTCGAGCAGGAATCCGCCTGGGACACGCACGCCATGCGCTACGAGCCCGCCTTTCGCGCCCGCTACGTCGCTCCGCTGGGCCTGCCGCCCACCGAAGAAATTGCGCGCTCCATTTCCTGGGGGCTCATGCAGGTGATGGGGCAGGTGGCGCGCGAGCACGGCTTTACCGGCAAATTCCTGAGCGCGCTGTGCGAGCCCGCGCAGGGACTGGCCACCGGCTGCGCCGTCTTCGCTGCCAAGCTCGCCGCCGCGGGCGACGTCGCCCGCGCCCTCCAGCTCTGGAACGGCGGCGCCAACCCCGCTTACGCCGCCCAGGTCCTCGCCCGCCTGCCGCATTATTCGTAGGGGCGCCCGCCGCCAAATCGCACCCGTAGGGGCGCAGCATGCTGCGCCCGTTGCGGCGTCGCAACGCGCAGCCTGCGGCGGCGCGCCTCACGCCCGGCCCGCCGCGGCAACATCGCGGCCTGCCCGTCGGCAGGGAGGCTTCAGAGTCTGTGTGAGAGCATCGCTTTCGTCAGGGCACGGCTTCAGCCGTGCCGCTCAGTGCGCAAAATCAATGCGGCTTTAGCCGCTGAGGGCCGGATCCTCTGCTTCTAACACAGACTCTTCAGCCCCGACATTAGCGGAGAGGCGCGACAGCGCCTGCCTTTGCGCCGGCTCACCCGCAGCATGCCGTGGAGGTTCCTCGAAGTGACCGCGCGCCCGCTGCTGCCGAGGCGAGTACCGCCGCAGCAGCACAGACTTCCATTGGCTCTGTTGACTTCCTGGGCTGTTCTCGCTCCGAGAGCCTCGGCTCGCAACAGAGCCGGAAGGGCGGGGTTTCAACCCCGCCGTAAGAACGGCCCCAAACGGCGGGCTTCAGCCCCTGAAGCCACGGTTCGAGCGGACTAAAGAGCCGCTTGCCGCATTTTCTTCGAGGATGTCAACAGAGCCACTTCCATTCAAGGAGACTCCCCGGCTATGACTCCACGGGCAAAAATCGAATGTTTCGCCGCCGCCTGCGCGCTGGCCATTGTCGCGCTGCTGGCGCGCTCTTACCTCGAGGCGCACGCCGACCGCGCCCGCCTGGCAGCCGCACTCGCCGCGGAGAAGGGAATCATCGACCGCGCGCAGCAGCAGATCGACTCGCTCGACGCGGCCGCGCGCCAGCGCGACGCCGCCACCGCCGCCGCGCTGGCCGCCATGCAGAAAGCCGCCGCCCGCGCGCAGTCGCCCGAAGACATCGCCCGCTGGATCCCCCAGCAGCTCCAGACTCCCGCGCCCATCTCCGTCACCGTCCCGCCCGCCACGCCCGCCAATCCCGCACCCGACGCCATCGCCCGCATTCCCCAGCAGGACTTGCCCGTCCTGCGCGACCGCCTGGAGGCCTGCCGCGAGTGCACCCTCCAGCTGGCCACCGCCCAGCAGGACCTCGCCGCGCGCCAACAGCAGCTCAAGCTTGCCGGCGAGCAGCTCTCCGCCACCCAGCGCCAGCGCGACGCCGCGCTGGCCGCCGCCAAGGGCGGCAGCTTCTGGCGGCGCGTCCGCCGCAACGCCCGGTGGTTCGCCATCGGCTCGGCCGCCGCCGCCGCGGCCCTCTGCGCCACCTCCCACTGCAAGTAGCGGCGCCCGCGGCGGGCTGCGCCCGCCGCCGCCAAATCGCACCGTAGGGGCGCAACATGTTGCGCCCGCTCCGCGCCATGGGCAACCTCGCGCCAAAACCGCATCCGTCATAGGGGCGCAGCACGCTGCGCCCGTTGCGCCGTGGCAACGTGCCGCCTTCAGCGGCGCGCTTCACGCCCGCCCGCGCCGTGGCAACATCGCGCCAAACCCGCATCCGCCGTAGGGGCGCAGCACGCTGCGCCCGCCGCGGCGCGGCAACGCGCAGCCTGCGGCGGCGCGCTTCACGCCCGGCCCGCCGTGGCAACGTCGCGCCATCCTGCCGCCGTGCGCGCGCACGCTGCGCCCGTTGCGGCGCGGCAACGCGCAGCCTGCGGCGGCGCGCTTCACGCCCGGCCCGCCGCGGCGTCGCAACGTGCAGCCTTCAGCGGCGCGCTTCACGCCAGGCCCGCCGCGGCAACATCGCGCCAAACCCGCATCCGCCGTAGCGGCACAGACAATCCTGTCTGTGCGTTGCCTTTTAGGGGGTCGGGGCCTGCCTGTCGGCAGACAGGCTTGAGCCCCGACATTAGCGGAGAGCGCGACAGCGCCTTCCTTTGCGCTGCTTCACCCGCAGCATGCCTTGGAGGTTCGGGCAACATCGCGCCAAACCCGCATCCGTCGTAGGGGCGCAGCACGCTGCGCCCGCCGCGGCGTCGCAACGTGCCGCCTTCGGCCGTCCTGGTGCCGCGCGCTGCGCCCGCCCCGGCGCTGCCAGACTCTCCCGCTCATGCCGCGCTTGTCCTTCTGAATCTTGAGCCGGACGTTCATGCTGCAGCGGACAAGGCGCGCCGGGCCCGTGGGCCAACGCATTGGCTCAAGGTACGCTCGCTTTGTCGTCCTCGGCAGCGGACGGTCCGCCTTGCGCCCGCCAGCTTCTCGGTTTGTCGCGTCCTCGGCAGCGGACGGTCCGTCTTGCGCCCACCAGCTTGATGCCAGCCTTTTCCTGCCGAGAGACTTAGCGCCGAAACCAGTCCGCGCCAGGCGCATACCCCACCTTTTCCCTTGACATCCGAGAACTTTTACTATGTTGCGTTAGGACAGGCGGAACAGGTTCCGGTTCTTCGGGGCCAAGGTTCGAGGAGCTGATCTTTGCGCTGAATCAATGCATTGATGTCATAGGGAGCGAGGTCGATGCTATGGCCGTGGGTGATGGCGTCTGTCGGGCAGGCTTCGACGCAGTAGCCACAGAAGATGCAGCGGGAGTAATCGATGTTATACACGGAGGCGTAGCGCTCGCCGGCCGAGATGCGGGCGGCGTCGGTGTTCTCGGCGGCTTCGATGTAGATGCAGTTCGCCGGACAGGCCGCGGCGCACAGGAAGCAGCCCACGCACTTTTCCAGGCCGTTGTCGTCGCGCTGTAGAACGTGAATTCCCCTGTAGCGCGACTGCAGCGTTGGCGGAGCCTGGGGAAAGCGTTCGGTGGTGGTCCTGCGAAACATGGTCCGCAGGGTGACGCTAAAGCCCTTGTAAAGGGTAAGGAAGGTCAGGCCGACTTCGCTAAGGATGGAAGGCATCGGTACGCACTCTAGCAGACGGGGCGGGGCCTTGCAAAAAAGCAAGCGAGCTGGATCTTCAGTACAGCTATTCGCCGGGGGGAGAAACAGGGGCTGATTCGGCAAGAGCGCCTTTGCCAGCAATGGCGCTGATGATTTGGCGGCCGTGGAAGCGGCCGTTCTCGATGAAGATCTCCGAGGTGTGCTTGCCGCCGACGACGACACCAGCCAAGTGGATTCCGGGCACATTGCTTTGGAGTGTGTGGGGGTTGCATTCGGGCTTCTTCGTTTCTGGATTGAGGCGAATTCCCTGCCGCTCAAGAAAGCTGAAGTCGGGGTGATAGCCAGTCATGGCGAAAACATGCGCAGCGGAGACGGGACGCTCGCCATCGCCATTGTGCATCCAGACTTGATTGGGCTCGATGCGGACGATGCGCGTGTTGAAGAGCGCGCAGATTTCGCCGGCGTTGATGCGGTTTTCGATATCGGGCTTGACCCAATACTTCAGAGTTTTTCCTAGTTCGGCACCGCGATGAACGAGCGTGACGCGTGCGCCGCCGCGGAAGAGGTCGAGTGCGGCCTCCGCGGCGGAATTGCGGGCGCCGATGACGACGACATCCTGATTCCAATACGGGTGGGGCTCGGTGAAATAGTGCGAGACATGCGGGAGCTCTTCGCCCGGCACGCCAAGCGAATTGGGGAGGTCGTAATAACCCGTGGCGATGATGATTTTCCTGACGCGGTATTCCCTTCCCGCGCCCGAATCGTCGTGAGTGTGGACGACGAACGCGCCGTCGTGACCGGCGATGCGGTCAACGGCGGTGTAGAGGTGGGTTTCGATGCCGTAGTGCTCGACGGCGCGGCGATAGTATTTGAGGGCTTCGGCGCGGGTAGGCTTGCCGCCGACGGTGGTGAGAGGCAGATCGCCAATTTCCATGCGCTCGGGCGTGGTAAAGAAGACGAGGTTGGTCGGGTAATGGAAGAGCGAGTTGCAGAGGCAGCCCTTGTCGATGACCAGGGGGCGCATGCGCTCGCGCTTGGCTTCGATGGCGCAGGCCAGGCCCGTGGGGCCGGCGCCGATGCAGAGGATGTCGTATTGTTCCGCCACAGGGTTAGTTTGCTCTGAGGACGCGGGAGAATTCAACTGATCCCGGCGTCAGACGTCGGCGGGTACGTGCCAAATTGGAAGAGGGTTAAGCGACGGGGAGGAGTACAGCGGACAATTCGGCGGAGAAGGCGTCGAGTTCGGCGAGGCGCGCGGGAGTGCCTTCGAGGCGCTCTTTCTTCCAAACGAACCAGTTGCGCCCGTCGGCAGCGACGCGCACGGAAAGATTGCCTCCCATCAGGTACGAGGCTTGGCCGAACAGGGCGAATCCGCCAGCTGCGATCGGCGCGAGCAACGCGGCGCAGTTCCCTTTCCGCACGCCGATGTGATTGGCGTATCGCTCGAACGCAACGATAGCGAAGCCGCGCTTCTGGAGGCGGTCAAGAACGGCGATTTGCTGAGGCGTGAGGTCCATTTCGCAAGCGCCTAGAACTTGCGCCGGCCGCTCTTCTTCGCACGCGCTCGAGCGGTTTTCTTGGCTGAGGGTGCGGCGAGGATTCTGGCCCGCGTGCTCTTAGAGAGCGTCCCGAGCACCAGAGCGTGCGATTTGGTCAAGAGTTGCTGGATCTCATGGCGCGGGAGCGCGTCCTGCGTTTCGAGCGCGACCCAACGAGCGCGCGCCAGGTAGGGCGCGGGGATGACCCCGGGGCGTTCGGTCAATTCAGCGAAGTCGTCGTGCGAACATTTGAACGACATGCACACGGGGGCCGGCTCGAGCGGCGTGACGGCAAACATTTTGCCGCCGACCTTGAAGACCAGATCGCAGCCCCATTGGAGATGTTCGGTTGCGCCCGAAAGAGAAAGGCAATGCTCGCGGATCCAGTCCACGTCCATGACGCGAGAGAGTAGCGCAGGAGCGGGTCCGAGTCGAGCGAGGGTGGCATCAGCGGACAATTTCAACGCGACAACAGCAGATCCCACCGGCGCCCCGCCGGAGCGGGACACCGTCGGGACGGCGCCGTCTGCGAGAGCGGGTCCTGTGTCGCGTTCCAAGCCGCGACCAATAAGGACTCTCCACCGCTAGGCCGCGGAAGAGGAGATGTTGCCGGATTCGATTTCGCGGAGGACGGCGCGCAGCGCAGCAGCGAGCTCTTCCCTGCTGACATGACTCTTGCGGAACTGAAGCCGGAGGTGAAAGGCGCAGTCCGCGGGCTGAAAGTCGAAGAGAAAGGGTTGCGGGCGCGGTTCGGAGGCGATTTCTTCCTTGCGTGCGCGGCGAGCTTCGTCGCGCGTGAGTCCGCCCTGCGCGATGCGCTGCACGATGTCGCGCATTTTCTTCTCGCTGGGCTGGCGCGCGACTTGCAGGAGCAAGGACTTGGAAAGGATGCCGCCCTCGATGCAGGTCTTGCGCACCGAATCCGGGATCATGCGCAGAGACAGCGTTTCGGTGACGGAGGAGCGCGCGCGGCCGATCTTCTTGGCGATGTCGTCGTGCGTGTAGTCGAACTGCTCGGCCAAGCGGTGCAAGCCGTCGGCTTCTTCGAACGCGGTGAGATCCTTGCGCTGCAGATTTTCGATGAGCGCCAGCTCGAGGGTTTCGGCATCGTCGGCGATTTTCTCGATACACGGCAGCTCGTGCAGCCCCGCCGCCTTCGAAGCGTGGTAGCGGCGCTCGCCGGAGATGATGTAGTAGGTGTCGTCGCCGGTGATGTAGCGCACCAGCAAAGGTTCGAGGACGCCCTTCTCGCGAATCGAGTCGGTCAGCTCGCGAAGGTCGCCGAGCGCCTTCCTGGGCTGGTCGGGGTTCGGGCGAATTTTGTCGATCGGGATCATGCGGCCGACGGACGCCCCGCTGAAGCTGGTCAAAGTCTCAACGTAATGGGCGTCATGCCGCATCTTGAGAGTGACGGGCAACCCGATCCTCTTGGACACGTTGTAATACCTCCTGAGCGAGCTTCTTGTATTCTTCGGCGCCGGAAGATTTTGGCGCGTAGGAAAAAACCGTTTCTTTGTACGCCGGGCTTTCCTCCAGACGCACGTTCTTGCTGATGCGCGTCTTGAAAAGGGCATTGCCGAAGACGGCGCGGATCTGCTCGTGTGTGTCGCGCGAAATGTTGGTGCGCTTGTCGTAGAGCGTGATGACCACTCCGAGAACTTTCAGATCAGGATTGGGCCGCGAGCGGATGCGCCCGTAGGTTTCCAGTAGATCGTCGGTGCCTTCGATGGCGAAGTAGGCGGCCTGGATGGGGACAAGAAGGTGCGTCGCAGCCACGAGCGCGTTGACCGTGAGGATGCCAAGCGCTGGCGGGTTATCGATGAGGACGAAGTCATACTCCTTCAAGATCGGAGCCAGCGCGTCCTTGAGCTTGAAGGGTGCGTCGAACTGGCCGGCGAGCTGCTGCTCGAGACGCGCCAGCGCCAGGCGCGCAGGAGCGACCCAGAGATTCGCGTACTTGGTCGGCTGGATCACCGCGCTCATTTGCGTCGAACGCTCGTTGAAGACGTCGTACATCGTCGCAGGGATGTCTTTGGGATCGAAGAAAGCGATGGTGGCATTCGACTGGGGGTCGAGGTCAACCAGGAGAGTCTTTTTCTTTTTCAGCGCGAGAGCCGCGGCGAGATTGATGGCGGTGGTGGTCTTTCCGACGCCACCTTTTTGATTGGCGACCGCCAAGACGCAGGCCAAGCGGACCCCTCGCTTCCCGACCGCAACCGCATGCCTATATGTGGCCCCCGCCAGGCAGCGCACACCACAGGTGGGGACAATGTACCCACGATAGCCCCGCTATGCAAGGGAAAAGTCGCTGGAGGCGCCCGGCTGCGGCAGGCTGGCCAACAACACCAGGGGTGTCAGGACTCATGGCGGGCGTGCCGAGGCACACGGGACCTGCTAGCGGGGGCGCTACATTTTGTAGCGGCCGAGGTCTTCGTCGTTGAGGTTCTCGAGCCACTTGCGGAGCTCTTCGCTGGAGCTCTTTTCGGAGATGGCGTTGGCCATCTTGGAGCTCTTGAGGACTTCGTCTGCGACGAAAATCGGGCAATCGAGGCGTAGCGCGAGCGCCAGAGCGTCGCTGGGGCGCGAATCGACCGACATCATTTCGCCGTCGCGTTCCATCCAGATGAGCGCGTAGAAGGTGTCTTCCTTCAAATCGGAAACGACCACCTTGTGGACGTGCACGTTCAGCCCGGTGAGGACGTTCTTGAGCAGGTCGTGAGTCATGGGGCGCGGCGTCTGGACTTTTTCAATTTCCAGGGCGATGGCGTTGGCTTCGTAGATACCGACCCAGATGGGAAGAATGGCCGAGCCGGCAGCCTCCTTGAGCACCACGACGGGCATGTTGGTCACGGGGTCCATCATCAAACCTCGAATCTTGACCTCGTGTTCCATGTTGGCCTCCCAGGCCCAAGCGCTATTGCAGCAACTCGCCCACCAGACTGTTCGGGCCGCTGCGCGTCACAGCGACTTCAGCATATTGTCCCAGAAGATTCTCGCGCGCGGCAGAGAAATTTACGATGCGGTTGCTCGTGGTGCGACCCGCCCACTGGCCCCGCGATTCGTGCCGCGCGTCCACTAGGATTTCGAAGCGCTGGCCGAGCAGCGCCGCGTTGCGGCGAATCTGAATCTGGCGTTGCCGCGCTTGCACAATGGCCAGGCGCCTTCCTTTTTCTTCTTCGGGGATGGCGTCGGGCATCGAAAGCGCGGGAGTGTTCGGTCTTGGCGAATACTTGAACGAGAAGACGCCGTCGTATTGGGCCTCGTCGAGCAGCGTCAGCGTGTTTTCGAAGTCATGCTCGGTTTCACCCGGAAAGCCGACGATGATGTCCGTGGTGATACTGATGGGCCGGCGGGCGGCGCGCAGCCAGGAGATTTTCTCGAGGTACTCATCTCGTGTGTAGGTCCGCAGCATGGCACGGAGCACCTCTGGTGATCCGGACTGCACGGGAAGGTGCACGTGGTCGCAAAGCTGCGGCGTCGAATCAATGGCCTCGACGATGGCGCGGTGGAAATCGTTCGGGTGAGAAGTGGTGAAACGAACGCGGCGAATCCCGGGGACGGCGGCAACGGCGCACAACAATTCGACAAAACTCATTCCCCTCGGCGACGGGTCACGGTAGGAGTTCACGGTCTGGCCGAGAAGCTGGATTTCGGTGTAGCCGGCGTCGGCCAGACGGCGCACTTCCGTCAAGATGGAATCGCTCGCGCGGCTGCGTTCGGGGCCGCGGGTATGCGGGACGACGCAGTAGGAGCAGGCGTAGTCGCAGCCTTCCATGATCGTGAGGTAAGCGCGAAAGGGGTTGTCGCGGCGCGTGATTTCGGTCTCGAAGGTCTCGTCGGTGTCGAGATCCAGCCCGGTCACACGCCTGCCGCCGGACTCAAGCAGCGCGACCAGGTCGGGGAGCTTGCGGTAACTCGCCGAACCGCAGACGAGGCGGACCCAAGGAGCGCGCTCGAAGATTTCTTCGCCTTCCTGTTGAGCCACGCAGCCCAGCACCCCGATCACTTTGTTTTGCGAGGTGGTCTTCCAATCGCCCAGGCGCGCAAAGACTTTTTGCGCGGCCTTCTCGCGAATGCTGCACGTGTTGTAAAGGACGACGTCGGCGTCGGCAGGGCTTTCGACGGCGCGGTAGCCGCGGCCCAGAAGCACGCCCGCGACTTTCTCCGAGTCGTGGACGTTCATTTGGCAGCCGAACGTCTCGATGTAGAAGGACTTGCGATCCGCGGCCTGCGGAGCTCCGGGAGCCAAAGCCTCTGTTGAACTGCCGACCTGCATGTCGTGGCGGAAGCTGTGAGCCGTAAACTCAGAGGTCTGCGCACCGGAGCCCGTGGCCGGATCTCGCGGGGTTGCGCACAGGGCAGTTCCCTGCCCTGCTGCGAGAGACTCGATGGAGATGTCGAAGCGCTCGCTCATGGATGAACTGATGATAGCACAGGGCGCGGGCGACGAATTTGCGCTTCACGCGCCGAGTGAATCGTGGGAGTGTTCCACAGCGGTGTGCAGCGGTAGAATCCGCCTGGCACACGTACCAGTGCATCTCATATTTGAGATTTCAGATTTCAGAAAACCAACAGGAGGAGGCTATGGAAGCAACGCTGATTGTGTTCGCACTGCTCGCGATTCTGACGTTGATGGTGGTGGGCGGCAGCTTTTTCACGGTGAACACCGCGCAGCGCGCGGTGGTCGAGCGGTTTAACAAATTCGTGCGCGTGGTGGGGCCGGGACTGGGAGTTAAGCTGCCGTTCATCGAGTGGGTGCGCAAGCTGGACATGCGCGTGCAGCAGCTCGATGTGCCGATCGAAACGAAAACGAAGGACAACGTCTTCGTGAAAATCCCCGTTTCGGTGCAGTATCAGGTGCTGCCGAACAAGGTGTTCGAGGCGCATTACAGGCTGGCCCAGCCCCAGAAGCAGATCGAGTCGTACGTGTATAACGTGATTCTCGGACACGTTCCGAAGATGGACCTGGATACCGCTTACGAAAGCCAGCAGGAAATCGCGCTGGCGGTGAAGAAGGAGCTCGACGAAACGATGGAAGAGTTCGGCTACCTGATCGTGAAGGCGCTGGTGACGGACATCGTTCCGGACGCCAAGGTGAAGAGCGCGATGAACGACATCAACGCGGCGCGCCGCGAGCAGGAAGCGGCGCTAGCCAAAGGCGAGGCGGCGCGAATCATGGCGGTGAAGAACGCGGAGGCGGAAGCGCAGTCGAAAAAGCTGCAAGGCGAAGGCATAGCCAACCAGCGCAAGGCCATTATCGAAGGGCTGCGGGAGTCGGTCGAGACGTTCACCGAGGCGGTCAAGGGATCGAAGGCCGAGGACGTGATGGCTCTGGTGGTGATGACGCAGTATCTCGACACGCTCAAGGAGATTGGCGCGGGATCGAAGTCCAATACCATTCTGATTCCGCACACGCCCGGGGCGCTTTCGGACTTGTACTCACAGATACGCAACGCGGTGCTGCTCGGAAACGAAGCTTCGAGGCCACCGCAGTAACTTGGGGACCTGCGCACTAAACTCCTAGGGCTTGAGCGCGGGCGATGGGGAGTTGGCGGCGAGCGAGCCGCCATGGGAGGGGGCGGGCAATTCGGCGCGAATGACGCCTTCAATTTGCGACCACACCCTGGGATCGCATTCGATCTCGGTGTGCGCTTTCGTCAGATAAACGCTCCACCAGGCATAACCGGGGCAAGAAATCTCATCGTTCGAGTAATCGAAGCGGAAGTTGCCGAGAATCTGGGTGCGCGTGGGGTCGGCAGCGGTAATGGCTGCCTGGCCGTGCAGGATGCCGTGCGGCTGGTAGAAGTTGACGGCCTTCAGGACGTTCGGCGGAATCACGGAATCGTCCTGGCCTTTGTGCGCGATGCTGTCCACTTGCACGGTGAGGAGTACGGGAATGCCATCCTGCTGGAGAGCGCGCGAAAGCGCCACGACCGCCCATGCCCCCCAACTGTGACCGTAAAGAATGATGCGCGCGTTGCGCTTCTCCCGGCTGGATAGCGCGCCGTCGCCGTCAGAATCGAGCAGGCGAAGAATGGCCTGGTGCGCTTCTTCGTAGCGGCGATTCTCGAACGTTTCCACAGCAACGTCCCGCGGATACGCTTCACGAAGCCGCTCGGCCAGCTGAACCTCGGCATGATGAACGTTGTCGCGCCTCACGTGGCCGCCGAGAAAACCGATCACGATCGCCGGGCCAGGCTGCTTTGAATCGAAGGAGATCGGGTGCAGGGCGGGCGCGGTCTGCGCAGCCGACGGGGAGACGGTCGCGACGCAAACGGTTGCGGCGAGAATCAACGAGCGCAAAATCGTCGCTGGTTTCTTCCCGAAGCGCGCCTTACGCGATGCCAAGCGCGCGCGGATCAGAGGTTTCCCAAGAGCAGCAGCCGACATTCCCGCCTTCTTGGGTCGCATTCTAGCAGGTTGGCCGGTCGTACCAAGCACCAATTTGGAAAACGAAAGTTCTGGCACTACCACGACAGCTAGCCCGCGCGAGCGAAGTTACGGCCTTGCGTGCACGACCATCTTGAGGCCATGTTTTGGGCGGAGAGTGGCGGACAGGAGCGCTGCGACAGGGTGACCTGGGGCGAGAGAAAAGCGAAAGCGCTGGGCGATGGCGGCGAGCAGAAGGGTCGCTTCCATCATCGCAAAACCCGCGCCCACGCAGACGCGCGGACCCCCGCCGAACGGGAAGTAAGCGAAGCGCGGAAGGCGGCCGGTGCGAATGGGGTCGATGCGCCAGCGTTCGGGATCAAAGCGCTCGGGATCGGGGAAGAAGCGGGGATCGCGCTGCGTGATCCACTGAGAGATGAAAATGTTCGTGCCCGCGGGGACGCGATAGCCGCTCAATTCGAAATCGCGGAGGGGGCGCCGCCCCAAGCCCCACGCCGGCGGATAGATGCGCATCGATTCCTTGACGACCATCTCGGTGTAGGGCAGGCGCGGGAGATCGGCGGCGGTGGGCGGACGGCCGTTCAGAACCTCGCGCAGTTCCGCGGAAAGGCTCTCTGCAACGGCGGGATTCTGATCCAACAGATACCAGGTCCAAGACAGAGCGTTGGCCGTGGTCTCGTGCCCGGCGATGAAAAGGGTCATGACTTCGTCGCGGAGCTGATCGTCGGTCATGCGGTTACCGTGCTCGTCCTGGGCTTCGAGCAGGGTTTGCAGGAGATCATTGCCCGAAACCGCAGAGGCGCGGCGCTCGCGGATGATTCCGAGCACAATCTTTTTGATGTGCTGATTGGCGCGATGCGAGCGCGGGGTCTGCGGAATCGGGAGGCGCTCGGGAAGCAAGAAAGCCACGTGCGCCTGATGGATGAAAAGCTCCATCAACGGGGCGAGGGCCTGGCCCACGCTGGAGGCCGCACCGGAGACATCGGAACCGAAAAGCGACTTGGCGACGATCTCGAGGGTCAAGCTCATCATGTCGGCGTGCAGGTCGCGCGTCTCGCCGTCGCGCCAGGCAGAGAGCATGGCGGCGGCGGAATCGAGCATGTTCCGCGCGTATGCACTGATGCTCTCGTGGCGGAAGGCGGGCTGGACGCGCTTGCGCTGCGCCTGCCAGAAATCACCCTCGCTGGTAAGCAGGCCGTTGCCGAGCAACGGGCGAAGAGCGCGATAGTCGCGCGACTTGGTGAAGTTCGCCTGATTCTTGACGAGCACGTACTCGATGCCGTCGGGGTGGCTGACCAGGCAAACAGGAATGTTGAAGAAGCGGAAGAAGACCACATCCCCGTATCTACGGGCGCAGCGCTCCATGTAGCCCATCCAGTCGCGCGCGAACTCGAGCGAGGCCCCGAGGGAAAACCAGTCCTTGGGGCCGGGAGGAAGTGGAAGTGTTGGTTGGAGCGCTGCCTGGGCCATTCTAGTTGCTAGATGCGGGAGGCTCGAGGCTGGATGCACCACTTAGCTGCCCGGGCGGAAGCACCCCAGATGTGTCGTTTCGGGCACCCGGAGCACGACCTGAGTGCCAGTGAATCGTTTGAATCCGATGGAGGCGTGTGCTACGGTAGTTTTGGGCGATTCGTAAGAAGTTTTTGCGAGGGGGTTACAATTTCTGGCCTGGCACTGCTGCTCTTTGCCAGTCGGCTCGAAACTCTAATCGAGCAAACGGGCTGGGTGGCGCGCATCGTTCTTGGGATTCTTCTCATACTCTCTGTTCTCTCCTGGGCCATCATTCTTCAGAAGTCGAACCAGTTGGGCCGCATCGAAGCGCAAACAAAAAAATTTCTGCAGATGTTCCGTTCCGGCTCGGGCCTTCCTGATCCGCGTACGATGCGGGCAGGAGCCGGAGGCCCGATGGTCGCCGTGTACGACGCGGGTTACCGTGAACTGGAAACGCAGATGCGCGGAGGCGGCAATCCGCATCCCAATCCCCGCAAACTGAAGAATGCCAATGCCGTCGGAGTGGAGATGCACGTGGCGGCGGAAGAGGAGGTGCGGCAGTTGGAAAAGGGGATGTCGTGGCTGGCGACGACGGGTTCGGTTTCTCCTTTCATCGGGTTGTTCGGCACGGTGTGGGGCGTGATGGATGCGTTCGCGGGGCTGGGAGACGCGGGAACGGCGAGTCTGCGCGCCGTCGCCCCAGGCATTGCGGAAGCTCTGATCACCACGGCGGCCGGGCTGTTCGCGGCGATTCCTGCGGTGATCGCCTACAACCATTATCTTCAAGGCATCCGGCGCGTGGCGTCGCGCATGGATGGTTTCGCGTTGGAGTTTGTCGCAAAAATTGAAACGCTATACTCGGAATAAGGCAGTGGTTCCAGGAAAACGAAACGGCAAGAGGAAACAGGGGATCCTCGGCTGTCCGCGAACCGGCGGCCAGCCTTGGGGATGACACTGTGGGATCGGTAGGAATGTCACATGCCGCAGATCCAGCGTGAGATCGAGACGTCGCTTTCCGAGATCAACATGGTGCCGTTCATCGACGTGGTGCTGGTGCTGCTGATCATTTTCATGATTACGGCGCCGATCCTGCAGTCGGGAATCGACGTGGACGTGCCGAAAACCAAGACGGTGAAGGAGCTGACGCAGGTGCGCATGGTGGTAACCATCGACCGCGCGCAGCGCGTCTATTTGAATGATAAGCCGGTGAACATTCACGAGATCGGCCAGCAAATAGTGGCGCAGTTGCGCGATCCCAAACACCAGTCGGTTTACGTGCGCTGCGACGAAACGGTGCCGTTCGGCAGCTGGGCCACGGTGCTGGATACGCTGCGCCAGGCCGGCATTCAGAACGTGAGCGTAGTTACGCAGCCGCTGGCCGAGCGGGCGCAAACGCCCTGATGACGATGTCAGCCACCGCCGCCAATCTACTGCCGGACGATCTGACCAGGCCCCTGTGGCTTTCGGCTGCCTTCCACGTGGCCCTGATTGCCTCCCTGGTTGTGGGGGGCTTCTACTCCCATTCTGGTGAATCCTGGGGCGGGCCAGGCGGCGCGTTCTCGGTGGGTGTGGTGGGAAGCGTGCCGGGGATTCCAATGCCCCGGCCTGAAGTTGTCAGCACGAATCGCGTGGTGGACGAATCGAAGGGGCTGTACAAGTCCGAGCCGCTGCCGGATGTCAAGCTGCCCCCGCCGGAGGCTGTGCCCCTTCCAAAATTCACGAAGACCAAGCCTCCGCCGAAGTACGTCACTCGTCCGTCGAAAGTGCTCGAGAACAAGGCGCCACCGCCTCCGAACGCCGTTCCTTACGGCGCGGGAGGCGCGCCGGCAGCGCCCTACACGTCGTTTGCCATGGGCCCGGGCACGAGCACGGACGCGGGCCTCGGGTTCAGCGGCGCCGGCGGAGGCGATTTCGGTTCGCGCTTCCAATGGTATGTGGACGCGGTGCAACGGCGAATCAGCACCAACTGGCTGCAATCAACCATCGATCCGAACGTGTCGGTGGCGCCGCGCGTCGAGATCACGTTCGACATTCTGCGGGACGGCACGGTCACGAATATTCAGACGACGCGGTCGAGCGGCAACTATTCGGTCGATACCTCGGCCGTTCGAGCCGTTCAGGGGTCGAATCCGCTGGGACGGCTGCCGTCGGAATATTCGGGTTCGAAAGTGAGCGTGGAGTTCTGGTTTGACTTTCATCGGTGACACCGAATGATGCGAAGGGCTGCCATATTCTGCGCGGCGTTGCTTTCTCTCGCCGGGTCGGCGGGCGCACAGGACTGGTTTCGAACCGGCACGGGGCTGGGCGTCACGAAGGTACGCGTAGCGGCGCCGGATCTCGCGGCCAGGACGCCGAATGGCGCGCCGCTCGAGAAAACGTTTCACGACGTTCTATCCTCGGACCTCGAATACTGCGGAATTCTCGACATGGTCAGTCCCAGCTTTTATCCCTTGCAGGTGCCCAGCCAGCCGAGCGAGTTGAACGCCGCAGAGTGGGCCGCCGTGCCGGCCAATACCTACATGCTGGCGTACGGCAATCTTACGGCCGACGGTGCGAGCCTCGCTGTCGCCGGTTTTCTCTCCGACGTGCACAATCCGGGTACGCCGCTGGCGCTGCAAAAGATCTACCGCGGCGCCGCCACGGACGCCGACGCGCGGCGGCTCGCGCATCAATTCGCCGACGACATCGTTTCGCGGCTGAGCGGCGGACTTCCCGGCATCGCCCAGACGCAGATCGCCTACGTGAGCACGAAGAGCGGCAACAAAGAGATCTGGACGATGGACTACGACGGCGCGAACCAGCGGCAGTTGACGCATCTGAAGTCCGTGGCGCTGACGCCGCGGTGGTCGCCCGACGCCACACGCATCGCGTTTACCTGCTTCGTTGCCTTTCGCGGGGTCACGTCGTCGCAGATTTGCATCTATTCTACAGCGTCTGAGCGCTTGATCTCGTTTCCGAGATACCGTGGCACGAACAGCTCGCCGGCATGGTCGCCGGACGGCGCGGAAATAGCGTTCATGTCGAGTCAGCTGGGAGACCCGCAGTTGTTCACTGCCGACGCGGACGGCGGCCATCTAAAGCGCATCACCTTTGCGGTGGGCGTGAATACGTCGCCGGCGTGGAATCCGAAGACGGGCAAGCAGATCGTCTTTGTGAGCGACCGCGGCGGCGAGCCGTTGCTGTATCTCGCGAACTCGGACGGCACCGATGTGCAGAAGCTGGACACGCCGGACAAGGGCTACGTCATCGATCCGGCGTGGTCGCCGAACGGCCAACTGGTGGCGTTCAGCTGGCGGCGGCCGAGCGGCAATTTCGATATCTATGTCATGGACATCGTGAGCCGGCAGATCGTGGAGCTGACGCGCGACACCGGCCGTAACGAGCGGCCCAGCTGGGCGCCCGACGGCCGCCATCTGGTTTTCGAGTCCACGCGCACCGGTACTCGGCAGATCTGGACCATGCTGGCCGACGGCAGCGAGCCGCGTCAGTTGACGTATTCCGGGCAGAATGAATCGCCCAACTGGTCCTCGCGCTGAGTCTTGGGATGCGCCGCACGGCTGGCTTCGCGCGGCGATGGCTTTGCCAAGGTAGCTGTGAATCATTGTTGTTCAAACTCATTGTTGGCTGGCGCCGCCGCCCTCGCGGCGCGAGCTGAAGGAGGCAAGTCCATGCACAGCAGTTATGCTCGCAGGTTGGCATTGCTGTTCTCTATCCTAGGAATGATTGCGGTTGCGGCGGGATGCCAGAAGAAGGTCGCTGCGCCGGCGCCGGCGCCGGCCCCAGCACCCGCGCCTGAAAAGCCGACGGTGACGTTGAATGCGTCGCCCACAACGGTCCGAAGCGGAGGGACGGTCACGCTGACCTGGCAGTCCACCAACGCCACAGACCTGGACCTGCAACCCGGCATCGGAAAAGTTGCGCCGCAGGGCTCCACGTCAACCACCGCGACGGAATCCACTACCTACACGATCACGGCGACGGGTCCCGGCGGAACGGCGACGGCATCGGCCAGCGTCTCGGTGTCCGCGCCTCCGCCGCCGGCTCCTGCGCCGCAGCCGAATCTTAGCGAGCTCTTCGACCAAAATATCAAAGATGCGTTCTTCGATTTCAACAAGTCCGACATTCGGGCCGACGCGCGCGAGTCTCTCACCAGGGACGCCGAGTTCCTGCGCTCCTATCCGCAGGTCCGCGTCACCATCGAAGGCCATTGCGACGAGCGCGGCTCAGCCGAGTACAATCTGGGTCTGGGCGAGCGCCGTGCCCAGGCGGCGAAGAACTATCTGATCTCGCTGGGAATCCCAGCTTCGCGCATGGACACCACCAGCTGGGGCAAGGAAAAGCCCTTCTGCGGCGAGCACACCGAAGATTGCTGGCAGCAGAACCGCCGCGGCCACTTCGTGATGGCTCACTAGAAGGCCGGTGTTCCTCAGAAGCTCCGGGTTCGGCGCAAGCGGGGCCCGGAGCGAGTTCTCCTGCGGCTGCCGGTGGGCGCCGCCGCGGTGGCTAGATTTCAAGAAGGAGGTCCCCTTTGCGCACGCCATGGATCATTCTCGCAATTGCTCTGTGCGTCCTCGCGGCTTTCGCCGGTTCCGCGCTTGCTCCCGCGCCGGCGGTGGCCGAATCGAAAGAAATGATTCGCATGGAGCAGCAGATTTCGCAAATTCTCCAAACCCAGACCGACCTGCGCAGCGCCATCGACTCGAACTATGCGACCATGCGCACGCTGGTGCAGCAGTCGCTCGACGCCAGCAACCAGCTGAGCGGCCAGATGGTCAGCCTGCAGAAGGCCGTTCAGGAAGTGCAGGCCAACGCCGGCTCGCGCATCGACTCGATGAGCCAGACCACGCAAGGACTTTCGGACAATTTGCAGGACGTGCAGGCGCGCGTGGGCAAGCTCGCGCAACAGCTCACCGACGTGCAGAACCTACTGCAAAGCATCGACTCCAAGGTCTCGGGCGGCGCGGTTGGCGCGCCCAGCGGCTCGCTGGCTCCGAGCAGTTACACGGGCGGCGGCCCGGGAGGCGGCCCGTCCGGCTCTTCCCTGCCCCCGATCTCGTCGGATACTCTTTATCAGAACGCGCTGCGCGACTTCACCAGCGGCAGATACGACCTCGCGCGCCAGGAGTTCTCCGACTTCATCGCGCATTTCCCGCAGAACGACCTGGCGTCCAACTCGCAGTTTTATCTCGGCGAGATCGCCTACGCGCAGAACGACTTCCAGTCGGCCATTAGCGCCTACGAGAGCGTGCTGACGAGCTACCCCAAGAGCTTCAAGATTGCGGCGTCGCTCTTGAAGAAGGGCATGGCAGAGCTGGAAATTGGGCAGAAGGCCGCCGGCACGCGCGACCTGCGCGACGTGGTGAGGCGTTTCCCCGGCTCGGAAGAATCGCACAAGGCCAACGCCAAGCTCCACGAGATCGGAGCGGCCACGCCTAGCTCATCGCGCGCGCCGCACTGAGGCGACAGCGGGAACAAGACCTTACGCGCGGAGCAGGTCCGGCTGCCAATTCTGAATCAGCTTCTTAATGGCTTTGCGGTCCGCGAGCTTTTCGTCCAGCACTTTGCGCACCAGCGCGGGCAGTTCCGCATCGCCCGCAAAACGCAGGGCAATCAACTGACCGGCCGCGAGTTCGGGAATGCGCGGGCGCAAGTCCGCCGGCAATGCCTGTTGCAAGCGCAAGCGCATTTCCAGGCGAATGACGCGATCCTGCACCGTCAGGGCGAAGAGGCGCGCGTAAAGGGCGAGCACCGCAAGCGCCAGCGCCACCAGCGCGGAGAAAACCGAATCGGCTCTGAACGACTGCGCGGCGCGCACAATCGACCAGATTACGTTTATTCCCAAAATCGGAAGCGCAAACAGGTGAAACGCAGGCACAAGCCTTACGTGGTTATCGAAGTTCTGAGCCATCAAAGCCTCCGGGAACGCGAGATAGGAATTTCGATGCGCGAAACCTGGAGGAGTTCCTAACTTTCTTTTCGCGCACGCCGAGTTCGGCTATACTCGCGCCAGAGGATGGATCCCTGAGACAGGCAGGTCAAAAATGTCCGTAAACAAAGCAATACTGGTGGGGCGCCTGGGGCGCGACCCGGAAACGCGGTTCACGTCCGCGGGCCAGGCGGTGGCGAATTTCACGATGGCCACCGACGAGTCTTATAAGGACCGCAACGGCGAGCGCCAGAAGCGCACGGAATGGCACCGCATCGTGCTGTGGGGCAAGCTCGCGGAAATCGCCCAGCAGTATCTGAAGAAGGGCATGCTCGTCTATATCGAAGGCCGCATCCAGACGCGGCAGTGGGACGATAAGCGCGACGGCACGAAAAAAACCTCGACCGAGATCGTCGCCAACGGCATGAAAATGCTCACGTCGCGCGCCGAATCCGCCGCGGCGGGAGCCGGCGCAGCGGGAGCCGGCGGCGACATCGCAGGCGCCCGTTCGCACGGCGACGAGATGGAAGGTGGGCCGATTCACGAAGAACCAGCCGCGGCGCCGGAAATCTCCGACGAGGATATTCCCTTCTAGTCTTGCGTCCGACAAATAACTCGCATCAAGCGGGCGCAGCGTGCTGCGCCCCTACAAGGACTTACTGGATCGGACTTGTTTCACGTATTTCCGAGACGCGACACTAGTCCGGGACCTATTCGGCTTTCGGCGCTCCCACCTTGGACTGCACGTCCACATGGTATTTCTTGTAGTCGGAGTAGCGCGTCACTTCGCTGCCGCGGAATCCCTTGACCAGCAGAACGCGGGCGCCCACGCGGGCCTCTTCGTACGTGGGTAGCCACACTTCATCGTTGACGAAGGCCTGCTCGAAAACGAAGCCGGTTCCCTTCTGTACGCTGGCCAGCAGCCCTCCCGCGATTCTCGCGTCATTGGCGAAATAGGCCTCCAGCCGCACCACGTCGTGAGCCCGTTCGTCGATCCATACGACCCCGGCCAGCTTCTGGACGATCTTTTCGACCCAGTTGCGCGGCCGGTATTCGGGGTTGGCCTCGAAATCGAAGACCAGCACATCCTGGCCGCGGAAGCGCTCGCGGCGTGGATTGACGAACTGGCAGGTACGCAGGAACGTCTCGATGCCGGGACCGTCGTCATCCTTTTCTTCCTTCCCTTCCCGCCTGGCTTTTTCGTCCTGGGCTTCCTTTTTTGCCTCGCTTTTCTGGATTTCCTCGATGCGCTTCTGCGCGTTCTCGGTCTCCTTCTTTTGCTCCGCGTCGCTGAGCGGCTTGGCGTCTTTCTTCCGCAGCGTGGAGATCTCTTCGCCGTGAAAGTAGAAGAACGAGTACTCGCGCTCGTGGCGCTCTTTCACTTTCCCGTTGGCGTCGTATTCGGTTTCGTCCTCCACGCGCGTACCGGCGTAGTCTTCCTTGAGCTTGTCGATGGCCTTCTGGTGGTCGTCAATCTCTTTGAACAGAGCTTTCAGGTCGGGCAGCCGGACTTGCGACGCCACGGGCAGGTCGAAAACGCGCTCGCCGATCACGCCATT
>Ga0187846_10000530_pt1 | contig 22139 bp, 26 predicted proteins | sample TC_taG_FD_161473 | JGI IMG/M metagenome (GOLD analysis project Ga0187846, IMG submission 161473) | Biofilm microbial communities from the roof of an iron ore cave, State of Minas Gerais, Brazil - TC_06 Biofilm (v2) | ecosystem: Environmental > Terrestrial > Deep subsurface > Cave > Wall biofilm...
GGCGATGTCGTCAGGCAGATTTTCAGTCGCAATCGTCATGCGCGCAGTGGACCAGATCCGCAGCAGATGAGCACGGCCAAACCACAGGTTGAGTCAATTTGCCGTTAGCCGGTGGTCCTATTTTCGGGGTCCACTTCTGTACACCCTGATCGCCACGCGAAGCACCGTGAACCCCCGCCGCCGCTGCCTGACCATCGCCCATCACGGCCTGGCCCGAATGCTTACACACATCGTCCTAGGAGGACGCCTATCGTTTCTTCTAGAACCAAGCCATCCTTCCCCTCAGGGTCAAGGTAGCGTCACCGAGCAGTTACGACCCAGCGTTCAAATGACAATGTAAGATTTCCGATAGACACCATCGTCGATCTGGCGATGGAGTTTTTTGGTACTCGAAGATTCGGCTGATTGGATACGGGCCTTCTTGGGTTAAACCGGCTCCCTCCCCGGCGGCGAAAGATCTACGCCATTCGGCGCATTCCTGACAGATAGAACGATCTTATTCCAGGCCTTTTCTCTCAGGATTTCTTCAGAGGCAGCGAAGCGTTCACACCGCTTCCGGTAACTCTCCCTATCTCTCATAAGCTTCTCGATTGCGGCCGGTATTTCCGCAGGATGCGTCACTTGTATACCGAGACCTTCGTTAGTGACAAATCTCAAGGACTCGAACGAGGAGGTTATTACGGGTGTGCCACAAACGATACTACGCATGAGCTTGCCTGAAGATGTCCCCATCATCTCATTATTAACACCCGTATTTCTGTACAGAGCAAAACTTCCCGTACAATAACTGATTAACGAATTCAAGCTGTCCTCAGACAGCGGTTCAAGGCTCCAAAATACTCTTTTGGGGTTGTCCAAATGAGAAAGCTGCTGCCTGTACCGTGTCAATTCACCTCGGTGCCGACTATGTAGCAGCAAGACCGCGTCTGCAGGCCAGTAACTCACACTCGTCAATATTTCTGGCACCTGCTCCCACTCGGCTACATTCCCGGCGTGAATAAAAATCTTCTTACAGTAGGGAATTCCCATGAGCTTGTGCCAGTCCCTGTAGGACAAAGGCAAAATAATCTCTGGAGTATTCCGGATTGTCACGAATGGTTTGTCAGCGTCGAGCCGCAATTCCTCTCTCAGTCTAGTGTCTCTATCGGCTGAGGGTGTTACGATAACATCCGCGCGACGGGCTCCCCAGCGTTCCAGGGGCGACCACCGAGATTGATCACCAATATTACTCGGAAATTCATCGTTCAATAATACGTAAGGACATCTCGATGCTGTCGAAATGATTCCACCGATGTAACTGCCAGCTGTTCCAACACTAAAGACGCTTTTATAGCCTATGCATCGAGCGAACCTCAGTGTCAACCCTATTATTCTTGTGGCGCGCGTGGTGTAGTACATCCTACCGTATTTATAATGAATGTTTTCAGGAAAGAGGGCGGTGTGTTTAGACGAATCAAACTTATTCCAAAGAAAAAGATCAATATGCCAGCCGGAGGCAGCTAGCCGTCTAACAATATTCTCCGCGAACGGCATACCATCCAGCCGAATATACTCAGGGAACAAAGGGTAAAAGACGAACGCAATTTGCCGTTGGTTAAAGAGTCCCATAAGCTTAACCTATTATTCCATCGTCGTTCCACGGTTTCGGAGGGGTATCGCTAAATTCGACCCAATCATCCGCTCGAACGGCCGTTAGCGAGCCTGTCAAGGTGCATAATTTTCACTAGCTTAGGCGCACGACCGGATCCGATTTGAGCGCGATAATGATGCCAAAGTTGGAGTTGCCGATCTGGGTTACGGGCGCTGTCCGCGAGTCTAGAGCGGACGCCGAAGTTAGTCGCGTTTTGATGCGAGACGCGGCCCGATCAACCAATGCCCGATCGAAATCCTTGATACCAGAATTCATGGCAACGTTTGCGTTCTGGCATCAGCTGGCAGAGCCACTCTCTCAGTCGCTTCCCGCCATTGCTGCCCCGCGCGCCGGGTCGACAAAGCCTGCCTGATGCATGGTCCGCTCTCGCCGCGCGAGCTCGATGTCATGCTCGACCATCATGTTGACCAGTTCTGGGAAGGTGACCCGAGGCTTCCAGCCGAGGACGTCGCGCGCCCTTCTAGCATCACCGCGCAGCGCGTCGACCTCGGTCGGTCGGAAATACCACTGATCAACCTCTACGTGGCGCCGCCAGTCGAGACGAGCCGTAGCAAAGGCTAGCTCAACAAGCTCACGCACGCTATGCGCCTCGCCTGTCGCAATGACGTAGTCATCGGGTTTCTGCTGTTGCAGCATCAGCCACATGGCTTCGACATAGTCGCCGGTGAAGCCCCAGTCGCGCTTCGCTTCAAGGTTTCCGAGATAAAGCTTGTCTTGAAGACCCTGGCTAATTCGGCCGACCGCCCGGGTCACCTTGCGTGTCACAAAGGTTTCGCCGCGACGCGGACTCTCATGATTGAATAAAATGCCGTTGCAGATGAAGAGGTCGTAAGCTTCGCGGTAATTGACCGCAAACCAATGTGCCGCTACCTTGCTAACGCCATAAGGACTGCGTGGATAAAATGGAGTGCGTTCGCTTTGTGGTGGCAGGCTGGCGCCAAACATTTCGGATGAACCTGCTTGGTAATAGCGCGCCGGACGGCCGCCGTGCAGGATATGGTCTCGCACCGCCTCGATCAATCGCAGAGTCCCGACCGCGACCACCTCGGCGGTATATTCCGGGATCTCGAAGGACACCTTGACATGGCTCTGCGCACCCAGGTTATAGATCTCGTTTGGGTCGACTGCCTCGAGTACCCGACGCAGTCCCGTTCCGTCGGTCAGGTCGCCGTGGTGCAATGTCAGCTTGGGGCCCGCGACATGGGGATCATGATATAGGTGATCGATGCGATCAGTGTTGAAGAGGCTTGCGCGCCTGATCAGCCCGTGGACCTCATAACCCTTCGCGAGCAAAAGCTCGGTAAGATACGAGCCGTCCTGCCCGGTGACGCCGGTGATCAGCGCGCGTTTCGCAATTTGTGCCAATGCCGTCGCCTTCCGAACGCTGCCTGATTCTGGCACCTTAATTTCGGAACTAATTTGTGTCGAGTGTTGAAAGCATTGTGCCCGTCCGGTGATGGCCGCCTTGCGTAGCGGAGGCGGGTCGACCGGACCCCGGACGATAACGAGGCCCCTTCACAGGCTACGTCGCGATCCTGTGTGCGTGCCGGACTTTCGGCCAGTTTGTGGGTAAAGGCGAAATACACGACTTTTGGATTCAACTCTTTTGCGCCTAACCAAAGAAAATGGAAGCAAAAAGCCGAACTGTCATCCGCACCCGAATTTATAGCAAGGGTAGCGCCGGAGCGTGTGACTGTCACATTGGATATTGATGCCAACGTTCTCCACTGGCTGAAACCGCAGCCCTCGGCTGGCAGAAGGAGATCAGCAACACCGTGAGGTCCTGGATGGAAAACCAGCAAAACCCCCGTGCCGGCCACAGAGGCTTACGAGGACGAGGCGCACTTTGCCGAGCTCGAACGCAGGATTGGACATCGTGCGGGACGCCTACCGGATCGAGCGTGATTTTGTATACCATAGGCCAGCAGAGGCGTAGTTTTTTCCGTAACTACTGCGATAATATCCAGTCTGAAAACGTAGAAACACGAAGGGCCACGGCAGGGATATCATGTGACAGGTTATTAAGCCCGAACCGATTTTCTATCACGACAAAGCTGTGAAAATCAACTTGGTGACTGTTGCAAAATCCTTCCCCTTTTGCTACACTAAATGGCAACCGCCATCCCGTTGCTTTTTTGGACCGCAAATTGCCGTCAGCCTTACTAGATTGCATAATGTCCGTTGTGAAAATTCTTAAAGGCGGCAAGCGGCGCCTTTCGAGCAGTACACCTTTTGCTCTCAAGGCTGCAGGCAAATCTGGTGGATGTCGAACAAAATGACTCCAAAGACCGCAATTCGAGTAATCTCTTTGGAAGAATCCACCGATCGTCGCTCGGGATTTTCCCAGCGAGTGTTCGCTTCCGATCTGGACTGGTCCTTCTTTTCTGCCTATAAGGGCATAGTCTTCCCTTTAGGCTATAATGAGAACGACGCAGTCCGAAGTTGCGGCCGTGCCCTATTGAACCCGGAAATTGGTTGTTACGTAAGCCATTTTAAATGTTGGGAATGGCTGGCTAATTCGGAATACGATCAGGTCATCATATTGGAAGACGATGTCATGGTAGATTGGAAGGCCATTACTAAATTGTCACAATTTAATTTATCAGGTTATGGGATTAACTTGCTGCGCCTTTTCGCAACCCACCCTATAAAATGTAAAATTGTCATGTACAGATTCCTTTCACTTCATTGCCATCTAGTTAGAACAAACGGTTGGTATTTGGGCACACAAGGATACATGTTGACGAAATCAGGATCTCGTCAATTGATAGAAAATTATGTAAATATTACGGCACCTGTGGACTGGATTTTGATGCGATATTGGGAGCATAGGTTGGGAAATTATTCGCTTTTTCCGTTTCCGGTCATCGAACAACATATTCCCTCTACTATTGGCTTACAGGCCTCTTCTGTAACAGAAGCCCGGCTTTTTGATCGCGTCATATGGTTTCACTGGCGAATGCGCGACAAGGTGAAGCGCGAATTGTTTGATCGTTGGACCGCAGAACGCTGGCCACTGGGGCCGACTAGTGATGCAGGGCCTGTTTTTATAGATAGAGCGTTGAAATCCCGATTAATATCGCAAGAATGATAGGCACGTCTTGAACGGTCGAACGTGATCACGAATTCCACCGGAACGTGATCACCAATGGCGCAAAGAAGGTATTATTTCCCGTTGCGCAGTTAAAAAACGCGCACTCTTGCTGCCGCGAGACGACACACCGCGAAAACGATCGCCGATAGGCCTCAGAGGCGCTTGGATCTATCGCTATCCTGCTCGCGTGCCGCAGGCCCGCCTCGAAGGTCTCCCCAAGAAGCTCCCCGTGGTGATTGCTGCAATCGCTCGCGAGATGGCAGCATTCTGTGGGCAATCGCGCAACACATCGCGTCCGCCTGATCGCGAGCCTGGCAGTGACCAGCTAGACGCAAGCCGCCCTCATTAAATTACCGAGTTTGTCCGAGAGCGCCGCCCGGGTAAAAGCCGGCCCTGCGGGACGCCGCTGAGCGGCTAAAGGCTTGACCGGCGCGGCGCTCTCGAAAGATCGCACTCATCGGATGATCCGTAACCGCTCGGTGAGAACAGGTAGCTGAGCGCTGAGCGCTCAGCGCCGGCGGACAGCGAACACTGCTGACGGCCCGGCGATCACGTTTAAATGTTGGCCGGCTCAGGCGGCGACGCGGATCGAATCGACGGGCTGCCAGTTCCAGGGCAGCAGATCGCCGACGGTTTGGCCAGGTGTTCGGCGACCACGCGAGGACGTCGGTGAGAGACCGGTTCTTTCAGGCAGCCAGTCGGGAAATCGTGCTGTGCGAGACATTGTAGCTACCGGCAATTTCACGCACTGGCTTCCCGAGACGGTCGCGGCGCTTGATGGCCTCGCGCTTCTGATGCTCAGTCAACTTGGATTTGCGCCCCTGACGCCGCGCTCCTTGGCTAGAGTGCGGCCTTCGGCGGTGCGGGCGCGGATCAACTCGTTCTCGAACTCGGCCAGTCCGCCTAACACGGTGAGCATCAGGCAAGAATTCGCGGCGTCCGAGAGGTCAGGGCTTCGAGGGAGACCAGACTTCCTTCAGGGCGGTCTTATGTCACTTTGAAGTCTCTTGACTTAGCACACTCGTCCTGGAAATCTGGCTAGAAAATATCGGAAACTCTCGGCCAGCGCGTGTACACTCGAGAAGGCGAGGGAATCGAGCTGGCCGGAAGGCCGAGACCGCGGATCGAAAGCTCGTAACCCGATGGTCCATCTCCGACATACTCCGGCTGCAAGGCCGTATATCCCGGCTCTGCTGCTCAGCCTCGGCATCATAAATCCCGAAATGAGCGACGGTGTCGTAATCCGAATCGAGGCGCACCAAACCGTGGACATGGTTCTCGGCCGCGCCGTTGTAGCTACCGGTTTTGTCTACCTGTCGATTTCAACTCGCAGCAATTCGGGCAGTCGACAGCAACTTCTTGTCGCCATATTCGCTATTCCAGTCGATGATGCCGGAAGTAGGGAGCATCTCCCGTGAACAAGAGCTTGCAACTTGCTGGAGCGATTTTTCTGTTGATCTGCTGCAGATGCAGCAATACGCAAAAACTGATTCCTTTTTTGCTTGCGATCGTCGCCCAGGTCTCGGAGCGTATCGGCCAAGCGGACCGATCGGCAATGTTGTGGCACTCAATGTTGAACCCATACAATACGGTGCGGAGTTAAGAGAGAGGCCGATGTTACGCAGGCTCAATACGGTGTGGTATCCACTGATCGCGCTCGAGGAACAGGTGCAGACCCTGGCGCGCACCGCCTTCTCGTCCACGGTGCGCGAAGCCGACGGCTTCTCGGCTGAGTCCTCGATCGTGACTGCAACATGCTGGTCCAGGCGGTCACCGCCGCGTCCAGCCGATTCGGTTTAATGACCGCCGAGTTCAAGCACTTTCTCGATGCTTTGTTTCGCGATGTGATCCGAATTGGTCGATGATATCGTGATCCGTGCCGAGCGGCTTGGCAAGAATTACCTGATCGGTCACGCAGCTGAGCGCGAGCGCTATGTAGCCCTGCGCGACGTGCTGGTCCGCGGCGCGAAAAATCTCTGGCACAAAACCGCCGACATGGTGCGCGGGCGTGCGGTCATCGCGGGTGACACGGTCGAGGAATTCTGGGCGCTCAGGGACGTCAGCTTCGAAGTCAGGCGAGGGGAGGTGCTCGGCATCATCGGCCGCAACGGCGCCGGCAAATCGACCCTCCTCAAGATCCTCTCGCGTATTACTGAACCGAGCGATGGCAGGGTGACGATCAACGGGCGAGTGGCGAGCCTGCTCGAGGTGGGCACCGGGTTTCACCCTGAGCTGACCGGTCACGAGAACATCTATCTGAACGGCGCGATACTCGGCATGACTCGCGCGGAGATCGGTCGAAAATTTGATGAAATCGTAGCGTTCGCCGAGGTTGAGGATTTCCTCGATACTCCCGTAAAGCGGTATTCCTCTGGCATGTATGTCCGCCTCGCATTTGCTGTTGCCGCGCACCTCGAACCCGAGATTCTACTGATCGACGAGGTGCTAGCCGTTGGCGATGTTCCGTTTCAGAAAAAATGTTTAGGCAAGATGGAAGAGGTTGCGAAAGGCGGCCGCACTGTCATATTCGTAAGTCACAATATCCAAGCGATCCTTACTCTATGTGGCAGAGCGCTGTTGGTTGAACGGGGAAGCATTGTATCATCTGGCCTGCCCATTGAAGTAGTTCGTTATTATCTAAGCCAGAATATCAACAGCGATGCATCGAGCCGACATAGAGTCTGGAAAGATATGAAGACAGCCCCTGGCAACGATCGTATGCGGTTGCATGAGATCCGACTGAGAACTGACAAAGTCGATTTTATTGCAGAGATTAGCCTCGAAACGCCGATTGAAATCGAAATTAGTTATTGGAATTTGGTTGCTGATGCTCAGCTCCAGGTAAACTTACAACTATTTAGTTTAGAGGGCGCCGCGGTTTTCGAAGATTGGTCTGCGGAGGAGAAGAATTGGGGAGGCCGGGGTTTACCCCAGGGTCTTTTCCGGTCCGTCTGCCGGATCCCAGCGAATCTACTAAATGAAGGAACTTATCGCGTTAGGGTTGTTTTTTTTGATGCCGAATGGATTACAATAATCTTCGACATTGACGAAGCCGTTATTTTTAGCGTCCATGACATATCGAAGAGGCCGGTAGAGTGGAATGGGCGCTTCATTGGAGCAGTCCATCCGCGTTTAGATTGGAAAACCGATTTCGTTGGTGAGATAAGAAGAAACTAATGGCAAGGAAAAGTGGATGAGCGGTCGTCGGGTCAGCAGATTGAAGCGTATTATTGGACGCTGTATGCCGCCTATTCTCCTTGATGTTGCCAAAGCGGTGCTGAGACCGCGGCCCTTACCTCTCAGTAAAATCAAGCGCTCGGGCATTGAGGAGATCGAATGCCAAGGGCTCCGTTGGCGATTGGATATGACCTCGCTCATCTCCCGCGAGATGGTAACGAGCGGCATTTGGGAACCCGAGACCACCCGGCTCGTTCTTGATTTTGCAAAGCCGGGGATGCACGTGCTCTCAATTGGTGCGAATTTCGGCTATTATGCGCTTTTGATGGCACGAGAGGTAGGCCCGAGCGGCCACGTCTGGGCGTTCGAGCCGACGCAGAGGTATAGAGAGCAGCTCAGATGGAACATCGATTTGAACGGCTTCTCTGATCGGATCACTATCGTTCCTTTCGGTCTATCGGATTCAACCACGACTGCGAGCATCGACATTTCGCCCGAATCTGCTTCGCTGCATTTTCCGCCGAATATAATTCGCGTGCGTAACGAAGTGATAGAGCTCAGGCGGCTGGATGATCTCATCATGGATCTAGGAATCGGCACGATTGGATTCGTCGTGATGGACATTGACGGGCACGAAGCAGCGTTTTTGCGGGGCGCGAAGAACACGCTTCGCCGCGACTTGCCTCCTATCGCCATGGAATTTTCGCAAAGGTGTCTGCATATGGCTGGAAGCGACGTGCGCGAAGTCGCAAATTTGTTACATAAGTGTGGGTACGAAATCTGTTCGGAAAAAACCCGAGAACCGTATAGGGACGAGATGGAGTTTCTGATGGAGTGCGGGAATTTCAGACCTGACGCTAACGCGGTCGCGCGCAGGCGCCTGCAGCAAGGATAAGAACTAAAGGAGGCGACGATGACAGGCGGCCGTGCTCGCGCGTTACCAATTGTGAAGATCATCGTTCGCGCGGTAGCTCCAAACCCATTCCAGCGAGCCATTGCTTCTGCTCACAGGGACTGGCCAGATTGGCCACTACGCGGATGGTGGCAAGGCAGACATATTCGGCGAAAGAGCGTCAGATTTATTACCTACAGCGGAGAACGGGTTCAACTGCTTTATCACCCATTTAACTGCGGATATAGATCAGCCAGAACAACTGAAAGATCGGTGGAACTTGCCCTGGCGTTCCGATGGCTGAAACTGATATCCGGCCCGGTTATAGAGGTGGGTGCCGTGACACCTTATTATGCTGACGAAAGGGCAGAGCTGGCAAAGATCGACCGCGTAATTGATCCAACTGACTCTCACCCAGCTGTCACGGATCGTCGGTCTCTTTTTGAATATGATTTTTGCAGAAAGAATGTTCTCTCCATTTCGACGTTGGAGCATGTTGGTACGGGAAATTATAGTCTTCCAGAAGAAGATTGTATAGCTGCTTGCGAGAAGCTGGTCGGTGATAGTGATTCATGTTTTGTTACGGTTCCGCTCGGGTATAATCCGAAGCTAGACTCCCACCTGTACTCTGCAGATTGGCCAATGACGACGTTGACAGTCGTTTATCGCAGTTCCACGCTGAATGATTGGAGGACTACCAGGGAACGTGACCTAATTGGCAAAATCTCGTATGGCCCGGCGTGGGCGAACGGAATATTGATTATCGAGCGGCTCGCATCTTTAAGCGAATAAAATTTAGTGGCACCAATACCCCGAGTTCACTTGGAAGATGGTCGTACCATGCTGCCGGACAACGGGCTTTCCACCAACTTGGTGTTGGCCGATTTCAGCCGAGGATCGGTTATCGAGGAAATGGCGCTACAGCTGTGCGATACCGTTCGTCCGATTGTTGGAGCAACGGATGGTCCTGCCATTAGCCATAACAATCGGCACACGCGCGTCGCCACGGCAGCAACGACTTCACCGGCACCGCTACACCTCACGAAGGCAGGCTGTGCCGCCCGGCCCAGTCCCCGGTCAGTTGCCGGAGCGCGACAATTTGCAGACCTTTGTGCGGAAGATTTATGGAATGGAACTCAAGGAACTTTTAGACCACGCGCCCGCGGAATGTCTCGAGTCTGAGCTCGACCTAGAGTGGCATATGACCCGGGCTGAGCGGGCTGAGCGTTTTGCCGCCCAGCATCTACTGCAGAGATTTAAACCGGAGACAGCACTCGAAGTTGGGACGTTTCGCTGTGGCACCCTGCAAGCTCTTTCGCGCTATTCGAAGCATGTTGACAATTGACATTGATCCTTCGTTTAGTTTATCCAGACGCGCACGGATGTTCACGAATGTGAGTTTCGAAATCGGTGATTCTCGAGAAGTCTTGCCTCGGTTGATCGCTAGCCACGCTGAAACACCTGGATTCGTATTGATTGATGGAAATCACAGCGAGGAGTATGTAAGGCGAGACATTGAAAGCAGTACTGCAGATTGTTCCACGCCAGCCGGTTGCTGTCGTGTTGCACGATAGTTTTATGCCCAGTTGCAGGGAAGGGATGAGACGGGCAGAGTGGAGATCATCCCCGCATGTACATTACGTGGAACTCGATCTTGTTCCCGGCTGTGTATTGCCAAACTCCTCGTCGATTGACGGGATAATGGCCGGCGGGCTCGGGTTTGCACTGTTGAAACCCGAGCATCGGAGCGGCGATTTGGAGGTTTCGAGTCCCAGGTTCAGAAATTTGACGTTATCAACCGGGACGCAGAATCTGCGGTCGCTGCAGCTAGGCCATCTATAGTCCTGCGGGCGGCGCGACGCTTTAAAAAGTTATCGCATGTGAGACGTGTCTTTTGAGATTGGATAAATACGACGACTTTAGCCGCCTAAACCCCCCTATGGCACAGTTATGACGCCGCTAGCGAATTCCAACAAGAAATTTTCGGTGAACTTGGTGCTCGGCGATTTCAGCCGTGGATGGATCATCGAGAAGATGGCGCTGCAACTGTGCGATGCCCTACGAGAGTTGGGTACTGAAGCCGCCATCACACCGCACTGGTCTGCCGACTCAACTGTTAACCATTCCATGATATTCCATTACGTGGCTGCCAGGGCGGGATCATTGAGCACGATGGGCATAACTCACGTGGACGACGCTCTAAAGATCGATATGATCCGCCGCGGCTTTGCATCAGGCGTCAGGGCAGGAATCTGCATGTCGTCGATGACGGTGGATCAGCTGATCAGTTACGGATTTGATCCTAAACAATTGACTTACGCTTTGCCCGCTCACGACAATACGGTCGTGCCCAGACGAATTGTAATTGGTATTACGAGCAATAATTACCCCGATGGTAGGAAGAGGGATTGGTTGTTGTTGAAACTGACTGAAGACATGCCGCTCGATGATTTCGAGTTTCGGATCTTCGGGGCGGGATGGGATGCAGTGGCATTCGGCTTGGAAAAAGCGGGTGCGAAGATCATTTTGAAAGCGTCTTCTGACTTCACATCAGATTATGACGAGATCAAATCAAGTGTGCCTTATTTCGATTACTACTTTTATCCTGGGTTAGACGAGGGATCCTTGGGAACGCTCGACGCCCTTGCCGCAGGCGTGAAGACAATCGTGACGGATCAAGGGTTCCATCGCGATCTTGCCGAAGGCATCACCTACCGCTTCTGGGATTATGACGAGCTCAAAAATATCTTCGCCGAGATCATTCGCGAGAGGCGCGCGCGCATCGAAATGGGGCGGTCTATGACATGGGCGAGGTACGCGCGTCGTCACCTCGATATCTGGGCCTCGCTAATAGAGAAACATACTGTCCCCACCGCAGACGGCTTGGACGGGAGCACCGTTTGTAAAGCGGGCTCGGCAAACACATCGGAGCCAAGACGGCGGTACACCGTCAAAGGGTACGCCGTACTCCTTGCCAACCAGTCGCGGCGCGATTTGGCCTGGGATTTCTGGTTGGGCCCGTCCGACGGAACTTACCTAAGCCCCCGCCTCAAAGTGGCAAAGATCCTAGCACGGGTAGTTCTGGAACAGGTAAAGACCTGGCTTCGTAAGAATGCCCCCCCATTATTTGACTTCTTGAAGGGCGCCAAGCAGGTCGCTCGATCCGTATCGCAGGCGTTCCCCCAACGATGAGAGTTGCGCTGCTCACAGCGGAGTATCCCATTAGAGGTCCGGACCAAGTCGTGTACGGAATTGGCGTCTACGTGCGACGGATGGCTCGGGCTCTTTATGAAGCCGGCCATCATCCAGAGGTATTCGCACCGACCAACGAGATCTCCGACACAGTCGATGATAATGGAATAAAGCTTCACCGGGTCAATTGGCGAAAAAACCATCCAAGGCTTTGGTTTCTGTCTGCCATAAGCAGAAGGATATTTCGCGCGCGAGCTTGGCGCGAGCCGAGTGAGTGGCTCTTGCAAGCGAATGGTCTGGCAGACGCGCTCGAAAAGCGCCACAAAGCTGAACCCTTCCACCTCGTACAAAGCACCGATTATGAAGCAACGGGGCTCTGGGTGCAGCGACGGTCGGGTCGCGTCCATGCCGTACGGTGCAGTACGCTTGCCGATCTCCTTAATAAGGTTGAAGACAGACGAGGACTGCACCAATCACTTCGCGAGGTTCTGGAGCGTTGGGCAATGCGCCGAGCAGACGTTGTGTATGCACCGAGCCAATTTGCCGCAAACTATTTTCAGAATTTCCATAACATCAAGATGGATGTCGTGCGGCCGCCCGCGTATCTCGAAATTCAGCCAGCAGCAGAAGTGCCGTTTCCGTTGCCCGGCCGCTTCCTTTTTCATTTTGGCTGGCTCTCCAATGTAAAGGGCAGTGATTTGCTCGCGCGCGCCCTCCTGATCGCTTGGGAACAAGCGCCGGATATTACAATGCTGTGGTCGGGGATTTGTGAGAGGCCGGGGCAGATCGAAGCATGGCGGTCGCTGTGGGGAAGTCACGTTGATCGGGTGCATTTTACCGGTCAGCTTGCAAAGCCACAGCTCTACGCGGTATTGGTACGAGCTGACGCCGCAGTGTTGCCGTCACAGGTTGACAATCTCCCGAATACCGTTATCGAGAGCCTCTTATTCGGTGTGCCAGTGATAGGGTCGCGGGGTGCGAGCATAGATGAATTGGTCGAGGAGGGTCGGACAGGTTATCTTGTACCGTTGGGGGACGCTGTTTCTCTCGCTGAAACGTTAGTTCGTGTTTGGCAAGGACTCGGCCCCGTAGAGAAAGGATTTGAGTGGACGTCCGCTATCCGTGAACAGATGCGACCCAAGCAAGCCGTCGGTCGACTTTTGGAGCTGGCTGAGATAACGGCAACTAACAAAGGTGGCAGATCGGACGGATAGGACGGTAGTGCACCAATTCTCCGGCCTTGACGGAAGCCAATTGGCGTCTCACGCATGAGGCAAAGTTCTTATATCCTTCGGAGACCAACTTTCGGTTGGCTGAAAAAGCAGATCGGCCGCCAGCTTCCAAACGGAGAGATTGTTCGAAACCCTTTCAAGTCGACTTCATTAGCTCGCCGCCTCGGCCAGAACTTGAGGAAGATTCCGACGACCTGCACCCGACCTCCGCCTCTTGGCCTTGTCTCTCGGCTTGTAGGGGTGCGCCTGGGCGATAGCGGTGCCGCAGGCACCGGCGAGCGCTTCGCCGATCGCCAAAGAGGCGCTCGACCGGATCGGTCAGCTCTACGCCGTGGAGCAAACAATCAACGGCTCATCCTCCGATCCTCCGTAACCGTCCGCCGAGGGCCGTCTTGCAGTAGTCGGGCTGATCGGTCTGGCTAGGCTCCGGTGCAAGGACCGGTGTTTGCACCGGAGCAAGAGACGGTGCGATGGCGAGATTTCAGTTGATCAGCGGTCCCGAGCGGCGGCGACGTTAGAGTGGGGATCAAAAGCGCGCGCTGGTGGCAGCGGCGTTTGCCCCGGGCGCCGTCGTTGCCGAGGTGGCGCGCCGGGCGGATGTTTATCCCGGGCAGCTTTATCGCTGGCGCGAGGAATTGCGTGAGGCTGTGGCTGGTTTTGCCGAGGTTGCGCTGACCACGACCCCGCGGCAGAGCATTGCACCCTGCGCTGGGTTGGCGATCGAGATCGAGTTTGGCGGGATGGCCAGTCTGCGCATTCCGCCCTCGACGCCGCCCGATCTGGCAGCGGCCGTGGTAACGGCGCTGGCGCGGCGATGATCCCGATCCCATCGGGGGTGCGGGTGTGGCTCGCCACCGGCCACACCGACATGCGGGGCGGCATGAACAGCCTGGCGCTGCAAGTGCAGGAAGGGCTGAAGCGCGACCCGCATGCCGGCGATCTCTACGTGTTCCGGGGCAAGCGCGGTCACCTGATCAAGGTTCTGTGGCATGACGGGATCGGCATGTCGCTCTACGCCAAGCGGCTGGAGCGGGGCCGCTTCATCTGGCCATCGCCGGCGGATGGGGTGGTGGCGATCAGCCTCGCACAGCTGGCTTACATGCTTGACGGCATTGATTGGCGCAATCCGGTACGCACCTGGCGGCCGGAGGTTGCGGTCTGAGAGGAGTCGCGATCGATTAGGGTGCGGCGTTTTGACTCACCCTATAGTTGAGACGGGAATAGCGGTTGTCGCTATGCGATAATCGCTCGTGACGACGCCCGCAGTCGATCCCGAAAACCATCTCGCCGCGGTGCAGGCCGCATTGGCGGCCGAACGTGTGGCGCGGCAGGAGGCCGAGGCTAGGGCCTCCAGCGCCGAAGCGATGGTGGCGTATCTGAAGCTGCTGATCGCCAAGATGAAACGCGAGCGCTTTGGGCAATCCGCCGAGCGCGGCCGCCAACTGCTCGACCAGCTGGAATTGCAGCTCGAGGAGTTGGAAACAACAGCGAGTGAGGACGAGGCCGCCGAGCAGGCAACGGCCCGCAGCACGACAGTGCATAGCTTCACCCGGAAAAAGCCGGTGCGGGCGCCGCTGCCAGCGCATCTGCCGCGCGAGCGGGTGATTGTCCCGGCGCCGAGTGCTTGCCCTTGCTGTGGCGGAAAGTTCGTCAAGATGGGCGAGGACATCACCGAGACCTTGGAGGTGGTGCCGCGGCAATGGAAGGTTGTGCAGACCGTGCGCGAGAAGTTCACGTGCCGGACTTGCGAGAAGATCACCCAGCCGCCGGCTCCCTTCCATGTCATCACTCGGGCGCGAGCCGGGGCGAGCCTGTTGGCGATGATCCTCTATGCCAAGTTCGGCGAGCACCAGCCGTTGAACCGGCAGAGCCAATCGTTTGCCAGCGAAGGCATCGATCTCGATGTCTCGACCCTGGCCGACTGGGTCGGCGCCTGCACAGCCAGCCTGGCGCCGCTCACCGAATTGATCCGCCGGCACGTGCTTGCCGCCGAACGGCTGCATGGCGACGACACCACCGTACCGGTGCTGGCCAAGAACAAGACCGTGACCGGGCGGTTATGGACCTATGTCAGAGACGATCGGCCGTTTACCGGCCCAGACCCGCCAGCGGCGCTGTTTTACTATTCGCGCAACCGTAGCGGCGAGCACCCGCAGCGACATCTCGCTGGTTATACTGGAATTCTTCAGGCCGATGCGTACGCCGGCTTTGGCGAACTGTATGATGCCAGGCGGCGTCCGGGGCCGGTCACTGAGGCCGCATGTTGGAGCCATGGGCGGCGCAACTTCTTCGCCTTGGCCGCTGCCGGCAAATCACCGCTGGCCACCGAGGCGGTGCGCCGCATCGACGACATCTTTGCGACCGAGCGCGAGATCAACGGCTGCTCGGCCGACCAAAGGCTGGCGGTGCGCAAAACCCGCATTGCGCCGCTGGTCGCCGCGCTGCAAGGCTCGCGTACGTGATGGTTTCCTCGCTTCCGGAGGCGTTGCCAATTGCCCTCACTGGCCGGAGCTTAAAAATTATTTAAATACATGAACCTGAATTTCAGGTTATAATCAACGACGAAAAGCCGCCAGATGGATCGTCGCCACTTGCCGGCAGTGACTGGGAAGCGATTGATCAAAATAAATACTAAACATTGTAAAGCCGTTGCTGAGAAGGGAGGGGCAGATGTTTAGGGTCTTTTTTGGAAGCGGTGTGGATTGTCCCCGTGATTCCTACAGTAAGAACGGCGCAAACGCTGTCATCGCTAACCTTGACCGCGTCGCGGCCATCCGTGTCCACACGACACCAATACCGTGTCCAAAGTATCGGTTACATCGGTGTGTCGCTGGGTGTTCTGGCCAAGCGACCGCCTACCTGTACTATCTTTTGGCTCACTTACTAGAAATAAGGGTGAGTTACCGACCTTTGTTACGCAATCGCGACGTTACTGCAGCTTCAGTAGAAACTTCGGTTCTATGCATAGTCGATAGGATATGTGTAGATGTCTGATGTCTCTTTAATCATTCCCACGCGCAATCGCGCAGATCTGCTGGCGAATGCTTTAACTTCTATTGCAAAAGTAGTATCTCCATCTGATCCCGTTGAGATTATCGTTGTCGATAACGGCTCATCTGATCGCACCCAAAAAATTTTCCAGGATATAAACGACCGCTTTAGTCGAAATCAATGGCGTTATGTCTACGACGATATGCCGGGACTTCTTACCGGCCGTCACCGCGGGGCAAGAGAGGCAAAAGGCGATATTCTTTCATATTTAGACGATGACATTGAGTTAGTGCCGGGTTGGCTAGGAGCGCTCAACGAAACCTTCAGTAATCCGAATGTCGTACTCGCGGGCGGCCCGTCGACGCCAGTTTTTCAGAAGCAACCACCGTCCTGGCTCCAAGATTTTTGGACAGAGATCGAGGGAGGGCGCCAATGTGGGTGGTTAAGTTTGATCGATTGCGGATGTTCAATCAAAAGAATAGACCCTTTGTGCATCTGGGGCTTGAACTTTTCGATCAGGAGGCAAACATTCGAGTACTGTCGGGGGTTTCACCCCGACTGTCTTCCGAAACCGCTTCAACGATATCAGGGCGACGGGGAAACGGGATTAGCTTACAAGATTAAGGATGCCAAATTCACGTGTCTTTATCATCCTGGGCTTGCGGTGAAGCATGTCATCCCAGCATCACGATTGACAGCTTCCAGCTTCGAGCAGCGCGCCTTCTATCAGGGGGTCTGCGATTCTTTTGCGCAAATTCGGCGGAATCAGGGAGTTCGAATTGAACCGGCACGCCCACTGAAGAATTTCGTGCGATTGTTCAAATCAAGGATTAACGACAACCTAATGCTCCACAGACAATCTACGAAGGATGCTCGCCGGTTGACCGACGGAGCTTACCTCGCCGGGATGCGATTTCATGAAAACGAAGTTCTCAATGATCCAAGATTACTGGATTGGGTGCTCAGGTTGGATTATCTCGACTATCGCCTCCCCGTCGGGTGGAGATCCTATCTCTGTGCGGAAAGGTCTTAGTCGGAGAGCGGTGCAGCATCATTGCATCATCGCCGCTCGCTGCTCGATCGGACCAAATGTGTTGATGCCGCGTCCCTTGACTCGTGTTCTTAGACCCGATGTTCGCTGAGTGATCAGCGGCCCGCCTCTCGACATGCAGTTCCCCTTCGGGAAGGTCATCTGCATCGTGATGCGCCACTGACTGGTGTAAAATGAAACCTTCTTGCGAGTGTATTTTCAAAAAGCGATGCCGAACATTTCTTAGACTGTATTTTCGCCAATTCCCGGTCCGACCGGTCACCGCATCTTTTTCACCGCTGCGAGCGAGAACCGGGTCTTCTGGAGTTCGCTGAGCAGCGGCGAGTCCTTTCTGTTTGTCAAAACCATTCAATCGGGACCCCCTTTTTGAGCGTTCGGACCAGCCTGTCCCGGAAGTGAACGGGCGGAGCGGAGCGACGGCCACGAGATGCTATGGGGTAGACGGCGAGACTTCCTACCAGGGAGTCAAGAGGGGAAGTGGCGGGACGGTAACCCGCCGACGAACGCGACATGCCCATAGAGAACAGTGGATCCGACGGTTGACGGCTCACCGTAAGCGCTCGGTGAGACCGCATTGATCCTCGGCCGAGGGATGACTTGGTTCTAGGAGTAGCGATAGGCGGACTTCTAGGACGATGTATCGAGCCGAGGTGATTACGGTCGAACGGCGGCGGCGCTGGAGCTGGAGCGACAAGCAGCAAATTGTGGAGGAGACGCTGATGCCGGGGGCGAGCATCAGCGCGGTGGCGCGGCGCTACGGGCTGCACCCGAGCCAGGTCTTCGCGTGGCGCAAGGCAGTGCGAGAAGGAAACATCGAGGAAGCGGGCGGCGGGTTCGACAGCGCGTTTACCCCGGTGTTGGTGACCGGCGGATCGCCGATGCCGCCATCGGGTGCGCTCGGCTACGGCCGGATGGAAATTGAGCTTCTCAGCGGTCGTCGGATTGTGGTCGACGCCGGTGTCGATGCGGCAGCGCTCGACCGCGTCGTCAACGTGCTGGAACGGCGATGATCACGCTGGCCGCGGGGACGCGGGTGTGGCTGGCGGTTGGGCGCACCGACATGCGCAAGGGTTTCGACGGGCTCTCGGCGCTGGTGCAGCAGAAGCTGGCGCAGGACCCGTTCTGCGGTCATCTGTTTGTGTTTCGCGGGCGACGCGGCGACCTCTTGAAGGTGCTGTGGTACGACGGGCAAGGTCTGTGCCTGTTCGCCAAGCGATTGGAACGGGGCCGCTTTGTCTGGCCTTCGCCGGCTGACGGCAAAGTGGTGATCAGCCCGGCGCAACTGGGCATGTTGCTCGAAGGCATCGACTGGCGGATGCCGCGGCGGACATGGCGGCCGCAGCTGGCTGGCTGACTCTCTCCGATTATCGGTCAGGCACTGCGGCAAATTGACTCAACCTGTGGTTTGGCCGTGCTCATCTGCTGCGGATCTGGTCCACTGCGCGCATGACGATTGCGACTGAAAATCTGCCTGACGACATCGCCGCGCTGAAGCAGATCATTGCCGGTATGGCGCGCGATGCGAGGGTGGCGCAGACCGAGATCGCCAAGTTGAAGTTCCAGCTGGCGCGTTACCGGCGCGCTGAGTTCGGCCGGTCTTCGGAGAAGCTGGCGCGTGACATCGCCCAGCTCGAGCTGGCGATCGAGACGGTGGAGACCGATCAGGCCGAGCGGCTGGCGGCCAAGCCGCCGGCGGTGGCAGCGCTGGTCGAGGCAGCTGCCGAAGCGCAAAAACCAGCCCGCCGGCCACTGCCCGAGCATCTGCCCCGCGAAGAGGTGGTTCACCCGGCGCCGTGCGTCTGCCCGAGCTGCGGCGGGGTATTGCGCAAGATCGGCGAGGACGTGACCGAGACGCTCGACTATGTGCCCGGCCGCTTCAAGGTGATCCGGCATGTTCGCGACAAGCTCGCCTGCCGGGCCTGCGACACGGTGGTCCAGACGCCGGCGCCCTATCACCCGATTGCCCGCGGCCGCGCCGGCGCCAGGTTATTGGCCCATGTCATCGTCTCGAAGTACGACGACCACTTGCCGCTTTATCGCCAGGCCGAGATCTACGCGCGCGAGGGTGTCGAGCTGGAGACTTCGACTTTGTCGGGCTGGGTCGGGGCCACAACGGCGGCATTGGCACCGCTGACCGAGGTGCTCGCCGCCGATGTCATGGCCTCGGAAACACTCTATGGCGACGACACGCCGGTGCCGGTGCTGGCACCGGGCAACGGCCGGACCAAGACCGGGCGGATGTGGACTTATGTTCGTGACGAGCGACCGTTTGGCGGTGCCGGACCGCCGGCCGCACTGTTCTTCTACTCGTCGGATCGCAAGGGCGAGCACCCGCGGGCTCACCTCGAGCCCTTCACTGGGGTGCTGCACGCCGACGGATACGCCGGCTTCAACGGATTGTTCGAGACCGGTCGGATCACTGAGGCGGCCTGCTGGGCTCATGTCCGCCGCAAATTCTTCGATGTCCATGCGGCGAGCGCTTCGCCGATCGCCAAAGAAGCGCTCGACCGGATCGGCCAGCTCTACGCCGTCGAAAAGACGATCAACGGCTCACCGCCAGACCAACGGCAGCAGCAGCGTCAACTCAAATCCAAGCCGATCGCCGAGGCGCTGGCGGTTTGGGCCGAGGAGACCGTACCCAAGCTGTCGCGCAAATCCGAGCTCGCGGCGGCCTTCCGCTATATGCGGGCGCGCTGGACGGCACTGACCCGCTGCTTTGACGACGGCCGCTTGAGCCTCGACAACAATCCGGCCGAGCGGGCTCTGCGCGGCGTCGTCATCGGTCGCAAGAACTATCTGTTCGCCGGCTCTGACGCTGGCGGCCGGCGCGCTGCCGCAATGTACTCATTGATCGAGACGGCAAAGCTCAACGGCCTCAATCCGCAAGCTTACCTCGCCGACGTCCTCGTACGCATCGCCGACCACCCGGCCCGGCGCGTCGCCGAGTTGCTCCCCTGGAACTGGCAACCCGCCAATCCCGCACGCGCCGCCGCCTGAGCCGGTCGGCCCTTTAAACACGATCGCCGGGATGTGAGCAGCGCGCGCTGCTCCGCTGACGCTCTGCCGCCTGTCGTCACCGAGCGCTTACGGCTCACCTAGGGTAATTAGTCTCCTGAAGGAGTGTCATGGTGCTCGAAGCGATCAAGGGACGCGCAAGCGCGCGTCGCGAGCGGTTTCATCCCTCGTGTGCGCCATAACCGCTGGATGCTTGTCGGGGCGAAGGGCGTCCCAACGATGTCGACCACGCCTCAGGCGGGTCGAACAAAGGGCTGTCGAAAACTGGGCAAATGACCGGCGATTAAGCGGAGAAACGGGCGCTCAAGCCGAACAAAAAAACCTCACCGTGGCCACACGAGGTTTTGGCGCCCTTTCAATAATGCAGAGCGTTTTTAGCGTGGCGTGGCGGCGCACGATCGGGGCGGAGAGCTCCGGAATAAGGTTCCGCGGCGGTGCGCTAAAAACGGATTGGGCTAAACCGTGGCATGGCGGCGCCAGCTATGGGGATCGAATGGCACCGGCTGCGGAGCGGGCGCACACCGCGGTCTCCCGTGCGAACCAGGCCGCTGCCTTTGCCAAGATATCGCGCTCCTGGCGCAGTCGCCGGTTCTCACGCCGCAGACGGGTCAGCTCCTCGCGCTCGGCGCTGGTCGGGCCGTCCTGTCGGCGGCCTTCATCGCGATCGGCCTGTCGCACCCAGTTCCAGATCGCCTGGGCGGTCGGTTCGAACTCGCGAGACAGCGCCTCCGGTGTTCGCCCAGATCGGACCAGATCAACCATCTGTCGCCGGAATTCCGGTGCATAGGGTCGGTGGCTCTTTGGCATTGATGGCACCTCCTTCTCAAGTGCAAAGGTGTCCACCAAACCGGGTCAACTCCACGGCTCGACACCGAATTGCTCAAGCGGGCGTTCTTGGGCTGGCTGCGCGGCGAGCGTGGTCACTGCACCATGCTGAGAGTCCCGACCATGGCAGAGGAGGCCGCCAAGCGACCGATACCGAGAGCGCGACTCCTTGGCGCGGAGCGCACACGCATCGTGAACTGTTTCGAGCCTGCAGATCGCCGAGTTGAGAACACAAGTACGGCGCACAAATCAATCGAAGAAAGAGGCATCATAAGATCTTCGGCTCGCCGAACACGCGCGGCCATTCGTCAAACGCCAGATTGGTGGTGATAAAGATCGAGGTGCGTTCGTAGTGCCGGCTGATCAGATGAAAGAGCAGTTGGCCGCGGGTCTGCGAGAAAGGGCAAATAGCCGAGCTCGTCGAGCACGACCAAATCCATACGTGTGAGATATTCGGCGAGCCGGCCCTGGCGGCCGCGTTATCCCCTTTTGTGACGTCTGAGACCGCTTCACGAATAGCGGCGAGCCGTTCGGAGACACTCGCCGAGTTTGCAGCCAAGGGTTCGGCGCCGGCCGGATGCCGAGCCGCGGCGCTTGGCATCGCCGAGCCGAGCAGGAGCACAATGCCAGCCCCGGCAGGAGCGACCCCGGACAGGACCTTGAGGTATTTGTCTCGCAGCGACATCCCAATCACCCTTCCTCGACCGGCGGGCGTCTATAGCAAAGGACGGTAACGAGGGTCAAACGGCCCGACTTTACTCGCTAAGATGGTGTCAACCTTGCTGCAGACATAATCAGTTTCGTGCCGAAATCGTTGAATTGCCGCCCGGATCGCCTGGCTTTGGCGATGGCGGCTCTCGGCGAGCTTGAGAACGAAGCCCGTGTGCTCGAGCATCAATGGTCGCTCAAGCGCGAGCGGTCGCGCTACGAGGCGGAACGGGCGCGCCGGTAATACGATGCCGTCGAGCCTGAGAACCGCCTGGTCGCACGATCTTTGAAGCGTGTGTGGGAGGATAAGC
>Ga0187846_10000531_pt1 | contig 22128 bp, 17 predicted proteins | sample TC_taG_FD_161473 | JGI IMG/M metagenome (GOLD analysis project Ga0187846, IMG submission 161473) | Biofilm microbial communities from the roof of an iron ore cave, State of Minas Gerais, Brazil - TC_06 Biofilm (v2) | ecosystem: Environmental > Terrestrial > Deep subsurface > Cave > Wall biofilm...
GCGAACCAGCCCGAGCACATCGGAATCAACGAGGTCGGATTTTGTCAGCGCGATGATGCCCCGCCGGACGCCCAGCAGCCGGCAGATATCGAAATGCTCGCGCGTCTGCGGCTTGATGGATTCATCCGCGGCGATGATGAAAAGCACCAGGTCAATGCCGCCTACTCCGGCGAGCATGTTGCGCACGAAGCGCTCGTGGCCCGGAACATCCACGAATCCCAGGCGCACGCTGCCGAGATCGAGAAAGGCGAAGCCGAGGTCGATGGTGATGCCGCGGCGCTTTTCTTCCTCGAGGCGGTCGGGGTTGGTCCCGGTCAAGGCCTCGACCAGCGCGGACTTGCCGTGGTCGATGTGGCCGGCGGTGCCGACGATGACGTACCTGGCGGCGTCCATCTCACGAGCAGTGGACGCCGCCATGATCAGTCATAGCCGGGCTATTCGGCCTTTTCCTGGAGCGGCGGAGCGGTGGTGGCGCCCTTGTAGCGCGGCTTGCCAAGCTTCGCGATCCAGATGCCGGAGTGGATGTCGTTGTAAAAGATGAGGCCGTTGGCCGGCTGCGCTCCCCACGCGAATGGAAGATTGGGGCGGAAGCCGTCGGGATCGCCTGTCCAGACGCGGGCGATTTCGCGGCCCTGGGCGTAAAGATTGCCGCGCAGTTCTCCTGAAATATCCACGGCGCGGCCGCCGCCCGCATAGTCGCCGGCGTAGAGAATGTCGTTGTCGGCCCACACGTTGTGCATGCCTCCTTCGGGGATTTCGTAGGAAGCCACTTCGCGGGGATGCTCGATATCGGAGATATCCATCACGTGGAGGATGCCGCGAACGGGAATGCGCTCCTTGCTGTCGATTTCGAAAAAGCCGGGAAACACCTCGTCGCCCACGAACACGTAGTTCTTGTAGCGAAACGTCGTGTGCGTTCCGGCTAGCCAGCCGTTGCCGTAAAGTCCGTAGTGGTTGAATTTGTACTGCGAGACCAGCTGCGGGTGCTCCGGGCTGCCGCCCTTGATTCCGCTGCCCACGTCGAGAATCACCAGGCCATCGCGCCAGTATGCCAGATAGGCGAGCCCATCCTTCACGTAGAGGTCATGGAGGTAGCGACCGCTCGCTTGCGGGCCCAGCGGCCCGGCAATGGTGGTGGCCGTGGGGTTCTCGGTCTGCCAGCGCGCGACTTCCTTCGGATGCTGCGGGTCCTGGAAGTCAATGACGCGAAGCGAGCCGGTGGCGTCGTCGGTGATGTAGGCGTAGTGCTTGTTGATGAACGCGCCGTGGACCCCGCCCGTGACCGTCTCCGTGTATTCCGAAAGCACCTTCAGGTGCGCGGGATCGGAGGGATCGAAGAAAACGATTCCGTTCTTACGATTCGATGCGCCTTCCCGCGTGAAAACGCCGACTTTCTCGTCCGGCGTCGTGCTGAGATCGTTGATCAGGCGCGCGTCGGCCTTCATGGTGTCGAGCAGCTTGGGGTGCGCCGGGTCGGAGATGTCGTAGGAGTAGAGCCGGTCGGAAATCGTCGAATAGAAGAGATGATTGCCGATAATCCACTCCTCGGAGGTTTGGATGGGCTTGCCGTCGGCGTCTTTGGTGGGAATGTGCGCGACGATATCCACCTCGCGCTCCACGTTGCGGGGCGTCACGACCACCGAAGCGACCCCGTCTGCCGGCCCGGTCGAGGCGGTCACCTGGTAGGTTCCGGGAAGCTCCGCCACAAAGGCGCCGTCGGGATAAATCTTCGCGCTCGGACCTGAAACACTCCAATTGATCAGCGGATCCTTCACGAGACCCTTGGTCGTGTGCGCGCTGGCCTTGAAGTGGATCACATCGCCGGTCCTCGCCGTCGCCGTGGCGGGTTGTACCGCAACGCCGAACAATTGGTTCTCGGTAACGTGAACCGTGACCTCGCCGCTGGCGTCGCCGGCCGTCGCCGTGATCTTTGCGGCGCCTGGCGCGACCGGGGTCAGCATTCCCGCGTCATCCACTTTGGCAATGTCCGGCGAAGCGGACTTCCAGTGAATCGCCGTTTCCGTCAGAGGCTCGCCATTGGCGCTGCGCGCCGTGGCGGAAAGGAGCACGCGGAACCCGGTGGGCAGCGCGCGAGGCGGCGCGATCTCGACCTTTGCTGCGGGGGGAACCTTTACGGTGACGTGCGCGAAGCCGGCCTTCCCTCCGACCACGGCTCCCACGGTGATCTCGCCGGGCTCGTGAAATACCACGTTGCCCTCCATATCGGACCCGGCAGCGTCAAACGGAGTTGCAAACCAGACCATGGGCTTCAGGTCGAGCTTGTTACCGGATGAATCCTTGGCTACGGCGGTGAATTGCGCTTTTTGTCCAACCTGGAATTCGGTTCCGGCGGCGGCAACTTCCACGGTCTTCACTTTTGGCGGCGTCGGCGGCGCGCCCACGTCCTGCGCCCGCGCCGCCGCGCAGGCGAGCGCGCCCGCGACCACTGCAATTGCCGCACATCTTTTCGCGACCCGCATCGACACACCCCCTGTGGTTACATTTCGCCCCGTCAGAAATTGAACTGGGAAGGGCTGTTTGTCAATAGCCGGAAGTATGCTTTAGCGCGCCGAAGCGGATGCTGCGGCAATTTCTGCGGCGATGGCCAGAGCGGCGGCGCGCGGATTCTTCGCGCCGGTAATGGGCCGCCCCACAATGAGATAGTCCGCGCCTGCGCCAATCGCTTCGGCGGGCGTAGCCACGCGCGCTTGATCCTGTACCGAGGTTGTGCGCGGCCGCACCCCTGGAACGGCGATGATAAATTTCGGGCCGCACGCGCGCCGGATTGATTTGGCCTCCCTGCTTGAAGCTACGACGCCGTTGAGGCCTGCCCGCTTCGCGAGTCGCGCCAGCGAGATCACGCGCGATTCAACGGCCCCCGACATTCCCATCTTCCGGAGCGCCGCTGCATCGAGGCTCGTCAGCAAGGTGACGCCCAGCAACGCCGGGGTGTCCTTCCCCCTTCCGACCGCTTCCCGCGCCGCCTGCATCATGGCTAGCCCGCCAGTCGTGTGGACGGTCAGCATGCGCACTCCCGGCAGCTGGGCGGCGGCCGCTACCGCGCCTGCCACGGTGTTCGGTATATCGTGAAACTTGAGGTCGAGGAAGATGGCCGCGCCGAGGCCCGCGAGCTTTTCGACGGCTCGCGGCCCTTCGGCCGCGAATAACTGGCTACCCACCTTCAACAGGCCGGCTGCATCGCCAAGCTGGCGCGCCAAGGCGCAAGCCGGCCCTAGCCGGTCAACATCGAGGGCCACAATTAATCGCGACGCAGGGGAGACAGGCGTGGGGGTACCTCGAGAAGCTCCAGGCGAACCTTGGCAAGGCCGCGTTGGTCGAAGCCCAGTCTCCGGGCAACCTCATAGGAGACGTCGAGTTCGCGTCCTTCGACAAAGGGCCCGCGGTCGTTGATCCGAACCACCTGGCTGCGGTGGTTGCGGGTATTCACGATCCGCACGATGGACCCCAGGGGAAGAGTGGGGTGGGCTGCCGTTGTGGCATACATGTCGTAGATCTCGCCCGTGGCGGTAGGCTGCCCGTCGAAGGGCTCGCCGTACCAGCCGGACACACATTCCCAGACCGCCAGCGGCTGAGGCTGGCCGTTGCTGTTGGAGATTGATCGGCTGGGGGTTTGAAGCGACGGGGCCGGCTGGAGAGGGTTGCCCGTCTTCCCGGCGGTCGTGGGATTCACCGTCGGGGTAACAACGAGCAGACCCAGTCCTAAGAACACCGATGCCAACACCATTGGTAGTTTAGCTCTCATAAGCTCCTAACCTGATTTGAATCAGCATATTCTACAGGTTTGTGAGTCTCTGCGGCAACTGTTTTATGCTTGCAGAGATCCATGTAACTTGCTGATTTCAAATACCCTTTCCTTAAGGCACCAAGTTTCCAGATCGTCCACCAAGCGCTCGGAAGCCCTTGGATCGACGAAATGGGCTGTTCCAACTTCTACGGCCGACGCTCCAGCCAGCAGGTATTCGGCCGCATCTGCCGCGTTTTCAATGCCGCCAAGGCCGACTATCGGTACCTTCACGGCTTTGGCAGCCTCGTAAACCAGCCTTACCGTTATAGGTTTTATCGCCGCCCCGGACAACCCCCCCGTCGTACTACCGAGACGTGACCTGCGGGTGTGGCCGTCTATACACATGGCAGGGTATGTGTTTGCGATCACCAAGGCGTCCGCGCCAGACGATTCTGCGGCCGCAGACGTAAGTCCAATTGTTCCAACGTTCGGAGAAAGCTTCACCCACAGTGGTCTCTTCGAGGATTTCTTGGCCGCTCCCACCACGGCCGCCGTCAGGGCCGGGTCGGTACTATATTCAATTCCGCCCCGTTCCACGTTGGGGCAGGATATATTCAGCTCGTAAGCCGCCAGGCCGGCTGTGTCCTCCAGGACACGAATGACCTCGACGTACTCGGAAATCGTTCGGCCGAATACATTGGCGACAATTGCCGTGTCGAAGCGCCGCAGGACCGGGAGCTTCTCGGCGACGAAGGCGCGAACGCCGATGTTTTGCAGGCCAATGGCGTTCACCATGCCGCTCGCGGTCTCGCACATGCGCGGCGCGGGTGCGCCGTCCATCGGTTCGATGGAGAGTCCCTTGACGACGATTCCGCCGAGGCGATTCAGGTCAACAATGTGCGCGAACTCGACACCATAGCCAAATGTTCCGCTTGCGGCGAAAATTGGATTTTTGAGGTGAAGGGTACCAACGCTGACTCGGAGGTCAACTTCCGCGGGCCGTGCGGCGCTGCGTACCGGCTCAGCAGAACTCACTGCCGAGTAGTTTACCACGACGGTCAAGAAACAAGGCCAGTGTCACGCATCACTCTGAACGAGAACCTGAGCCTCTGCGGCGGATTCCGCCGCTGGGATGCGCGCCGCTCTGTGCTAGGATGTGCGCCGATGAAAGTCGTCGAAAAGCGGCAACTGCTCTCCGCCGAAGAAATCGACCGGACGCTTCAGCGACTGGCGCACGAAATCGTCGAGAAGAGCGGGGGCACGAAGAACCTGGGCCTGATCGGTGTGCGCCGGCGGGGAGTTCCCCTCTCGCAGCGCCTGGCGCGGAGTATCTTCGGCTTTACCAAGTCGGAAGTTCCGGTCGGCACGCTCGACATTACGCTCTATCGCGATGATCTCTCGACGGTGGCGCCGCAGCCCGTGGTGCAATCCACGGAGATCAACTTTCCGGTGGATGATCGCGATCTCGTCGTCGTGGACGACGTGCTGTACACCGGCCGGACGATTCGCGCGGCCATGAACGGCCTTTTCGACCTGGGCCGCCCGAAGCGCATTCGCCTGTGCGTGCTGATCGACCGCGGGCATCGCGAGATGCCCATCGAGGCGTCGTTCATCGGCCAAACCGTGCAGACCAGCGACACCGAAATCGTCGAAGTGCGCCTGCGGGAAATCGACGGCGAAGAACGTGTGATGCTGGTGGACCGCGTTTCCTGACGGCTAGCCATCGCCGGGAGGCGCGCATTTAGCGAACAAAGGGACCTGTGCAGCAGCGCTTGCAACACCTGCTCGGAATCGAACCTCTCACCCGCGAGCAAATCACTTTTATTCTCGACCAGGCCAAGCCTTTCCAGGAATTTCAAAGCCATCCGCTGAAAAAACTGGCCACGCTGCGCGGCAAGAGCGTCGCGCTGGCGTTTTTCGAGCCTTCCACGCGCACGCGGATCAGCTTCGCCACGGCCGCGGCGCGCCTCGGCGCCGACACGATGAATCTACAGGCCGAAGCCTCGAGCCTGAAGAAGGGCGAATCGCTGCTCGACACGGTGCGCACGCTCGAAGCCATGCGCCCCGACGGCATCGTGATGCGCCACAGCGCCTCAGGCGCCGCGCATTTCGTGGCCGAGCGGCTGGAAGTCCCGGTGCTCAATGCCGGCGATGGCAGCCACGAGCATCCCACGCAGGGCCTGCTCGACGCGCTCACCATGCGCGACCGCAACGGCACCCTCGAGGGTCTCCGGGTCACTATTCTCGGCGACATCCTGCACAGCCGTGTGGCGCGCTCGAATATCCACCTCCTGAGCAAGTTTGGCGCGCACATCACCCTTTGCGGCCCGGCCATGTGGGTGCCGCGCGAACTCGAATGCCTGGCGCCGAACATCCGCCGAGTGCCGCGCATCGAAGACGCGCTTGCCGGCGCGGGCGTGATCATCGTGTTGCGCGTGCAGAGCGAGCGCCTCCACGAGCCGGCGCTCGCGGCCGAAGAATACATTCTCGGCTATCAGCTCACGCCCGAGCGTCTGAAGCGGGCCGAGCCGGATGCGCTCGTGCTGCACCCGGGCCCGATGATTCGCGGGCTGGAGATTGATCCGGCGGTGGCCGACGGGCCGCAGTCGGGCGTGCTGGAACAAGTGACCAACGGACTGGCGGTGCGCATGGCGCTGCTCTATCACTTTATCGGCGCCGCGCCGATGGACGCGCCGCATCCGGCGAAGGAACGCTCGAATGCTGCTGATTAAGAATGGCCGCGTCGTCGATCCGGCGTCCAAGACGGATGCGGCCCTCGATGTGCTGCTCGATGACGGCCGCATCGCACAGGCGGGCGCGAGCCTTGCCGCCGACGGCGCGGAAGTCTTCGACGCCAAGGGCCTGGTCGTCGCGCCGGGCTTCATCGACCTCCACTGTCATTTGCGCGAGCCGGGGCAGGAAATCTCAGAGACCATCGAGACGGGCACACGCGCGGCGGCGCGCGGCGGCTTCACCGCCGTGTGCTCGATGCCCAACACCCAGCCGGTGAACGACAGCGCGTCGGTGACGCGGGGGATTGTCGAGCGCGCCGCGGCGGCCGCAACGGTGCGCGTGTGGCCCATCGGCGCCGCATCGGCGGGCAGCCAGGGCGAAGCGCTCGCGGAAATTGCCGCCATGAGGGACGCCGGAATCGTCGCCGTAAGCGACGACGGCAAGCCCATCGCCACGGCGCGCCTGATGCGCCAGGTAATGGACTACTGCCGCTCGCTCGATCTGCCGGTGATCGACCACTGCGAGGACGCGTCGCTCGTTGCGGGCGGCGTGATGCGCGAGGGTCCGCGTTCGACGAAGCTGGGGCTCAAGGGGATTCCCGCACAATCGGAGAGCATCTGTGTGGGCCGCGACGTGGAGGTGGCCCGGCTTTCCGGCGCGCGCCTGCACATTGCGCACCTGTCCACGCTCGGCTCGCTCGAATACGTGCGCGGAGCCAAGAGGAGCGGTCTTGCGGTCACCTGCGAAGTCACGCCGCACCATTTCACGCTCACCGATGAAGACGTGCGCTACGACTCGCGCTACAAGATGAACCCGCCGCTGGCTTCGCGCGAGGATCGCGACGCGCTCCTGGCCGGCCTCGCCGACGGCAGCGTGGACGCCATTGCCACCGACCACGCTCCGCACCACCCCGCGAGCAAAGAAGTCGAATTCGATCGCGCTCCTTTCGGCATCACCGGCTTCGAGACGGCGCTGGCGCTGGGGCTCGGTGAATTGGTGCACACGCGAAGGATTTCACTGATGCGCTTGGTGGAGCTTTTCACCGCTGGTCCCGGGCGGGTTCTCGGCATGGAACGCAGAATCGCAGCGGGCCAGCCCGCCGACCTGACGATTTTTTCGACCGACCACGCCTGGACGTTCCGCGCGGCCGAATCAGCGAGCAAGTCGCGCAACACACCCTTCGACGGCCGCGCCTTCCGAGGCGCTGCGATGGCCACGATCGTCGCCGGACGCATCGTTTGGCGCCGCGAATCCGCCGCCGTCGCGAAGTGAAGTCGCCACTCGCTTACTTCTCGTCTTAGCCGCCGGAGAAAAAACCGAGCGGGAGGTCGCGGCCGGTGCGCAGGCCCGCCGGCGCCGCGAGGATCAGCGGAATCGCATTCACCACCACCGCCGCGGTCGCGACGTCGCCGTGCGTCCCGCCGGGAATCACCAGCGACAAATTCGGTTCGCCACGCAATTCGATGGTGTCCGACGATTCCTTCGCGCCGACATACATCTTGAGCTCCATGTAGATTTTCGCTTCGCCGCCGGCAGTGCCGCGCGCAATCTGATGCACGCCCGCCACCTGGCCCGGAGCCACTTCGAGGAACTCGGTCTTGACGGTTTCGCCGGCGATCACCGGCTCGATCGTTTCAGAGATGCCCTCGAGCGCAAATCCCAGGCCGTCGGCCACCATGGCAACGGACTCCGGCAGACCGTGGTGCTTGATCACGCCGGCGGCCACCTGGGCGCGGAATTCACCGGGCGTCAATCCTGCGCCGATCTTCTTCTGCAGCGGCAAGCGGCGCTTCGACGCGTCCACGACGCGCACGGCCTTCACGCTGTCCACCCGCTGGGCCACGGCGCTCAGCGTCAGGACGAGTTTGTCCATCACGAAGCCGGGATTCACGCCCGTGCCGACCAGCGCGACGCCTTCTTCTTTAGCGGCGGTGTCCAGCTGCGCCGATAGCTCCGGATGCTTGCGCCACGGGTAAGCCAGCTCTTCGCAGGTGGAAACCACGCAGCAGCCCGCCGCCAGGCATCCGAGAAGCTGATCCATGACGCTTCCCAGGTACGAAGAAGTCGAATGCACCACCGCGTCCACCGGCCGTTCGAGAGCGGCGCGCGCGTCGGCTGAAATGGGAACGCCCCAAGGAGCGTCCTTCGCACCGGCCACCTCGCCGAGGTCGCGGCCCGCCTTCGCCGGGTCGCTGTCAATCGCGCCCACGATTTCCAGCGACGCCTTCTGCCGCATCAGCCGGACGATCGACGCCCCGATGGGCCCCACTCCGTACTGCACCACGTGAATTCTCTTGGTCACAGTGCCTTCCGGCCGCGAAAAATGACGCAGCGCGAAACTGATAACTTACCAGCGATAGGCGTCGAAGCAAAGCATCGGCGGCGGAGGTCGTATCCTAAATTTCATGGGTGCGCCGCGCTTGTGGCGCGGGATGCGCAGCAAGCATAATGTGCCGGTGCAAGTGAGCTCTCCGCCCGAGACCTGCCTCCCCGAGCGTGCAAGCGGACAACTTGGCGGCGCAGGCGGATCCCGAAACCGCCGGCCCGGGATGCGGGCGGCGCTGCGCTACGCCGGCTGCGCGCTGATCCTTCTTCTGCTGTTCAGATTCTTACCCTCGCGGCAAGTGTGGCAGGCGCTGCGGTCCCTGCCGGCCGGACTGTGGCTCATTGCTCTGGCCGTGTATCTAGGGGGGCACTGCATCGGCGCGACCAAGTGGTGGCTTATGGTGAATCTTGCCGGCGCGGGATTGAACCTGCGGCAGGCGGCGCGCGGCTATTTCGCCGGGCTTTTCGGGTCGCTGTTTCTTCCGTCGCTCATTGGCGGCGACCTGGTGCGCGCGACGTTGGCGATGCGCCTGGGCCGGACGAAGGCGGGAGTACTGCTAGCGAGCCTGATCGACCGCGTGATCGATTTGACCGCTCTCGCGGTCCTGGCAGGCGCGGGTGCGCTGCTCGTGCCCGGGGCGCTCGACCAGAGGAGCCGCGGAATCTTCCTGATGGCTGGCGGCGCGGCGCTGCTGGCGCTAGCGGTCGTGGCCGCGGTGGTTGCGGCGGTTCCGGTGCGGCGGCTTTCCTACCCCATGAGGCGCAGGGTGGTGCGGCTGCGGCGCGCCGGCCGGTCGATGACGCGGCGGCCTGCGGCCGTGCTTGGCGCGCTTGCCCTGGCGCTGGCGGTGCAGCTTGTGTTTATCACACTCAGCGCACGACTGGCGGAGGCCAGCGGGCTGAGGTTGCCGTATCGCGAGTGGCTGTTCGCATGGCCGCTCGCGAAGGTTTCCGCGGCGTTGCCCATCACCCAAGGCGGAATCGGCGTGCGCGAAGCGGCGCTGGCCGCGCTGCTGCTGCCTTTCGGCGCTCCCGCCGCGCTGAGCGTTGCGGCTGGGCTGGCGTGGGAAGCTATCGTGGTGAGCGGCGCTGTCGTGGGTGGCCTGTTGTCGTTCGCAGCCGGACGCCTATCTTCCAAGGGGTGACGGCGCCCGACCCCCTAAGAATCAGCACTCTTTCAGCAGCCTGCTGAACCCTCTCCCCGCAATCGCGTTATCGCATCAGTGGGCGGTCGAATATTTGCCGTAGTCCGGGTACGGCGGGACCTTCGGCGCGGGCGGCGGATTCTTCTGGAGGTCGGCCAGCACCAGTTGCACTGCCTTCTCAAGTTGCACGTCGTGGCCCTCGCGCCAGGCCCGCGGATCGAGTTCGAGATCGAAGTCGGGCGACACGCCGCGGTTCTCGACTTCCCACGCGCCTTCCATGGTGAAAAAGGCGAAGCGCGGCGCGGTGACGTAGCCGCCGTCCATCAGGCTGGGGTAGCCGCCGATGCCGACCAGGCCGCCCCAGGTGCGCTTGCCGACCAGCGGGCCAAGTCCCACGTGACGGAAATACCACGGCAGGGCGTCGCCGCCGGAGCCTGAGAATTCGTTGGTAACCATGGCCTTCGGGCCGTAGATGCCGCTGAGAGGGGTGCGGTAAATATAGTCGTCGTCGCGCGCCGTCCAGTAATTCCAGGCCTTGCGCTGCATGTACTGGATGATGTAGTCGGCCGCTTGGCCTCCGGTGTTGAAGCGCTCGTCGATCACCGCGCCCTGCTTGTCGATTTGCGCAAAGTAGTAGCGGTTGAAGTAGGTGAAGCCGCCGCGGCCCGTATTCGGCAGATAGACGTAAGCGAGGCGGCCGCCGCTGAGTTCGTCCACTTTGCGGCGGTTGGCTTCGATCCAGGCGCGATTGCGAAGGGGCTCTTCGTTATCGACCGGCATCACGGTAACGTCGCGCGAGTCTTTGCCGTCGGGGTTTGGGCCGACCCTGAGGACCGTCTGCTTGCCGGCGGTTTCCTGAAAGAAGCTGTACACGTCTTCGGTTGAGCCGACCTCGCGGCCGTTAACGGCGAGCAGATACTCGCCCGCCGCGACGTTGACTCCGGGCTGCGTGAGCGGCGCCTGGAGACGCGGGTTCCAGCTCTCGCCGTTGTAAACGTGCTGGAAGCGGTAGCGGCCGTTCTCGATGGCGTAATCGGCTCCGAGCAGGCCGATGGGGACGCGCTTGATCTCCGGGCTCGAGCCGCCTCCCACGAACATATGGCCGACGTTGATTTCGCTGAGCATCTGCGCGAAAAGGTAGTTGAGGTCGTCGCGCGTGGCGATGCGCTCGAGATACGGCTCATACTCCTGGGCGAGCGCTTTCAGATTCACGCCGTGCAGATGCGGGTCGTAGAGGAAGTCGCGTTCGACGCGCCAGATTTCATTGAACATCTGTTTCCATTCGGCGCGCGGCTCCACCCACACTTCCATCTTGTCGAGTTTCAGCTTTCCTTCGCCGGGCTTGGCGGCCGAAGCGGTGGGAGCGATGAACCAATCGTCGCCCTGCTGGTAGAGAAGCTTCTCGCCGTTGAAGGAGACGTCCACGTTCTGAATTCCGCTGACGATCGGTTCCACCTTGCGCTTGGTCAGATCGAACTTCGTTAGCGCGAATGCGGGCGGCCCATCGGCTTCGGGATCGCCGTCGTTCGTGCGCTCCAGCAGGAACAATTCGCCGGCCTTGCCGGAAAACGCCGCCGTGTAGTCCTTCGCCGGAATGGGAAGAGAGAGAATGCGCTGGCTGATGTCCGCGAAATCGATGGAAGTCCTGGCGGGTTTGTGGTCCTTTTCCTTGTCCCCCTCTTTTTCCTTGTCGCTCTTGGCCTGTTTCCCTTTGCCCTTGTCCTTTGTATTGTCCTCGTCTTTATTCTGCTCCTTGGCCGCATCCGATTCCTTGTCCTTATCCTTTTTCTCGGCTTTTTCTTCATCGCTCTCGGGAGCGAGCGGCGAAGGCAAATCCTTGCGCAGGACGATGACGTAAGCATGGCGCGTGACCATGCGGCCGTCGCTGGACATGTCGAGGCCTGCGACCGTAGGCCCGATGTTCGTGCTTGCGGTGAAGTAGATGTATTTCCCGTCCTTGTCGAAGATGGCGTGGCGCGCGTCGCTCATGCCGTCGGTGACCTCGGTGGACTTGCCGTCTTCGAGCGAGTACACAAACACGCCATGCAGCAGATTCTTCAGCGTCTTGGCGTAGCACATCCAGCGGCTGTCGGGCGACCACGCCGGATCGAAAGTCTGTCCTTGATAGAAGGTGGTGTCCACCTTGACGGGCGCCTCCTTGTCGAGGTCCACGTACCAGAGATTGAGCCGCTTGTCGGTGAAGGCGATCTTCTTGCTGTCGGGCGACCACCGCGGCGAATAGAAAAACGAAGGCGGCTCGCCGAGGCGGATCTTGCGCACATCTCCCAGGCCGTTTTGATCGCGGATGTGCAGCGCGTATTCGCCCGATTCGTCGGAAAAATAGGCGATCGATTTGCCGTCGGGCGACCATGCGGGGTCGCGGTCGGCCGCGCCGGTGGACCTGGTGAGGTTGCGGATGTCGCCTTTTTCGGCCGGCACAGTGAGGATTTCGCCGTGAGCTTCGAACGCCGCGCGCGCGCCGCCGGGCGAAATCACGGCGTTTTCGATGTACTTCTGCACCTTTTCGAAGTGCGGGCGCACCTCCACAAGATCCGCGGCCATGCGGACGTTCACGGGCCGCTCCGCGCGCGAAGCGAGGTCGTAGAGATGCAGCGAGCCGAATTGCTCGTACACAATGGCGCCGGGTCCGGCGGAAGCGGACTTGATCGGCATCCCGTGGTTTTCGATCGCCTGCGCAGCCTGCTGCGTCTTCGTGTCGTAGGCGAAGAGCGTGTACGCGCCGTTGCGGTCGGAAAGATAGTAAATCGTGTCGTCCACCCACATCGGATTGAGATCATTCCAATCGTCGCGTGGAATCTTCACGATGCTCGAATCGGCCAGATTCGCGATCCACAGCGCCGAAGCGGTGCCGCCGCGATAGTGGTCCCAGGTGCCCCAGGGCTGAGGGAGTGGACGATAGGCGATGTGCGAGCCGTCGGCGGAGTAGGAGCCTTCGTACGCCAGCGGCAGCGGAAGTTCCGTGGGGAAGCCGCCCTCAAGCGCAACGGTGAAAAGCCGCTGCACGCCGAAAGCGAAAGCGTCGCGCGGCGACGCAAACAGGATGCGCTTGCCGTCCGGAGTCCAGCCCATCACCGTGTTCACGCCGTTTTCGGCGACTGCGGACACTTCATTGGCCGGCGGGCCGCCGTTGTAGGTGACGCGCCGCGGCGTGCCCCCCGCCGCCGGCATCACGTACACATCGACGCGGCCGTCGTATTCACCTGTGAAGGCGATCCACTGCCCGTCCGGTGAAAAATGCGGGCCGCGCTTGACGCCCGGGCCGGCCGTGAGGCGAACGGCGTCGCCGCCTTCGCGCGCAACTTTCCAGAGGTCGCTGCCATAGACGAAGCAGATTTCCGTGCGGCTCAGCGTGGGCTGGCGCAAGAGCAGCGGCTTATCGTCCTGTGCAAAACTCGAAAGCGGCAACAAAACCGCCAGGGCGAGCAGGGCCTTCCTCATGGTTCCAGTCTCCTTTGATCGAGAAGCTTGCCGGATCAGGGAATGCAGGGCCGGGAATGCTGCGGTCTTAGACGCAGCGAATGATTTCCGGAAAGCGGTCTATTTTAGACGCGAAGCCGCGGGAAAATGGGAGAAAAAGCAGGGAAGGCTGTCCGCCGCGGCCAAGCCGCGCGAGCGACGCCCTAGGTTCGAGAGCGCGTGGCGCGGATATATTCGCGCAGCGCGCTGACGTTCGGGCCGTAGGAGCCGACGCGACCGGCGTCCACGGGTAAACCGAGAGTTTCCGCCTGTTCGATGCTCAGGCCGGCGTCATCCAGCTCGGCCAAACTATAGCCTTCGGCTGGAGTCAGGCGGTTCCGGCCGGAGCGATCCACCGGGCGCAGCGGCCGCTGCCTGTGCCAGCGCTTGCGCACGATGTCGAAGAAATCGTCCCAGTCACGCCGATTCCACATCACGTCCTCCTGCACGCCCCGCGTCAGTTTCTTGGATGCAGCGACCTTGCCGGAGGTCGCTTGCGCCCCTGGCGCTTTCGTGCAAACGCATGGCCACTCCGCCGGGGTCGGGGAACGATGCGGATAATAACCCCAGGCGGGGGTGAAAGTCGCGTGTTATCGCCATGTGTATCCTGTGAGTTATCGCACTTTTCGCACAGCAGTCTGGCACTACAAAGACCCCCGAAAATGCCGTGCGCTGGCCCCCTGGCGCGCGCGGCTGCTATACTTTGCGGAAGTTACTAGCGCCTGTGAATCGGGCGAAAACTGCATGAGCGCCTCCGCGAACCAACCGGCCATCGTGGTTCACTATCACGAACTGTGGCTCAAGGGTGGCAACCGCCGCTTCTTTCTCGGCAAGCTTTTCACCGCGCTGCGCCAAAGTCTAGCGGGCATCCCCGTGGACCGCCTGGAGCAGCCGGGCGACCGCTTCCTGGTGCGGCTCGGCGCGGGCGCGTCTCTGGAAGCCGCCCTCGAGCGCATCGAGCGCGTTCTGGGAGTCTCTTACTACGGCGTAGCGCGAACCGCGGACCGTGATTTGGATGCCTTGTGCCGCGCCGCGTGGGAGGAAATCGCGCCGCTGCGCTTTTCGAGTTTTGCGGTGCGCGCGCGGCGCAGCGACAAAACGTTTCCGCACCGCTCGATGGAGATCGAATCGGCTGTTGGCCGCTATTTGCTCGATCAGCTGCGCGCCGACGGCCGCGACGTGCGCGTGCAATTGAACGATCCCGAGGTGACTTGTCGCGTCGAAGTCACGCCCGGGCCTTTGCTCGTTTACGCGCGAAAAATTCCCGGCACGGGCGGCTTGCCCGCGAACACCGCCGGAAAAATGACGTGCCTGCTATCGGGCGGATACGATTCGGCCGTGGCCGCGTATCAGATGATGAAGCGCGGCGCGCACTTGAGCTTCGTGCATTTCTACGGCACGGGCGCGCGGCCCGGAGAATCGTCGCTGCACGTGGCGAGTTCGCTGGTGCGCCGGCTGGCGTGCTACCAGTTTCACGCCAAGCTGCGGTGCGTGCCGTTCGAGGCGATCCAGCGCGAGATCGTGCGCTACGCCCCGGAACGGCATCGCGTCCTGCTCTATCGGCGCATGATGTTGCGCATCAGCGAGGCGCTCGCGCGCAAGGATCATGCGCTGGCGCTCGTGACCGGCGACAGCCTGGGTCAGGTGGCTTCGCAAACGCTGCGCAATCTCGTGTCCGTCGAAGCCGCGGCGCGGATGCCCGTTTTCCGTCCGCTGGTGGGCGCGGACAAGCTCGAGATTCTCGCCGTGGCGCAGAAAATCGGAACCTACGCTATCTCCTCCGAGCCGTTCCACGACTGCTGCCCCGTATTCTTGCCGAAGGCTCCGGCGCTGTGTGCGTCGGCGCACGAACTGGCGGAGGCGGAAGCGCAGCTTGATGTAGCGGGGCTTGTTGCGCAGGGAGTCCGCCAGGCGTCGCTCGCGCGATTCCGCTGGACGAACGGCGCGGTGGAAACCCTCGAACCGGAACCGCGCACACCGGCACACCGCAGCGCGATAGCCTAGAATGCCGTCACAGGCTACTCGCCCCGTCGTCTCATCCCGCTTGCCCTGCGCGTTGCGAAGGGAATCCAGCCGCGTCCCCGCGGCTGCGGTGAGGCCTGCCGGCCGGCAGGGGGACCTGCCGTTGTCTTAGCCTCTGTCGAACTTAGCGATCGCGTCCGTACCCGCCGCCACGGCCGCCGCCGCCGCGCCCGCCTCCTCCTTGACCTCCACGTCCACCGCCTTCGCGCTGCGGCCGCGCTTCATTCACCACCAGCGCGCGCCCGAGAAATTCCTTGCCGTTCAGCGCCGCGATGACTTTTTCGGCTTCGCCGTCGTCGCGGATTTCCGCGAAGCCGAATCCGCGCGGCTGTCCCGTAAAGCGATCGCGCAGAAGCGTCAAAGAATCGGGCTGCACTCCGACTTCCGCGAACAGCGCTTGCACCTGCTCTTCTGTGGCCTTGAACGAGAGGTTGCCCACGTACAGTTTCTTCACGGCCGTTCTCCTTGTGCCTCCGTTTGCGCCTAAGCGCCGATCGAGGCTGAAGAGGCAGGAATCCCGCCGCGGGCAGTCAGCACGTGCCGCCGGCTACTCTCGGCTGGAGCGAGCGCTCCAGCAACTCGGCAGCATCTTGCGGCAACTGCCAGGGCCAGTCAACCCTTCTGTGCCGTGGAAGGCGCGGTTGGAGGTTAGAGGCGCGAAGTTGGAAGCTCGCTTGCCGCCTGTTCCAACCTCTGACATCTGACCTCGAACCTCTGGCGTCCAGCCTCTGTTCGTTCTGGCCTCGAAGCGCGGCGCGCGGTAGGATGCGGCGCAGCCCCGCGGGGAGGCGCTCGATGCGCGGCACGATGATGGACTTTCCTCTCACGCTCATTCCCATCGTGGAGCGCGCCGGGAAACTCTTCTCCGGCGTGGAAATTGTCTCGCGGCGCCCGGACCGCTCGATAACGCGCTGCACCTATGGCGACGTATATCGCCGGGCGCGGCGGCTGGCGCGCGCTCTCGAGCTGGCGGGACTCCAGCGGGGCGATCGCATCGCCACGCTGATGTGGAACCATGCGGCGCACCTCGAAGCCTACCTGGGCGTCCCGGTCTCGGGCGGCATCCTGCACACCCTCAATCTCCGGCTGCATCCCGACGAGCTGGCCTACATCGCGAATCACGCACGCGACCGCTTCCTGATCGTGGACGACGCGCTCCTGCCCGTGTTCGAGTCGTTTCGCGCGCGCGCGCCTTTCGAGCGCGTGTTCGTGGCGCCGTTCGCCGGTTGCAATGCGCTCCCCGCCGGCTGCGAGCGTTACGAAGATTTTCTCGCCGGCGCCGACGACAATTTCACCTACCCCGCCATCGGCGAAAACGACGGCGCCGCCATGTGCTACACCTCCGGCACCACGGGAAAATCGAAAGGCGTGGTCTATTCGCACCGCGCCATCGTCCTGCACAGCTTTGCCGAATGCATCGAAGGAGGCTTCGGCATCCGCAACAGCGACGTCATTCTGCCGGCTTCGTCCATGTTTCACGCCAACGCTTGGGGCGTGCCTTTCACCGCCGCCATGGTGGGAGCGAAACTCGTGCTGCCGGGGCCGCACGTGGGCGCCGAAGACTTGCTGGGACTGATGGAGTCGGAAAAAGTGACGCTGGGATGCGCCGTGCCGACTGTGTGGATCGGGGTGGTCGCCGCGCTCGAGAAGGAACCCGAGCGATGGAAGCTTCCGCATCCGCCGCGCGTGGTCTGCGGCGGCTCGGCGGTGCCCGAGTCGCTGCTGCGCGGGCTCGACCGCTTCGGCATTCGCCTGACGCATCTGTGGGGCATGACCGAGACCACGCCGCTCGCGACCACCGGGCAGATCAAGTCCACGCTCGAAGATTCGAGCGTGGACGAGAAATACAAAATTCGCGCCAAGCAGGGCATTTCGTCGCCCTTTGTCGAGCTGCGCGTGATGCGCCCCGAGGGCCAAGCGCCGTGGGACGGCGAAGCGTTCGGCGAGCTCGAAGTGCGCGGCCCGTGGGTGGCCTCGAGCTACTTCGAAGCGCCGGAAACCAAAGACCGCTGGACGCAGGACGGCTGGTTTCGCACCGGCGACGTCGCCACGATTGACGCGGAGGGCTACGTCAAAATCGTGGACCGCAGCAAGGACCTGATCAAGTCGGGCGGCGAATGGATCAGCTCGGTGGATCTCGAGAACGCGCTGATGGGCCACCCGGCGGTGCGCGAGGCGGCGGTAATCGGCGTGCCGCATCCGAAATGGCAGGAGCGCCCCTTGGCCGTGGTGGTGCTGAAGGACGGTGCGCGTGTCGAGCCGCAGGAGCTGCGCGAATTTCTCGCCGCGAAATTCGCGAAGTGGCAGCTTCCCGACGCCTTCGCGTTTGCCAGCGAGATTCCCCGCACGTCCGTGGGCAAGTTCCTCAAGACCAAACTGCGCGAGCAATACGCCCACTGGAAGTGGGACTCCTAGTGTCGCGTGTCGGAAATACGTACAACAAGTCCGATCAGTAAGTCCTTGTAGGGGCGCAGCATGCTGCGCCCGCTTGATGCGAGTTATTTGCCGGACGCAACACTAGCGGCAACCACGGGCTTTACGTGCGGTAGCTGGCGTTGATGTCCACGTATGCGCCGGTGAAGTCGCAAGTCCAGACGCGCGCGGAAGCGCGGCCCGCGTGCAAATCGAGAACGACGGGGACGCGCTTTGCGAGCATGCGCTGGTGCGCTAGGCGTTCGCTGAAGGGATGCTCGCGTCCGCCGCGGCACATCAGGATTCCGGCGACGCGCAGGTCGGCGCGCTCGAAATCGAATTTCACGCCCGCGCGCCCGGCGGCCGCAAGGATGCGGCCCCAATTGGGATCAGCGCCGGCAAACGCCGTTTTCACGAGCGGCGAATTTGCGACGGTGCGCGCGACGCGGTACGCCGCGCGATCGGTTGGCGCGCCGCGCACTTCGATTTCTATGACGCGCTGCGCGCCTTCGCCGTCGGCGACGATGGCCAGGGCCAGCGCGCCGCATACGGATTCCAGCGCGGCGCTGAACTTGCGGAAGTGGGCGCCTTCGCGCGCGATCCTTCGCGCGCCGGATTGCCCGTTGGCCAGCACGGCGAGCGTATCGTTCGTCGAGGTGTCGCCATCCACAGTGATGGAATTGAATGTCGGCGCAACAGCGCGGCGAAGCGCGCGTTGCAAAAGCGAGGGCGCGATGGCGGCGTCCGTGGCGACGAACGCGAGCATCGTGGCCATGTGCGGCTCGATCATTCCGGCGCCCTTGGCGCAACCGATGAGCCGCACCAGCTTCCCGCCGCTGCGGTATTTCGCGGCCGCCCATTTCAGGCGCGTGTCCGTGGTCAGGATGGCGCGGGCGAACTGCGAAAATGCGCCGGCGCTCGCGCGGCGGGCGCGAACCAAATCCGGGACGCCGCGAAGAATCTTCTCGACGCGAAGGGGCGCGCCGATCACGCCTGTGGAGCAAACCAGAATCTGGGTGGGATGCAAGCGCCCTAGCTCCCAGGCCACTTTAAGGGCAGTGGCGGCCGCCGCCGCGTAGCCGTCCGAGCCGGTGCAACAATTCGCGTTCCCGGAATTGATGATGACGCCGCGCATCTGCGCTCGCGATTTCCGAAGATGCACTTGCGAGGCAAGGACGGGAGCCGCCTGGACGCGGTTCGTCGTGAAGACTGCGGCGGCCGATGTAGGCGTTTCGCTGACCAGCAGAGCGAGATCGAGTCCGGACTTCTTGATGCCGCACGCCGCGGCCGCGAAAGAAAAACCTCGAGGCAGGTCCGGCTCTTTCAAGCGCGAGGTCATGCGGCGGGAGCGGGAACCGCGGAATCGTCCAGGACACGCAGCGCAGCGCGCTCGGGCATCACGGTGGCGATCACGGCGACGAGCTTGCACGACCGCCGCTTCGGACACGCGCGGCAATCGCGCTCGAGTTTTTCCGTAAGCAAGTGGCGCGAACCGGTCGCGAACCCCTGCAGCCGGCGACGCGCCGCTTTTCTTCGCAGATCAAGAAGTGACTGAGGTTGCGCCGAATCTCCTCTTCCGCGCGGGGCAAGAGCAAGCCCTCCGCGGCGTAGCGCGCGATGAGGCGCCAGATCGCCGCCGCGTCCGACGGCCTGGCCCGGCGCATTCTCATGGATTCTCCTCGAGCTTCGCCAGGCGCGCCTTGAAATCCTCGAGCGCGGCCCGGACAGCGCCGGGCGCTGTGCCGCCCGCGACAGCGCGGCGCGCCAGAGCGGAATCCACGTTGAGCGCGGTGCTGAGATCCCGCCCGAACGCAGGCGAGAATTCTTTCAGGCGTTCGAGCGGCATCTCATGGATGGACTGTCCTTGCTGTTCCGCCGCGCGGAGTACTTTCCCGACGATTTCGTGCGCCTCGCGAAACGGCACGCCGAGCGCGACGAGATAATCGGCGGCGTCCGTAGCCACGAGCGCAGGGTCCTGCGCGGCCGCGCGCAAACGATCTTGGCGGAACCGCGTCGCCGCAAGCGCCCCCGCGGCGATCTGCACACAAGCGATGGCCTGATCGTGCGCGCCGAACACCGCTTCTTTGTCCTCCTGCAAATCGCGCTGGTAGCTCGAAGGCAGTCCCTTGCACGCGACCAGCAGGGCGACCAGCGCGCCGTCGATGCGCCCCGTCTTTCCGCGGATCAGTTCCCAGGCGTCGGGATTCTTCTTCTGCGGCATCAGGCTGCTGCCGGTCGAGTATTCGTCGGGCAGCGCGACGAAGCCGAATTCAGGCGAAGCGAAGAGAATCATGTCCTCCGCCAGGCGCGAAAGGTGCGTGGCCAGCACGGCCAGCGCGAAAAGATAGTCGAGCGCGAAGTCGCGGTCGCTCACGGCGTCGAGGCTGTTCGCGGTGATGCGCGAGAAGCCGAGCTCGCGCGCCAGCGCCTTGCGGTCGATGGGAAACGCGCAGCCGCCGAGCGCGCCCGAGCCGGCCGGGCAGAAGTCCGCGTGAACGGCGGCCGAAGCCACGCGCTCGGCGTCACGGTGCAAAGCTTCGGCGTGCGCGAGAAGCCAGTGCGACAGCAGCACGGGCTGCGCGTGCTGCAGGTGCGTCGTGCCGGGCATGGGAACGCCGAGATTCCGTTCCGCCTGCGCGGCGATGGCGCGGGCCAGCTGCGCCACCGCGTTGCGCATCTCGCGTGCCGCTTCCTTCACGTACATGCGGAATTCCGCAGCCACCATTTCGTTGCGGCTGCGGCCGGTGTGCAGCTTCTCGCCGAGCGCGCCGATTTTTTCGATCAGCGCAGATTCGACGAAATGGTGTACGTCTTCGGCGTTGGAATTATCGAGCCAGGCCGCGTCGGACTGCGCGCGCATTTCGAGTTCGTCCAGCGCGGCTACCAGCTCCTGCCCTTCCTCGTGGGTGATGATTCCCGCGACGGCGATGGCGCGGGCCCAGGCGCGATCGAGCGCGAATTCCTGCGGCAAGAGACGCCGGTCGAAGCGCCAGGAACGCTCGAATTCGTAAAACGATGCGTCGGGGCTGCGGTCGAAAAGCCCGCCCCACATCTTCCTGTTTTGTTTGGGCTGCCCGGGAATATCGCTCATCGCGCGTTCGCTTCTTGCGCTTTCTCGGCGGGCTCCTCGCCCCATTCCTGCGGGACGGTGACGGGAAGCGCGAAGAGATTGATGAAGCCCTCGGCGTCCTTGGGGTTGTAGCCGGTCATGGTGAAGCTGGCGAGATTCGTGCGATAGAGCGAGTGCGGTGAGCGGCGCGACGCCACGGTGACGACCCCCTTGCAGAGCGAAAGGCCGACCGTGCCGGTGACGCGCTCCTGCGACTTGGCGAAGAAGGCGTCGAGCGATTCGCGCAGCGGCGTGAACCACATGCCGTAGTAAACCATTTCGGCGTAGCGCAGCGAGAGCAGCTGCTGGTAGTGCAGCGTCTCGCGGTCGAGCGTCAGCGATTCGAGCTCGCGGTGTGCGGTGACGAGCAGCGTGCCGCCGGGGGTCTCGTACGCGCCCCGCGACTTGATGCCCACCAGGCGATTTTCGATCATCTCCATCCGGCCGACGCTGTTCGCCGCGGCCAGGTCGTTCAGCCGCTCCAGAAGCGCGACGGGGCTGAGCGCTTGGCCGTCGATGGCGGCGGGAATCCCGCGGTCGAAAGCGATTTCAACATTTGCCGCCGTTGCGGGCGCGTTTGCCGGCGAGACAACCCATTGCCACATCGCTTCTTCGGGCGCATTGGCAGGATCTTCGAGCCGGCCGCCTTCGTGGCTCAGGTGCCAGATGTTGCGGTCGCGGCTGTAGATGTTGCGCGTGGTCTGATCGACGGGAACGTTGTGCGCCCGGGCGTAGGCGATGGCTTCTTCACGCGAAGCGATTTTCCATTCGCGCCACGGCGCGATGATCTTCAGGTCGGGCGCGAGCGCCTTGGCCGCCAGCTCGAAGCGCACTTGGTCGTTGCCTTTTCCGGTGCAGCCGTGGGCCAGCGCATCGGCGCCCAGTTTCTTCGCCAGTTGCACTTGGCGCCGGGCCAGCAGCGGCCGCGCAAAAGAGGTGCCGAGAAGATACTTGTGCTCGTACACGGCGCCGGCGCGCAGCGTCGGCCAGATGTACCCGGTGATGAACTCCTCACGCAGGTCTTCGACGTAAGCGGCGCTCGCGCCCGTGGCCAGCGCTTTCTTCCGCGCCGCTTCGAGGTCCTCGCGTTGGCCGAGGTCTCCGATCATGGCGATCACTTCGCAGCCGTAGTTCTCCTTGAGCCACGGAATGATGATGGA
>Ga0187846_10000532_pt1 | contig 22120 bp, 13 predicted proteins | sample TC_taG_FD_161473 | JGI IMG/M metagenome (GOLD analysis project Ga0187846, IMG submission 161473) | Biofilm microbial communities from the roof of an iron ore cave, State of Minas Gerais, Brazil - TC_06 Biofilm (v2) | ecosystem: Environmental > Terrestrial > Deep subsurface > Cave > Wall biofilm...
GTGGTCGAGGGCGGCGCGGATCTTGGGCGGCGACATCGGGAGCTCCGTGAGCCGCCGGTGGATCGCGCTGTCGATTGCGTTGGCGATCGCCGCCATCGGCGGGACAATGTTGACCTCGCCGACGCCCTTGGCGCCGTAGGGGTGAGCCGGGTTCGGCACCTCGACCAACACCGCGTCGATCATCGGGATGTCGGGGGCCACCGGTACGCGGTAGTCGAGGAACCCCGGATTATCGAGCCGGCCCTGCTTGTCGTAGATGTACTCCTCGTTCAAGGCCCAGCCGATGCCCTGGGCCACACCACCCTGGATCTGGCCCTCGACATAGGAGGGATGGATCGCTTTGCCGACGTCCTGGGCGGCGACATAACGCAGGATCGTCACCTTGCCGGTTTCCGGATCGACCTCGACATCACAGAACTGGCTCGAAAAGCCGGGCGCCTGGCCGCCGGCATTGACCGAGGCCGCGGCCGTCAGCGGGCCGCCGGTCAACGCCTTTTTGGCGGCGATCTCCTTCAGCGACAGCGGCGGGAAATCGCCAACATTGCTGGAGGCAGGCCTGGCGTGGCCGTCTTCCCAAACCACACCGTCGACATCGACGTCCCAGATCATCGCGGCGCGGCCGCGCAATTCGTCGACGATTTTCTTGCTCGCCTCGACGACCGCCATGCCGGTGGCAAAGGTGACGCGCGATCCGCCGGTCGGGTTGGTGAAGCCAACCGAGGACGTATCGGCGACGACCGAGCGCACCTGACTGTAATCGACGCCCAGCGTCTCGGCCGCCATCAGCGCCATCGAGGCGCGCGAGCCGCCGATGTCGACGCTGCCGCTGGAGACGATGACGGTGCCGTCCTCGTTGACTTGAACGGTGGCGCTCGATTCGCCGCCGCCGTTGAACCAATAGCCCGAGGCAACGCCGCGCCCCTGGTTCGGACCCAGCGGCGCCTTATAGGCCGGATGGTTGATCAGTGCTTCCAGGGTCTCGACATAGCCGGCATGGCTCATCTTCGGCCCATAGATCATTGTGGTTCCCGGCCGCACCGCGTTTTTGAGCCGCAATCGCAGCGGGTCCATGCCGAGCTTCTTGGCCAGCACGTCGAGCGCGCTTTCGACCGCGAAGGCCGAAATCGGCGAGCCCGGCGCACGATAGGCGGACGCCTTCGGGCGATTGCTGACGACGTCATAACCGACCGTGCGCGCATTCGCGATGTTGTAGGGGGCGAAGGCGCACAGGCAGCCGTTCATGACCGGCGAGCCGGGGAAGGCGCCCGCTTGGAATTTGAAGACCCCGTCGGCGGCGGTGATCGTGCCGTCCTTCTTGGCGCCGATCTTAACCCACATCGAGGCACCCGAGGTTGGCCCGGTCGCCTTGAACACCTCGTCACGGCTCATCACGATCTTGACCGCGCGGCCGGTTTTCTTCGACAAGGCGGCCGCGATCGGCTCAAGATACACCGGGATCTTGCCGCCAAAGCCGCCGCCGATCTCGGACGGTGTTACCCGCACCTGGCCGACCCCCATGCCGAGCAGTCTCGCGGTCAGCGCGCGCACCCCGAAATGGCCCTGGGTCGCGGTCCAGATCTCGGCCAGGCCGTCGGCGTCGACGCGCGCGGCGCAGGCGTGCGGCTCGATATAGGCCTGGTGTACGGCCGCGGTCTTGAACGCCTTCTCGACGACGACATCGGCCTCGGCGAAGCCCTGCTCCAGGTCGCCGATCTGGAATTCGAGCCTTTTCGAGATGTTCGACGGCTTGGTCGGCGCCGGCTCGATGCCGCGCGTGATCTGGTCTTCGAACAGCAGCGGCGCATCCGGCTTCATCGCCTCGTCGACATCGATGACGTGCGGCAGGACCTCGTAATCGATCTCGAGCAGTGCGGCCGCCTCTTCGGCAACCGATTTGCTGATCGCGGCGATGGCGGCGACCGGGTGGCCTTCATAGAGCGCCTTTTCGCGCGCCATGATGTTGCGCGTGATATGCCAGAAATTCTGTGCCACCCGCTCCGGACCCACATATTCGAACTTCTGGTCGGGGAAATCGGCCGAGGTCACCACCGCCTTGACGCCGGGCAGTGCCAGCGCCTTCAAGGCGTCGATCGAGCGAATGCGGGCATGCGCGTGCGGCGAGCGGATGACTTTGCCGTAAAGCGTGCCCGCGGTCGCGAAATCGGCCCCATACATCGCGCGCCCGGTTACTTTGGGCACCCCGTCCGGACGAATCGGCCGCGTCCCCACCCATTTGAACCGTGTCGGCGCAATGTCGTTCATCGCTGTCTCCGTCTTCGCGTTGTACCGGCTGACCTCAGATTACCGTGACGCAGCGCGCGCTCAAAAGCAAAACCGTCAGCCCGAGGCGCCGCTCGCGGGCTTGTCAACCGCACCTCGCCATCTCGGCGACAAGATTGGGGTGTATCAGCGAGGCCTGATCGGCAGGTTCGCCTCGCATTCCTCAACGACGTCTATTCCCCAATCCGAGCGTCAAAACATTGTCAAAAATACCCGGTTAGCGTCGCGTATTTTCTTGTATGTGGTTGATTTGGCGAAATATATTGAGCGGATCGGCAATTTTTTCCCGGATTTTCCCGGTTTAACCGGGAATTCTCAGGGGCACCGCCTCCCTGCTCGGGTTGATTGGCGGTGGTGAAAGCCGCGCGATCCGAAGTACGATGGATGGTGCAACGGAGCTTACGAGGTGTCCGGTATGTTAGTACCCGGATGTTAGCGAATGGCGACGCACTGTACAGGCGCGACATTTGCTGATCGCCCCCGGGCACTCTTGAGGACTTTATGCATAAGCCAATTCGCAAAGCCGTTTTCCCGGTCGCCGGGTTGGGAACCCGATTTCTGCCAGCGACCAAAGCGATGCCCAAGGAGATGCTGCCGATCGTCGACAAGCCGCTCATTCACTACGCGGTTGAAGAGGCGAAAGCGGCGGGAATCGAGCAGTTCTTCTTTGTCACAAGCCGAGGCAAGAGCGCGATCGACGATCATTTCGATCGCGCCTTTGAGCTCGAGGCGACTTTGCGCGAGCGTGGCAAGGAGGATGTGCTCGCGGAGCTCGAAGCGCGGCTACCCGAGCCCGGGCAAATTGCCTATACGCGGCAGCAAACTCCGCTGGGGTTGGGTCACGCGGTCTGGTGTGCGCGCGAGCTCGTCGGGGACGAGCCCTTTGCCGTCTTGCTGGCCGACGATCTGATGGTCTGCGAGGTGCCCTGCCTTACCCAGATGGTCGAGGCCTACGGTAAAACCGGTGGCAATCTCGCCGCGATCATCGAGGTGCCGCGCGCCGATACCAAACGCTACGGGGTGCTGGACATCGTGCGCGACGACGGCCGGCTGGTACGGGCGCGCGGCGTAGTGGAGAAACCGGAGCCTGCGGCGGCACCTTCGACCTTGACCATCATCGGCCGCTACATCATCCAGCCCGAGGTCTTTGGTCACCTGGCGGGTGCGGAGCCGGGCAGCGGCGGCGAGATCCAGTTGACCGATGCGCTCGCCAGGCTGATCGATGATGGCCAGCCGTTTCATGGGCTGCGCTTTGAGGGCAAGCGCTTTGATTGCGGCGACAAGCTCGGTTTTCTCGAAGCCTCGATCGCTCTTGGGCTGCGGCACCCGGACCTCGGGCCGGGGCTGCGCCAGATCTTGTCTGATTATCTTTGAAACGAGATGGGCCATCGCTTCGACCCGACGATCCTGCGCGAATACGACATCCGCGGTGTCGTCGGAAGGACACTGTCCAGCGCCGATGCACAGGCGATCGGGCGGGCCTACGCCCTAACTCTCGTCGAAGCCGGGGGACAGCGGGTTGCGGTCGGCTATGATGGCCGGCTGACCTCGCCCGAGCTCGAAGCCGCGGTGGTCGACGGGCTCGTCACCGAGGGGGTTGATGTCGTGCGGATCGGCCGCGGGCCGACGCCGATGCTCTATTATGCAGCCGCAACGCTGAGCGTCGACGGCGGCGTTATGATCACTGGCTCGCACAACCCCCCTGACTACAACGGTTTCAAATTCGTCTTCCAAGGCAAACCGTTTTATGGAGCTGCGATCCAGCAGCTGGGTGAGATTGCCCTCGCGTTTGGCGCTCCCAAGCGGCCCCGCGGCGGGGTCACCGACCACTTCATTCGTCGCGACTACGTCGAGAGGCTGGCGCGTGACTATAACGGCAAGCGCCCGCTGAGCGTCGCGTGGGATGTCGGAAACGGCGCCACCGGCGAGGTCGTCCAGGAGCTGACCGCGCGCTTAGCCGGCAGGCACATTTTGTTGAACGAAACGATCGACGGCACCTTTCCGGCGCATCATCCCGATCCGACGATCCCCGAGAACCTCGTTCAGTTGCAACAGGCGGTGGCGCGTGAGCACTGCGACCTCGGCATCGCCTTCGACGGGGATGGGGATCGGATTGGCGTCGTCGACGGACGCGGGCGTATTTTCTGGGGCGATCAGCTGATGGTCGTGCTGGCAGGCGATGTGCTGGCTCGTCATCCCGGGGCGCCGATCATCGCCGACGTAAAGGCGAGCCAGGTGCTGTTCGACGAGATCGCCCGGATGGGGGGCCGCCCCCTCATGGCGGCGACCGGCCACTCGCTGATCAAGGCCAAGCTCGCCGAGACGGGGGCGCCGCTCGCGGGCGAAATGAGCGGACACATTTTCTTCGCGGACGGCTATTACGGCTTCGACGATGCCGTCTATGTCGCGATACGGCTGCTCGACATTCTCAGTCGCTCGCAACCAAGCCTCGCCGAGATGGGCGACCGGCTCCCCGTCGTAGTGAACACGCCGGAGCTGCGCTTTCCGTGCGACGAAACCCACAAGTTCCAGGTCGTGCGCGAGGTCCGCGAGCGGTTGCGAAAAGCCGGGGTGGAGGTAACCGACATCGACGGCGTGCGCGTGCAAACCGGAGACGGATGGTGGCTGCTGCGCGCTTCGAATACACAGGCGGTCCTCGTCGCCCGCGCCGAATCGACAACCGAGGACGGCCTCGCCCGTGTTAAGGGAGCGCTTGCGGCGGAGCTCGCCGCGAGCGGGGTCGCTCTACCCAACATTTAGCCAATGGCGCGGATCGAACCGGAGCTCACAACGTTAAAGTTTATCGCGCGGCGACCTTCAAGCCCGCCGCCGGAACCACCGAGCACTCAATCTTCTTTTTGTGGAGTGCGATACAAGCGCTCCACGCTTCCTGCGGCGTGAAGTTCAGGAGCCGAGCGCGATAGAGGCGCTCTTTGTCGGCCCTCGCCGGCTCGACGATCTGTACCGGTCGACCCTTGGCTCCGGCAAGGCTAGCGGCGGCGTGCGCGGCCTTCACCGCTGCGTTCTCGCCGTGGAAGCCACCAAGTTGAATGCTCCAATGCTCGCCGGCCGATGCGGCGTGCTCATGCACGAGGGGTGCCGCCTCCGCCTTGCTGAAGGGGGAGAGATGTGCTGCAAGCCGCGAGGCAGCCTTGGAGATCATCCCAGGCTTGCTTCGCGGGGCCGGCGTCGGAGCCTGCTCGGCTTCCGCGGCGGTTGGCGCCGGCGCCTCACGATGAGCGGCCACAATGGTCCCGGCGCCGACTTCTTCAAAGCCTCGGTCGAGCAGCGCGGCCATCTCCCGATCGCGCGTTCCGGCCGACGGCCCACCCATGATCACGCCGATGAGCCGGTGCCCGTTGCGCACGGCAGATGCCGCCAGATTGAAGCCGGAGGCACCGATGTAGCCGGTCTTGATCCCGTCCGCCCCCTCGTACCAGTCGAGGAGATGGTTGTGATTGTGGATGGTCTTACCCCGAAAGTAGAATTCTCGTGTCGAGAAATAGCGGTATTCCTTCGGAAAATCGTGATAGAGGGCGAGGGCCAGTTGCGCCTCGTCACGCGCCGTCGTGTACTGGTCGGGATCAGGCAGGCCTGATGCGTTGCGATATGCGGTGCTGTTCATCCCGAGTTGCCGAGCCTTGCTCGTCATGTGTGCAGCAAAGGCCGGCTCACTGCCGGCCAGCCCCTCGGCGAGCACAGTGGCGGCGTCATTCGCCGATCGAGTAACAAGACCGAGGATCAGGTCTTGGACGGCAACCGATTCGCCGGGTCTGAGACCGAGCTTGGTGGGCGACCGGCTGGCCGCCTCGTAGGAGACCGGGAGATACTGATCAAGGCGGAGCTTACCTGCGTTCAGTGCCTCGAACGTCAAATAGAGCGTCATCATTTTGGTCAGCGACGCCGGATAGGTGATCGCGTCGGCGTTCTCCGCATTCAGAACTTGGCCGGTCTCAACATCGATCACGATCGATTCGCCGACCAGGACCGGCCCGAGCCCGACTGCCGCATGGTGCGCGCGAGCATGATAGCGCGGGTGCCGCGCTGCCTCGGCCTGGCTGTTAGCAAACATCAACAGAGCAACGATGGCGCCGGCGCTGCCGCAGGCAAGGATTCGCAACACATCAGCGGCAGCGTTGCGGGACGCAACGCGCCCCCTGCACACGAAGACTCTCACCCCACAGCCCCCCAATTCCCCCGTCGACTGCGCGGCATCCCCGATATCCGCACTACCGTCGCCCATTACATTAGAAAAAAGCTATGCGGTTGTCCACGATTCCAACGGCGGGTTGGCAGAATGTCGGCGCGGGATTGCCGTGTTAGGTTTGATTCAGGTGCAGCTTCCCGCAGCGTGGGTTGCCCGGCGAGCTATTTTTTCCGCATCGAATTGATTGGCGGAGCGATGCTACGCTCAACACTCTAGCGTGTGTAACGCATTTTCGGCCCTGTCTTGTGCATCGCACAAATCCTCTTGTGACCCTGCCAGGGCATCGTTTAACTTTTGTGTTGTGCGATGCAATAGGGCGCGCGCGGCTCAGGTACACGAGGATCAGAGGAATGGAATCGAAGAGGAGGCGCGCGTCGCCGCTGAGGACGAACCGGCCCCACGCCGTACCGCCGGCTGAAACTCCGCCCGGGGCAACCGAACCGGTAGAAACCGCGGCTGAAGAGCTGATATCTGCCAAACCACCGGCACAAGTCGTGACCCAGGCGCAGACGGCTCTGCCGAGCGTCGATGTGGGCGCTGAGACGACGAAGAGCGCATCTACTGAGGATCTTGCCGATTTCGGCCGCGAGGCCTTTGCGGCCCTCCTCCAATCACAGACGGCGATGGCTCGGGGGCTGGAGGCCCTCAGCGCAGAGCTGACAGGGCTCGCACTATCAGGGATCGATGCAGCGGCCCGCACCGCGACCGATTTGCTAGCGATCAGGACTCTCTCCGACGCGATCGAGATCAATGCCGGGTTCGGCCGCAGCAGTTTCGACGCGCTGGTTGGCAGTTCGGCGAAGCTCTCGGAACTCGGCGCCAAGCTTGCTGCCGAGGCGTCACAACCGATCATGGCGCAGCTTGGCAAGGGCTGGATCAAGGTGGCACGCTTCGCCTTTTGACTCATTCGATCTTGGCGAGGAACGTTCGAATCTGCTGGTCGATAAAGTGCCCTTCGGGTGTATCTGGCGCGGCCCGTCCCGCTCTATGGCCGAGGTCAGAGGGAATCTCGACATAGCTCGCGTGCTTGACACCGTCACGGATCCGGCGGGCGCCTTCGAGCCCGAGCAGCCGGTCGCTAACGCTCGGCAGAATCAGGGCGGGGGCCGAGATTTGCGACAGCGCCGCGTTCATGTCGCCGCCGAAGGGTACTGCGACATCGTGCGCGCGGCTCGCGGCGTAGCGAAAGATGAGCGAGTTAGCGTCCCAGCTGGCATAAGACCGCGCGTTCCTTTCGAGCTCCTGAGCCAGCTGCTGTGCTGGGATCCGATCGAGATAGGCGGCCGATACCACCCATGGATAATAGAACATGCCGGCAAGCCGCAGTCCTTGGACTGGATTGTGGGTGTAGCGACCGCCCTGCCACTGCGGGTCGAGAGCAATCATCGCCGTCATCAGATCGACGGTAAGCTGGAAATTCGCTTCGGGCTTGGGGCTCGGGACCAGCAGGATCAGGCTCCGCACCATCTCGGGATGGTGGATACCCCATTCGAGACTGACAAAGGACCCCATCGACCTGCCGCCGACCGCTCTCAAGGTCGAAAGTTCCAGCCCTCGCGTGACGAGTGCGTGTTGTGCCGCCATCATGTCGCGAATTGTGTAACGCGGGAAATCCTGGCCGAGTCCGTCCTTTGGCGAAGACGATTCGCCGCCGCCGATAGCATCGACCGTGATTACGAAATATTTGTTCGTGTCGAAGGTCTTGCCCGGCCCGATGATGGGGTCGAAAGCGTGCCGGTCGCCGCTTGTCCCATGGACCAGCAAAATGGCGTTGTCTCGGCCGGGATCTAGATCTCCGTGGGTCTCGTAGCCGACCCGCAATTCGGGTAAGACCGACCCGTTTTCGAATTCGAAATCGTACGCGAGAAAGCTCTGGGTCTCGGCGCGCGCGGAGAAAGCGGCGCACAGCGTCAGCGCGAAAGCCAGCAGCGTCTTCATTCCGTTCCTTCCGCGCGGAACCCTAAGGTTAACGATTCCGTTCGACATTGGGGCCAAGCTGTCGCTAAGCTGGTTGGCCAAGCTGGAGGAGCGTCGCCATGCGTATGCTTCAGTCGGCCTTTGTTTCGCGGATCATGCCCGATTCGGCGCGGGCGCACACCATCCTCGCTGTCCTGCTATGGGGCGGGGTCACGATCTTCATCTTCGGCATCATTATCGACGTGATCCGCTGACGGTCAGCCTGCCGACCGGCGCAGCCATCGTTCGAGGCCCGCGAACAGCAGATCGGTCAGGATTGCGAAGAGTGCGACGAGCACGGCGCCTTCGAGCACGAAGGGAAGCTTGTTGGCGACGAGCCCGTCGAAGATCGGCGTGCCGAGCGTCAATGCGCCGACCGTCGATCCGATCGTCGCCGTGCCGATGGCGATCGTCACCGAGACACGGACCCCGGCCAGAATGACCGGGCCGGCCAATGGCAAATCGACATCAAGCAGCCGCTGCCAGGCCGACAGCCCCATGCCTTCGGCTGCTTCGCGCACTCCCTGCGGCACCCCCTCCAGCCCGGCGACCGCATTTTCGGTGATCGGCAGGAGGCTATATAGAAACAGTGCGATCATGGTCGGCCACGCGCCGAAACCGACCATCGGAACCGCTATCGCCAGCACCGCGGCTGGCGGAAAGGCTTGACCGACCGTGGCGAGCGCGTTGACCATCGCCCGGAAATCGCGTCCGGCCGGACGAGTCACAAAGACCGCGAGTGTCACGCCGACCAGGCTCGCTGCGAGGCTCGCGACCGCGACTAGCCCAAACTGCGAGAGAAACAATGCCGGGAAACTATCACGGTTGTAGATGACCGGCTCGACACCCGGAAAGGCGCGCTGCAAGACGGGGCGCAACACGTCCATGCGAAGCAGTAGCGCGGCGAAGAGCAGTCCAACCCACAGGACGGGACTTCCGAGTAAGCGGCTGCCGCGTATCACCGCACGAGGTCGCCGAGCGCGATGACCCCGATCTTGCGGCCCTCAGCGTCGCTTACCGGCAGCCGGTCGGTGTGGCGCACCGTCATCGCGGAAAGTGCCTCGCCCAACGAGGCATCGAGAGCCAACGGTTCGCCCACGGCGGTCTCGCCGCGGCGCAGACGGTCGGCGATCCTACGGACCGACAGAAGCTTGAGCCCGAGCCCCTGATGACCGACGAAGTCGCGCACGAAGTCGTTCACCGGATGCTCGAGGATGTCGAGCGGCGTCCCGAGCTGAAGGATCCGGCCCCGATCCATGATCGCGATCACGGTCGCGAGGCGTAGCGCCTCTTCGATGTCGTGGGTCACGAACACGATTGTCTTCTCGGTCGCCCGGTGGATATGGGCGAGCTCGGCTTGTAGCGCGTCGCGGGTGATCGGATCGACCGCCGCGAACGGCTCGTCCATCAACAGCAGCTCGGGATCGGCCGCAAGCGCACGGGCGACACCGACCCGTTGCTGCTCGCCGCCCGAAAGCTGGTGCGGGTATTTTGAGCGATAGCTGGGGGGGTCGAGGCGAAACAGTTCGAGCAACTCGCCGACCCGGTCGCGGACCCGAGCCTCGCGCCATTTCAACAGCCGCGGTACAGTAGCGATGTTGTCCTCGACCGTCCAATGCGGAAAGAGCCCGATCGACTGGATGGCGTAGCCGATGCGGCGCCGCAGCGCCTCGGCGGGAACCAATGTTACGTCCTCACCGCCGACCCGGATCAATCCCGAATCGGTCGGGATCAGCCGGTTGATCATTTTGAGCGTTGTTGACTTGCCGCAGCCGGAGGAGCCGAGCAGCACGCAGAGCTCCCCGGGGCCGACGGTCAACGACAAGCTGTCGACGACCCGGCGGTCACCATAGGATTTCGTGACCCTTTCGATCTCGATCATGTGGCAGGGCGGCGGCGCAGCACTGCGGAAAGCGTCTGCAGGATGAAGTCGGCGGCCAGCGCCAAGAAGATCGCTGGCAAGGCACCGAGCAGGACGAGATCGACTGCGTACTGGCCGAGCCCCTCAAAGACAAAGGTGCCGAGCCCGCCGGCGCCGATCAGCGCGGCGACGACTGCGAGACCGATCGCCTGCACGGTCACGATGCGCAAACCGGCGAGCAATACCGGAAGGGCGAGCGGCAGCTCGACCTGGCGGAAGATCTGCCCCCGCGTGAGCCCCATCCCGCACGCGGATTCGATGACGGCGGCGTCGACGCTGGCGAGGCCCGCCGAGGCGTTGCGCACGACCGGCAGCAGCGCGTAGAGCACCAGCGCCACGATCGCCGGCGCCACGCCGATTCCGCCGATACCGAGTGCCGCGAGCTGCGGCACAGCAGTTGCCAACGTCGCGAGCGGGAAGATCAGCAATCCAAAGAGCGCGATCGAAGGGATCGTCTGCAACAGGTTGAGGAAGGCGAAGAGCGGACCCTGCAAGGGTGGGCTCCGCGCCGCCGCGACGCCAAGCGGAAAACCGATCACGATGGCCGGCCCGACCGATCCGACGACGAGTGAGATGTGGCGCAACACCGCATCGGCAAAGAGCTGCCGGCGAGTGGCGTATTCTCGGGCGATCGACAGCCCGTCGAAGGTGCCGGCGGCTGCCAGCATGGCGGTACCGGCACAGATCACGGCCACCGCGAACACCCGGACCGCGGGACCGGCGTCGAGCCGTTGCAGGGCATCGGCAACCGCGAGTGCCGCGCATGAGGCGAGCACCCAGAACGCCGTACCCAGCGAGATACGGCCGGCAGGTTTAGCGTCCGGCGCGAGGCTGCTCGCCGCCCCTCCAGCCGCGAACAGCACGAGCAGCAGCAGTGCCGCCGCGAGCGCCCCTTCGGCATAGTGCAGCGGCCGGCTCGGGGCGGCAAAGCACACGGCGAGAAGGAGCGCGCCGAGCAGCGCAAGGGCGGCGGTTACAGGAAGGCCGGCGGCCGCCCACAGGGTAACGGGTCTGCCCGAGACCAGTCGGTTCGGCGCGTAGGCGACAAAGCCCGATAACGCGGCAGCCACAACCGAGGCGATCACCAAGGTGAACAGCACTTGATTGCGAATCAGGGTCACGGCAGAAAATGCTTCGACTTCAGATAGGCCACCGCGACCGCTCCGGCATCCTCGCCCTCGACGGCGATTTTGGCGTTGAGCTGCTGCAATGTCTCGAGGGTCAGGGTGGCGAAGACCGGGTCGAGCAAAGCTGCGATCTCCGGATGCTGCTGCAGCATCGACTCGCGCACGACCGGCGCCGGGGCGTAGACGACCTGCGCTGCCTTGTCGTCTTCGAGCGCCGTCAGACCCAACGCGGCGAGTGCACCGTCGGTGCCGTACGCCATCGCGGCATTGACCCCCGACGTCCCCTCGGCGGCGGCGCGCAACGTGGCCGAGGTATTGCCACCCGACAAGGTCAGCAGTTGCGCGTCGTTTAGCCGAAAGCCGTAGGTTGTCTCAAAGGCCGGCAAGGCCGCCGGGCTTTCAACGAATTCCGCCGAGGCCGCGAGCTTGATCGCGCCGCCGCTCGCCAGGTATTTGGCGAGGTCATCCATGGTCTTGAGGCCGTGGCGCTCGGCCAAATCCTGGCGCAGCGCAATCGTCCAGGTGTTGTTGGCGGGGGCGGCGGCGAGCCAGACGAGGTGGTTCTTCTCGCGATCGAGCGCTGCCACCTTGGCCGCACCCTTAGCCCAATCCTTCCACACCGGATCTTGTTCGAGGTGGAAGAACAAGGCACCGTTACCGGTGTATTCGGGATAGATGTCGATCTGCCCCGCGAGAATCGCCGCGCGTACGATATTGGTGGGCCCGAGCTGGAGTTTGTTCTCGATCGCGAGACCATGGCCTTCGAGCAGGGACACGATCATGTTGCCGAGCAACGCTCCTTCGGTGTCGATCTTCGAAGCGACGACGATCCTGCCCTCCGCCGCGCTGACAACCGCGGGCAGGAGCGCTATCAGCGCGCTGAGGAGCAAGCGGAGGATGCGCTTCATGAACGCATTCTGGCTGGGGAATGGCTGCCTGTCGAACCCTGGCTCAGGGAGCGAAATCATCCCTCAGCCTCCCTGAGCTCAGGGAGAAATCGCAAAAAAATCGCGTTCTGAAGTAGAAAATAACGTTATATCAGCGCCTTACGTCCCAACCGGACGCCATTTTGACGGTCTAGCAGGGAGCCTTTGACGCTTGTTTGACGCAGGGCGGAAAACCGGTCGAATACCGACCCTGACGTTCACAATACGCTTCGATCTTGACGCCAAGATGGCGAAGTTCATCTTGGTCGAAGCGAACAAGCGACGTGTTCTGGGGGGCGCCTGTGAGTTCCGATGATTCCGTAAATGCCGGCGGTGCACCGGATGCCGCCGCCCTTGCCGCCTCAGTGGCACAACTCACTTCGGGATGGTCACCCGCCGCCGGTGTGGCGCCAGAGGCGTTGACCGTGGCGCGCCAAGCTCTGGCTCAGAGCCTTTTGGCGGGTAAGGGTGTCCAGGAGCTCTACGCGGTGACCACGCCGGTGAAGGCTGCACCGCCGATTGATCCACAACTCTCGGCCGAGTTGCTGAAGATTGCTACCACGGCAGCTGCCGCACCGCGCGCAAATATGGTGGCCGTGGTGCGTAGCTCACTGGCGGCCAGCATATCCAACCCGGCCGGCCGGCCCGGCTGGGTCCGCGGCGCGCGGGTGGCACAGAGCTATGGCCCGTTTCAAGACTTTCAGGGCGTGGTGCACTGGGTCGAACTGGTGCCGTTTACCATTTCTCTGCCCTTTGCCTTCGGCAGCCCGGCTTCGCCGTTTGCGGTTTTCCCGGTCCGCGAATTCCTCTTCCCACCACCGGCGCCGTCGAGCCTTGCCCTCGGGGCGGGCAGCGTTTGGTTTCTGGCCGACCTGCTCTCGCCCGCTTTGCCGGGCGGCAACTTTGCCGGCTTTGCCATCACCGGCGGCACGCTTACCTCGTCGGCGCCGCTGAGTTTTCAGAACGGCACCTACGTTGCCCCGGCGGGCGCCACCCTCACCCTCGCCGTGACGCTGGCGGCTGCTCCGCCGCCGGTCGGTTCCGGCGGTCCGGGCGCGGACGCCGCGGCGGCCGTTTTCACGCCGCCTGCCAACGTCACGATCGTCTTCCAGCAAGCGAGCGCCGTTTTTCAGGGCATCGACGACTTCGGCGCCCAGGCATATGGCTCGGCAATCACATTGCATTGGAATCGGCAAACTCCGGTCCAAGCGCCCGGGCTGCCCGCGATCGTCGTCCCCTGCGATCCATCTCCGCCTGACATCGCGTTTCAAACCGTCCATTCGACGTTGTTCACGCCCGCCGGGGTCGGCACGATCACTCTGGCCGGCTGGGCTCTGCCGCTGGCGGCGACCGATATTACCGGCCTTCCCGAGGCCGCCGGTCCGGGCATGGCGTTGATCGAGTTTGACGCTGGTGCTTCGATCCAAACGCCCGTTGAACCGACCGCCGCGCCCGTCACGAATGGGCTCCTCGAAATCGGCACGGGCGCCCTCTTCGCAGTCGTATCCGGTACGGCCAAGCCCGCCAAGACGATTTATCAGCTCTGGCCGCAGGCTGCGCCCTCCCGACTCAACGCCTCGGTAGAGTTTGACACCGCGGCCAGCTTTGCATTCGCCTTCCTTTCCACACCCAATCAGGAATTGCTCGTCGGCACCGGTCAGGCGACGGCGCATCTCGACCGACCGCTTGCGGCTACCGGGGCGCGATTTCCGTATCGGGCGGACGCTCTGTTGCTGCTCGAGCAGACCAAAACCGTTACGCTGCTGTTCCTCCTCGCCTCCCGCACAGACGTACGCATCCCCGTCGTCCCGCTGGCGCTCGAGAACGCCCTGCTGGGAGTGGACGCGCCGGCCGTGCTGGTTCTGGCCGGGACCGTCGAGGGCCTCAACCTTCAGAACTGCGCCGTGGGTCTCTACTTCGACTTGCGGTGGCTGCTGCCGACGCTTCCCGATCCCTACGCCGCCAATTTCGATCTGACCTTTATCCCCCAACAAGGCGATCAGCCCGGGTTGGCCACGCTCCTCGCGATCGTCACCTGGTCGGGCGGAAACACCAAGCCGGTGCTTGCTTTTCAGCTTCTCCCTCTGCCCCAGGGGACAAGCGTGGCCGGGACGCCGTTCCCGTCCTCGGTCGCGGTCCCCGGTGATATCATCGCGGCGGCCGCGGTCAATCCGGGAGCCAATCCCGCCCTGCTGGACCTCTCAACGAGGGTCGACCTGTTCGGTGTGGCGTTGTCTCCGGCGGTTGGACGGCTCGCCGGACAAACCGACCTGAAGCAAGTGGTCCCGGACAGCGCCAGTCCCGCGCCCGGCCTGGCGCTCACCGGTATGTCGCTGGCTCTCAACGGCGCGCTAGTGGCGACCTTCGCCCTGCCGCAAGTCTCGTGGGAGCCGATGGAATCCACGGCCCCCGACCAGCCGGGGCCGATCTTTTGCGAGCCGGCCTCGGACGGCAACGCGCTGCTGATCTCCGCTCCCAACGCTCAGCAATTGGTCCCGTTCAGCCCCGGACCGGTTCTGCTCAACAACATCGACAACGTGTCTGTGGGCCTGCCGTTCGTCGCCACCTTCAGCCTGCCCTTTGGGCTGAACGCCATGATCATTCAGTCGAACCGGGCGGTTCTGGGCAAGCGTGGCGGCGTGCAATCGCTCTTTCTGACAGAGGGCGGGCAATTCCGGATCAATGCCCCTACCTTCCCGGAATCGTTTGTGCCCAATCCGAACCCGCCGCCGCCGAAACTCCGGGGCGCCCTGCAGCTCACCGTCATGCCGGAGCATCCTTACCGTCCCGATGCCGCCTTCCCCGGTTTCACCGAGGTGGACGCGGTGCACGGGCCGTTCATCGGTTCTGCTCCCGCCGGCTACGGCTACACCGTGATCGGGCCCACCAGCACCAGCGGCGTCGGCCAGATCTTTGAAGGCGACTTTGGTGTCGATGCTAGACCGCCTAGCGTTCCTGTGCGCCGCATCGACTTCTCCGGTTACGGTGCCAGCATTTTCAGCGAGTGGAGCAAGCCCGAACAGATTCCGCCTGCAATCATCAAGGTGCAATTCGACACGACCATTGGGCGCACGGCGTACGAAGTGATCCAGGCCGAAAACGTCATCTACCCGTACTGTGTCTACGTCGTCCGCACCGTTACGATGCAGCGCCAGAACGCCGGCTGGGTGAAGCGAACCGATACCGGTTGGCAGGCCGCTTCCCCGGGTCTGTTCCACTTTCCTCCGGACCACGCCGCGTTATGGGCCAATAGCGTGCACCCTGGCGCATTGGCGGGCGTATTCAACGTCCGCAACATCCGTGACCAGCCCGATATCATCAACATTCCGAGCTCGCCCTTCCAGTTCAAGACCGTCCTCTTTGATGCCGATCTCGGCGTCGTCCCGAGCCTCAACGTGCTGCAAGGCGGTTTTACGGCACCGGTTTCCGGAATCGCCAACCCACCGGTTCTGGTCGCCTCGCGCGACATGATCGGCTATGTGCAGATCGCGCCCGACGGCGCCTCTCCCGACCCGCCCACGATGGAGGCTCTGTTCGAACAGACCGGGCCCTTGGCGCCGGCAATTGCCTGCACGGTGGAAGCCGGACGGGCCGGCAGCTTGCCGGGAACCACCTTGCGTTGTTCCGCCTTCGAGGTGGACATCATCAGCGAAACCAACACGGGCGCAGAGACGCCAGCGTTGGGAGTGGCTCTGCGGGGTGCGCCGCAAATCCCGCGCGGCGGCGGTTGGAGCCTCGGGCAGCGCAAGTTCACCGATCCGGCACCCTCGGCTCTGCCCAATGATTTCCCGGCACCTCTGGTCCAGCCTGCCGGCGTCACCGATTTTTGGTATTTGTCCGACGTCACCGACATTCTGCAGCTGACCCAACCGGACAACTTCTACAGTCTGATGCACTCCACTGGCACCCACAAGGTGATGTTCGAGGCGCCGCAGATCCCGACCACCGCTGCCGTCCCTGGCCTGCAATTTCCCAAGCCCAATCCGCCGGGCCCGCCGAAGCCCGGCTCTGTGCCGACAAATCCCGGCTCGCCCAACCTAGGCGATATCGCCTCCATTCTGAATTCGACCGGTCTGTTCCCGGATATCGCCAACGCACTCTCATTGATCCAGGGTGCCTTGGAGCAGATCAACACCGTATCCCAGGGCTTTCATTACGCGAAGACGTACCCCTTCGATCCTAACCAGAAGGTGACGTTGATCGACCTCGGCGTCATCAACATTGCTCTGCAATACGCCGATACCACCAACCCGGCCTTGCCGGGCGCCCAGTTGGTTTATTCCGTCGACTCTTCAGCTTCGCCAAGCTGGAGTTTGAGCATCGGCACTCTGTCGTTCCTCGTCACCGTGCCGATATTCGGCGCCAACCCGATCCTGACCATCACCGGCGGCTTTTCCGCCGACGAGCACACCAAAGCGGGGCTGACCAACCTCAACGTCCAAATGGGCGATGCGCTCAGTGTCGTCAAAAACGTGTTCAGCGATTTGCAGGCGCTGGCGCAGTTCCTGCCGGGAGGGGCCGGTGCTAATCTCGATGTCGCGCTCTCCGACGGCCGCCTCACCGTCAGCGACACATTCAGCATCGGCGATTTGCCGCTCGGATTGGGCGACCTGACTGAGGTCAGTCTCGACCTTGGCCTAAGTGTTCAGCTTCAGCCGCTGTCGGTGGATTTTGCAGTCGGCATCGGTAACCCCGGCAATCCCTTCAACTGGATCGTCTCGCCACTCGCGGGCAACGGCTTGATGGATTTCGGTGTCCGCAGCAATGCCCCGGCGCTGACCATACAGGCCGGAATTGGCCTGGGTCTGGCCATCGATCTGGGCATCGCCTCCGGGTCGGCTTCGGTGACGATCGCGGTGCAGCTCAATGTCGCCGGCAACACCATCACGCTGATGGCGATTTTGAGCGGGCAGGCTTCGGTCGATGTCCTCGACGGCCTTGCCAGCGCCACGATTACGCTCTCAGCGGCTCTCGGCTTTGGGCTAAATCCCATCATTCCGCCAGTGCATCTGCTGCCGCCTCCGGTCAGCATCGGCCCCGAGGACATCACGTTGCTGGCGTCCTGCTCGGTCGGTATTCACATCAGCATCTGCTGGGTGGTCAGCGTCAATTGGGATGGGTCCTGGCAGTTCTCCCAGACCATCACAGTACCGCAGATTACGGTCAACGTCTGAGCGAGGGCCCGCGCCATGGCACTTGACGATCTCGAACTCAGCTTGATGGCATTTCCGCAACACTGGGACGGCCCCAGCGGCACGCTCTCGATCAACATCTTGCTGCTTCCCGTGGGCGATCCTACGGCGCCTCTCGGCGGCGGCCCGCGTTTCGCCGGCACCACGGTGTCGCTAGTGATCAATCTGGTCTCGGGGCTCGATTCGTTGCCTTCGACGACTTCGGTTCTCTCGCACTCGGTTGCGTATCTGGCGCAACCTCCGGCGGTCGCGCCGACATTGTTCACGACGCTCTTCAACCAGCTCGTAGCCAAGGGAGTCACTGTCACAGCAGGCAAGCTGACGACTCCACCGCGGGCCGGCGCCCGTATCCAGAAATCGCTTCCGGCAAGTTACACGCTGGCGTTTCCGTTCGAAAAGACGCGCACCAATGATCTCAGTGTGGGTGATGGCTTCGGCTGCGCGCTGCGCGCGCAGGCGCCCGGTTTGAATGCGCCGCTGCCTCCTCCGGATAGCGAGATCGGCTGGGGCCAGGTGATCTCGTATGCATTGCGCCAGCCGGTCCTGGCCGAGGACCTCGGGCTGATCTATCCGGTCACACTGCCAATCTCGCCCGCGCTCTTGTTCAATGGCGGGTATCTGTGGGTAGCGCTCGACACCAGCTCGAACGCCAATCCCTGGGTGACGGACTTCAATACCAACCCCGACACCGTCAAGTCATACGCCGCGCGGCTTCCCGAAGTGGATGCTGTGCATGCCCGAAGTCTTTTTGCCGCAACCTTGTTTCCGATTGTCGCTGTACCTCCCGCGAACCTGGCGCAAGCACAGTTGGAAGCCGAAGAATATGACGATGGGTTCGCCCAGATCGTCCACTCCAACCAGCCCACGACCATTGACACCGCGACGCTCGATCCTGATCAGATCGGTCCCGGAACCGAAGCGGGTATTCAGATCGGCTGGGACGACGAACAGGTTACCGTCTGGCTCAACAATCAGATCGACCTGCTGCGCGACCGTGCCGGCGGCACCACCAATACGCCGGAGGCACCGCTCGGCGTCCAGGGGTACCGCGTCGATGTCCGGGTGAAGGGCACACTGCCGTGGAATTCGCTTTGCGTGGTCAACGGCACTTTGCCGTTCAACCAGACGACCGTCGGTGGGTCGGCTTCGACGACCATTACCGGCAACGAATTCTGGGTGGCTCCGGCGCCGGTACGCCCGAGCACAAATGACAACACGACCAACGACCAGCCGGGCTGGCTGCCGCTCTATTTTGCTCAATGGGCTGGGTCCAGCCTGGTGCTGCCCGATCCGGTGGTGCAGCTGCTCGCATACGCCGTCAACGCCGCCAACACGTCCAAGACCGGGATGCCGCTGCCGACGCCGACCTTGTCCAATCCCAATCCCGACCTCACTTCCGTCCCCACGCTGCGTTACGGCAACGATTACGAATTTCGCGTGCGGCTGGTGGATTTGACCGGCGGCGGTGCGTTGGCGATCGACCACGCGATCCACCCGGGGCCTGCACCGGTGACCCAGTTGGGGTTCCGGCGCTACGTTTCCCCGAAGTCCTTGGAAGTTGTCTCTTCACCCGCGATTCCGCCCTTTCCCGCAAAGCCGCCGGCGGTGCGCACGATCCAGTCGCTGGAAGTGCGCCGGCCGCGGATCAGCTATCCCGAAGCCATCTTTGCGGGTGTGAATCCTTCCACGTTCACCCTAAGCAATCTCGGCATGCTGATCCAGGACGCGTGGGCGAGCGGTCGCGCCATCAGCGTGCCGGACCCCGATGTCGACCGTTTCGAAGTGCGGGTCGAGGCGCGTATTCCGGCGCATGATACGGGCACCGCGGGGACCGCGGCCGGAGACCTCGATGGCGTGTTCCGGGTGATTTATTCGGTTGAGGTCCCGTTCCCCGCCGGCACCGACCCATCCGTCACGCTCACCCTCAACTACACCGACGGCATCGATGACATTTCCACCGTCTCGGCGCCGGCGCCGGGCACGGTTGATCTGCCTATTCCGACCTCCCGGGACATTCGCGTGCGCCTTTTCCCCAGGGCCGCCGTTCGCTCGAACTATTACGGCTCGGATGCGGCGACGGTGGGTCTATCCTCCGACTACGTCGTGTGGCAAGAAGCAGCGACCGAAGACGCGCTTTTTCCGAATACCCCAGAGACGCAGTTGCAAGCCTTCTACTTCCAGCCGGGTGCCAATATCCCACAGTTGCTGGCGCAGCAGCTGGGGTTGCAGCAGCAGGCGCTGACATTTTCGGGTGTGCCCGGGGAACGCACGGTTTTCGGTGCTTCCGGCGGTATCCGACACAGCGTGTCCGCCGACAACGGATCCCTGACCTTTTCCAATCAAACCGAGCTGCTCGGCCAATGGATTGTGGCATTGGTGCTCGACTTGGAACGCGACTGGACCTGGGATGGTTTCGGACAGCCGGCGCTGAGCTTCCAGCGCGGCGGCACCGATATCGGCGTAATCGCGTTTCCGCGAGTCGTTGCCTCCGGGGCCACGGGGAATCCGGGGCAGAGCCCCGACCGTTCGCACAGCCGCGTCGTCTTTTTTGATGCCGTCAACCCGCAACCAGTCGCGCCCAAATTCCCGCGAGAGCTGCTGCTGAATTATACCGTTACCGCAAATTTCACCTCGGCGCCGCAGCAGCAGTTTCCGCTGCCGATCCGTCTGCCGATCACCACGCCGCCGGTGCAGACGCCGAAGATTGTCTCCACGGGTATTGCTGAATCTCCCTACCATCATTCGCCCGATTACTCTGCGACTTCGGCGCGCGACCGATATTTGTGGATCGAGTTCGACCGTCCATTGCAAGACGACGACGATGCCTATTTCGGCCGCGTGCTGGCCTACGGTCCCGACCCACTATTGGCCGAGGCTTTGTTTCCGCGGCCGCAGGCTTCCGAAATGCTGCTGGAGGCGATCGAACCGCCCTTGCCGATCGATCCCGAGCCGGTGCGGCGGATCTTCTCCGGCCAGTCTGCCGACCAATCGGGTCTCGATGCGATGACGCAGATGATACCCGCCGATCACGTGGGGGTGGGAACCTCCGGCACGTTTTTTCTGTTGCCGCTTCCGCCAAATGTCACTTCCGAAGACCTCGAGCTGTTCGGTTTCTGGACCTACGAGTTCCGTGTGGGGCACGTGAAATTCTGGTCGACAGCGCAAGGCCGCTATGGCCGCCCATTGCGCGTAAGCGGCGTGCAGCATCCGCCGCCGCATCTCTTCTGTGCGGTCGAACGCGCTCCGATCGGGGTCGGGGTCACCGCGCCCTATGCCACGGCCGTCTATAACGGCAACCGCCTCTACAATTTTCAGTTCGGTGATCCGCAGACGCGCATCTGGTTCATGCTGTACGCCCAGGTATTGCAGGCGGACGCGGCCTCGCACCGCAACATCCTGCTGCATCATCTCCGCGGTTGCACTTTGCCCGACCAGTCGGGCAACCTTGCATCCGGTTCGAACCCGCAGCACGGTACGACGCGCGAGCCGCGCGCCGGAATTCTTTTCCCCGAAAAAGACGTCGGCGAGCGCTTGGCTCTGCTGGGCCTGCCGCCCACAACCTCGTTGAGCGTGCTGGCGGTCGAAGTGCTCCCTGGCCCATTGAGCTTTCCTCGTGATTTCCAAGATCGCCCTTCGCAACAGGCGCCTTGCGAGACCCAAGAAGACCCGGTCGGCGCCAATCTGGGCCTCCGCCGCATACTGCGCACGTCGCCGCTGACGGCAGTGCCGGCGATTTGCTTGCCGTAAATCCGCTTGGTACTGTGGCCGAGCCCGGAATCGATATCGAAAAGGGGTCGAAGATGGCAGAGCGCATCGCCTTCGAGCTGAACGGGGAGACGCGGACCGTCGAAGTGGCACCGGATACGCCGCTGCTCTATGTTCTGCGCAACGAGCTCGGGCTCAGCAACCCGCATTTCGGCTGTGGGCTCGCGCAATGCGGCGCGTGCACGGTGCATATCGACGGTGCGCCGACGCGGTCCTGCTCATTGCCGATATCAGCGGCGGCCGCGACCAAGGTCACGACCTTGGCCGGGCTCGGCACCCCCGACAAGCCGCATCCACTGCAGACGGCGTTCATCGCCGAGCAAGTGCCGCAATGCGGCTATTGCCTCAATGGCTGGATCATGACCGCGGCGGCGTTGCTCCGCGACACGCCGCACCCCTCTGAGGAGCAAATCCGCGACGGCCTTTCCGGCCTCAAATGCCGCTGCGGAACGCATATGGCGATCCTGCGCGCCGTCCGGCGCGCAGCGCAGGCGGCGTAGGGGAGGGGTCGATGACGTATCTCCCGATCGACCGCCGCAACCTCTTCAAGGGCACCGGCGCGCTCGTCATCTCCTTTGCCATACCCGCTGGCTTTGCCGAAGCCGAAATCGGCAGCGCCGCAAAGCCGCCGTTGGCACCCGACCAACTCGACAGCTGGCTCGCGATCAAAGCGGACGGCGGTGTCGTCGCCTATTTCGGCAAGATGGATATGGGTCAGGGTGTCGATGTGGCGATCGCCCAGATCG